>Ga0302046_10004643_pt1 | contig 12203 bp, 12 predicted proteins | sample RVTome_11_FD_200261 | JGI IMG/M metagenome (GOLD analysis project Ga0302046, IMG submission 200261) | Soil microbial communities from uranium-contaminated site in the Upper Colorado River Basin, Wyoming, United States - RVT147D111 (version 2) ... | reverse complement strand
ACCTGCATCAGGATGTCGTACTCGAAGCCGGTCTGCTCGACGAGCACCTGGCGGTAGTACTGGCGCCCGTTGAACGGCGAGATGTACTCCTCGGTGCGGTAGCCGGTGCGGTCCTGGATGTCGAAGTCGAGACCGCCGGCGAGGATGAGGTCGGCCTGGGTGCGCTCGCCGACCGCACGCCAGAAGTCGCGCTCGCGCGCGAGCTGGGTGAGGTCGAAGGTCGGGTAGTCGATCGGCGGCGCCTCGATCAGCTTGAGCTCGGTCTGACGGCGCAGGGTCTTGGTCAGGTAGCGCTCGAACTCGGCCTGGACGTCGATGTTGCGGCTGCGCATCCGCTCCTGCCCCTCCTGGGTGACGACCAGGAACGGCGCGATGGTCAGGGTGCGGCGCCCCTGGAGGTCGAGGCGGGCCTTCTGCGGGAGCTTGAGCCTGACCTCGACGCCCGCCGCCCACAGCGGCGCGGTTCCCAGGGCCAGGGCGATGGCCAGCGATCCGATTCTCTGTGCACGCATCCTGAAGCGACCTCCTGATCTCTGCCCCCGTCAGGTTTCCTCGTCGATCGGTTCCTCCGGCGGCCTCGCGCCGCCTCCTCCGGAAGGTAAGTCACCGCCGCCGGGCGATCGGTTCGCGGCGCCCCGCGGAGGGCGGCTCAGCCGGCCTCCCCGCCGGGTTCCGGATTCGCCTCGGCCGCCGGTTCGGCGGCCGCCGGCGCGGCCTCGGGAGCCGCCGCCGGCGCCCCGTCGCCGTCGCTCTCCGCGGGCACCGCCTCGGGCTTGTAGCTCTGGTAGAACTCGATGAAGCGGGAGTAGTTCCGCCGCAGCTCGCGGTTGCTCGGCTCGATCCGCAGCGCGCGCTGGTAGGCGTCGAGCGCCCGCTCGAACTGGCCGGTCGCCTCGTAGGCGACCGCCAGGTTGTTCCACACCCGGAAGCTCTGGGGTTCGAGGCGCTCGGCCTGCTGGAAGCGGAACAGCGCCTCGCTCCACAGGCCGCGCTTGGCCATGTCGATGCCGAAGCGGATCTGTGCCTCGGCGCCCCCCGCGGCATCGGCGGCGGTCGCGCTGATCGCGGGCAGGAGCAGGGCGACGGAGAACAGCAGGGAGAGGGTCACCGGTCGGTTGCGCATCACGCTCTCGCGAAGTTGCCGGGCGCGGCCGGAAAACGGCGGTCCGAGAGACGGGGCTCCGGCCGGCGCCGAGGCGGCCGCCAGTATATACGAGCGGCGCGGCGCCGCCCGGTCGGCCCGATCGGCCCGGCGCTCGATTCGCGGGCCGGATTCCGTCTCTCGATACAGGACGGGTGGCCACGCCCGCGAGACGACGGGGAAACCCCTCCGATGACCGCGAACCGCCGCGACCTCCTGATCGCCCTCAACGCCGACCTCGAGCTCGGCCGGGCCGCGGTGTGCCGGCTGGCCCAGACCCTCGACCGCTGGCGCCGCCGCCGGCCCGCCGACCCCGAGCGCCTGGGCGCCGAGCTGGGAGTGCCGGCGGCGGCGATCGAGCGCGCGCTCGGGGCGGCGCGCGACGCCGGCCGGCGGGCCGAGGCCGAGCGCGCCCGCGCGGCGCGCGCCGGGGCGCGGATCGTGACCTGCCTCGAGGCGGCCTACCCGCCGCTGCTCCGCCACCTGTCGCTGCCGCCGGCGGTGCTCTACGTCCGCGGCGCGCTCCCCGAGCGGCCGGCGGTGGCGATCGTCGGCTCGCGCCGCGCCAGCCCCTACGGCCTAGAGGCGGCCGAGCTGTTCGCCCGCGCGCTCGCCGCCGCCGGGGTGCCGGTCGTCTCCGGCTTCGCCCGCGGGGTCGACGCCGCGGCCCACCGCGGCGCGCTCGCCGCCGGCGGCGCGACCGTGGCCGTGCTCGGCTGCGGGGTCGACGTCGACTACCCGCGCGGCCACCGCCGCCTCGGCGACGCCGCGGCGGCCGCCGGCGCGGTGGTCAGCGAGCTGCCCTGCGGCGCCGAGCCGCGGGCGTGGAACTTCCCGGTGCGCAACCGGATCATCGCCGCGCTCGCGCTCGGCACCCTGGTGGTCGAGGCGGCGGCGCGCTCCGGCTCGCTGATCACCGCCCGCCACGCGCTCGAGCTGGGGCGCGACGTCTTCGCCGTCCCCGGCCGCATCTTCGACGAGCGGGCGATGGGCCCCAACACCCTGATCGCCGCCGGCGCGGTGCCCGCCCGCCACCCGCGCGACGTGCTCGAGACCCTCGGGCTGCCGGCGGGGGCGGCGGGCGGCGGCCAGACGGCGGGCGGCGGTGCGCCGGATGCAACGTCGCCGAGCGCCGGCGCGGCCGACGACGAGGCGGCCGCCGGGGCCGGCCCGCCGCTCGACGGCCCGCCGCTGCCGGCGCTCCAGGGCCGCCTCCTCGCCGCGCTGGCGGTCGGCGACCCGCGCCCGGCCGAGGCGCTCGCCGGCGCCGCCGGCGTCGGCGTCGACCAGGCGCTCGCCGGGCTGCTCGAGCTCGAGCTGGCCGGCTGGGCGCAGCGCTACCCGGGACCGGCGTGGGGGCGGAAGGCGTAGAACCGCGACGGCTTCGTCGATCAGTCGGCGACCGGAACGACCTTGTCCCATGCCGACAGATCGCCGGACTCGAAGCCGTCGAAGAACACGAGCGTGAAGGGGGGACCCGTATCCCAGCTCAGATTCGAGTCGAGTCGAATCTGGGGGGCGAAGGAAGTGACCGCTTCGACCAGCTCGAAATGACGGGCGAGAAATGGGTTCGGAGGTGGAAAGGCGTAGTCGATATCAGTGCCGGTGCACTCAGCGGCACTCTGGCTGTTGGGCGGAAAGGCGAGAAAGCGAACTCGGATGGCGGATGGATCGGTATCGCAGTCCGCCAAGTAGACTAGACTAGCTCAACGGTGTAGTCGTCCTTGGTCCCGGCCATGAGGTCCTCCCCGGCTATTCCCATCCGCACCATGTTCACATCGTCGGCCGAAAGCCCGGAGTACTCGTGCTCAGGGACTGTCAAGCCGTACATCACCGCCTGGGTGAGCGGGACGCCGAGCGACTCGGCGACTCTGCGGTTGCCATTGGCGGCCCAGGTATGGCCGGCGGGCAGATTCGCGGCCACGGATCGAGAGTAGGTCGCTTCGTCGATCACCGTAGCATCTACGATTACCGGGTTGTTGTCCGCGAGCGGGTGGGTTATGGCGAACGGGGGCACGGTCTGGGAGGGGTCGGACTTGGGTACGCCAGGAAAGCACCCGAGCATGTCGTCGCAATTGGCGACGTGATTGAACGAGCCGGCAGTGGCAGGCCCAGGGAGCGCGAACAGCGCTACCAAGATCGCCGGTCCCAGGCGTGTGCAGCGTCTCAATGCTCCGGCTCCTGTGCGGCGGTCTTGCGCTCGTGCAGGGCCTTGGCCAAATCGAGGTAAGCCTGTGCCTCGGGGAGGACGGCGGCGGAGCAGTAGTAGTCGACGAGCACGTGCGGGCAGTCGAGATAAGTTCTGCTGTGCACGGTGCGGGGAGCCAAGTCGCGAGGCCCCTGATAACTCTCGAGGTTGAGCGTCAGCATGACGCCCCCGCAGTCCCGCGTTTGCGGGATCCTGTGCACTCCAAGCGACTCGGCGCACTTCTTGCTGATGCAGTCCGGATCGCACTCTACAAGGCCCGCGTCCACGACGATCCGAATGAGCTCCTCACGTTCCAGAAAGCCGAGCTGCACTTCCACGTGCTCGGAGACGTGCTTCGCGGCCTCCTGGACCCGTTCGTGCACCAGCCGGCCATCGCCGTAGAGCGTGTAGACCACGCTGGGGCGCGTGCTGCCCGAGAACCGGGCTTGGAGAACAACTGCCTCCGGGTCCGGGCTGAGGGTGAACGAGCGCCCTTCCTCTGCGGCGTGCTCCTGTGGAGGGAGCCAAGCGAGCGTGGCCGCCAGCAGAGTTGCCAGGATTACCGGTGGGCGGTTCATGCTTCCTCCTTCTTTCGGCTCCCGGTGCTGCCCCGTCGTACACCGCGCTTCGCACCCTTCATCGAGCGGCGGGTCAGGAATCGCATTGCCAGTGAGGTGCATTAGCCGGCCGAGTATACTGGCCCGTCGATGGTTGTCAAGAAACGTAAATGCGCATTGGATGCGTGAGCCGACCGAGCCCTGGACGCCATGCTCAGCGTCCGCCCCTGAGAGGCCACGCTACGAGAGGCGCTGGGGCACGCTTCAGGTAGCGGGTGCTCCTGATGGGAAGAGGGTGCCCGCTGCCTCGGAAGGGCACTACGATCCCGGCGATACCCGGACGGTGCGCTATGAGAGATGTGAAGGCCCTGAAACACGTGCTGCGGCTGCTCCGCGAGGAGCGCGGGTTCTCCCAGGTCCAAGTCGCCGAGGCGCTCGGGGTGGACTCCTCGGTCATCAGCGGCTGGGAGTCGGGCGACAGGAAGCCGCCGGTCGAGCGGATCTTCCAGCTCGCCGACCTCCTCGACCTCGACCTCGGAGACCTCGATTACGCCCTGGAGCTGGCCGGCGGCGCGCCGCGGCGGCCGCCCGCTCGGGCGGTGGCGCCGCAGCCGAGCGCCGAGGAGCTGGCCGCCCGGCTGCTGGGTGGCGCGGAGCCTGAGCTGCCGGTGGAAGCAGGAGAGGCGGTCCTGGTCAAGCTGCTGGAGGTGGCGGTCGATCTGGCGGCGGAGTTGAGGCGGAGACGGGACGCGGCACCTTCGTAGGAGACCCCGGCGGCAGGCCGCCTGACGCGGCTGCGCTCGCCGCCGCCGATCGGCGCCCGCCGAAGACGCGGCGGCTCTGAGCACGGGCGGGGAGTCCGCAAAGGGCGCGAGCCGGCCGCGCCGCAAAGGCGGCTCAGCCCGCCGCCGGGTCGAAGCGGAAGCTCGGGTCGTTTCTGGCGAGCAGGAGGTAGCGGCGGAGGCGGACGAGCAGGTCGGCGGTGAGCGTCTCGGCCTTCGCCGCCTGCTGGAACAGGATCAGCGCCGCCCCCGCCTCGCGGTGTACCCCCCGGGCGGCGAAGATCGGCTCGAGCAGCGCCGCCTGGCGCTTGACCTCCCGCCAGTTCCCGCGGGCGAAGTGCAGCTCGGCGGTGTCGAGCGTCACCACCGCGGCGGCGTACGGGCGCTGGTGGGTCAGCCAGCCGTTGCGCACCTCGGCGAAGAGCCGCGCCGCTTCCTCCAACCGCTCCTCCGCGCGGGCGATCCGCCCCTCGACCCAGCGGCGGCGCAGGCGGACCGTGACGTCCTCGACCCGCTCGAACAGCTCGGGATGGACCGCGAGCGCCGCCGTCGCCTCCGCCGGCTGGCCGAGGTTCACGAGGCTGTGCGCGCGGTTGTCCCGGATCATGAAGAAGAGCGTGGGCTCGGCCGCCGGATCGATCAGCTCCAGCGCCCGGTCGTACAGCGCCACCGCCCGCTCCGGCTCGCCCGCGTAGTCCGCCGCGCTGCCCCGCTTCAGCAGTGCCCGCGCCGCCCCCACCGTCTCCCCGACCAGCCGGTACAGCCGCTCCGCGCGGTCGAGCAGCCTCTCCGCCGCCTCGAACTGCCGCAGGTCCGTCCGCAGCGACGCCTCCAGGCTCAGCAGCTCGGCGTGGTCGGCCGGCCGCGGCAGTTCTCGCCGGCGGGGGTCCCAAGCCAGGTCCGCGAACCGCCGCTCGGCCTCCGGCAGCTCGCCGGCCACCCGCAGGGCGTTCGCCCAGTGGGCCTCGATCCGCAGCGCGGCCGGGCTGAGCAGGCGCTTGGGGAAGCCGGTGACCGCGAGGCGGCCGACCACGTCGCGGGCGGACTCGAGCCAGGAGAGCGCCTCGGCCGGATCGGCACCGACGACCCGCCGGGCTTCGGCGATGAAAACGTCGGGCAGCGCCGGGTTGCGCGCCTTGCGCCGGGCGCGCTGCATGAGGCCGGGGCGGCGGGCGAGGGGCGCGGCGCGCAGGCGGGCGGTGAACCGCGCGGCGCGGGCGACGTCGCGGCGGGCGCAGTTCTCGGGCTCGTCGAGGCCGTACCAGACCGCGGTCCACGGCAGCGGATCGCCCAGCGGGTGGCGGAAGCGGCGCAGCTCGGCGAGCAACCGCCGCCGGGCCGAAGCCAGCGCCGGCCGGCGGAGGAGCGCGGCGGGCGCCGCCGCGAACGGCAACTCGCCCGCCGCGATCCGCTCAAGCAACTCCAACTCGGGCGCGACCGGAGCCGGTGAAGGGTCTTCGCGCAACGGCATCGTTTCGAGCCTTCAAGAGTCCCAGGTGTCGCGGCGAGGCGAAACGAGACACCGACTCGCCGCGACGCCTGCCGAGGTCCGGAGCCCGGGGTGCAAGGTCCTTCCATCACCCCGCGGGCGCCGCCGGCGGCGCCGGGGACGGCTGATCCCGGCGCCGCCGAGACGGCCTAGCCGTCCGGGTCGTTGTTCGGGCCGTTGTCCGACTCGCCGTCCGCGCCGGCGGTCGTGCCGTCCGGGTCGTTTTCCGGGCCGCCGGTGAGCCCATTTGGGTCATTGTCCGGGCCGCCGTCCTGCTCTCCTCCAGCGGTCGCGGGGGGCGGAGCTGCCGTGTCCCCGCCCGCGGTGCCGAACAGCGCCCGGAACGGGGCGAGCAACCGAGCCAGGAGGTCGGTCGAACGGGCCGTGCCCGGTGGGCCGTTCTCCACGGCGGGAGCGGCGGCCGCGGGCGCGGCGAGGGCGGCGGCGAGCGCCGCGGCGAGGGTGAGACGGGCGATCCTGTGCATGCGGTCCTCCTTGCAGGGGTCGGCCGGGCCGGCAGCGGGATGCCGCCGGGGGCCGAGCCCCCACACGAGAGGGTGTACCGGAATCCACTCAAACGGCGAGGGGTGAGCGGACAAGACGCTGCCGGATGCGTTACCCCGACCGGTGAGAACCACTAACGCCGGGCGAAAAAGTGCGTCGGCGGTGGGTTCTTCGGACGAGGATTCGCCCTTGCGAGCGCGTGGATTACAGGGCGGGAGCGGAGCTTGCGGAGCGCGCAGCGGATCGGCCGGCCCGGCGGGGTCAGCCGGCGGGGGCGGCGGGAGGCGGGTCGAAGCGGAAGGCCCGGTCGTTGCGGGCGAGCAGGAGGTAGCGGCGGAGGCGGGCGAGGAAGTCGGCCGTAAGCGTTTCGGCGTTGGATGCCTGCTGGAACAGGATCAGCGCCGCCCGCGCCTCGCGATGCACGCCCCGGGCGGCGAAGATCGGCTCGAGCAGCGCCGCCTGGCGCTTGACCTCCCGCCAGTTTCCGCGGGCGAAGTGCAGCTCGGCGGTGTCGAGCGTCACCACCGCGGCGGCGTACGGGCGCTGGTGGGTCAGCCAGCCGTTGCGCACCTCGGCGAACAGGCGCCCGGCCTCCTCGAACCGCTCCTCGGCGCGGGCGATCCGCCCCTCGATCCAGCGGCGGCGCAGGCGGACCGTGACGTCCTCCACCCGCTCGAACAGCTCGGGATGGACCGCGAGCGCCGCCGTCGCCTCCGCCGGCAGGCCGAGGTTCACGAGGCTGTGCGCGCGGTTGTCCTGGATCATGAAGAACAGCCGCGGGTCGGCCACCGGGTCGATCAGTTCCAGCGCCCGTGCGTAGAGCGCCACCGCCAGCTCCGGCTCGCCCGCGTAGTCCGCCGCGCTGCCCCGCTTGAGCAGCGCCCGCGCCGCCCCCACCGTCTCCCCGACCAGCCGGTACAGCCGCTCCGCGCGGTCGAGCAGCCCCTCCGCCGCCTCGAACTGCCGCAGGTCGATCCGCAGCGACGCCTCCAGGCTCAGCAGCTCCGCCTCCTCGTCGGGCAGCTCGGCCTGGTGGCGGAGGCGGCGGTGGGTCAGCCGGCGCCACGCGGCGTCGGCTGCGGGCAGCTCGCCGAGCACGCGCAGGGCGTTCGCGCGGTGGGCGTCGGCGCGATTGACCAGGCGGAGCTTGCCGTCGCGCCCGCCGTCGCGCAGGAGCGTCCGGCGCGCGACCTGCTGCGCGTTCTCGGTCAGCTCGAGCGCGAGTCGCGGGTCGGCGCCGCGCACGGCGCATGCCTTCTCGAGCAGCCCCTCGACGAGGAAGGAGCCGCGCATGCCGCTGCGGCTCCGCCGGATGAGGCGCTCGCGCTTCTTGGGATTGCGTTCGTCGAGGAGCTGGTCGAGGTCGGCGGCGGCGCGCTCGCGCTCGGCCTCGACGCGAGCGGCGACCGCCGGGGCGCTCTCGACGGCGGCGGCGAACGCGCCCGAGTAGTCGGCGGCGGCACCGGGATGCGGGATCACCTCCGCGAGGGGCGGCCCGGCCTCGGCCTCCGCCTCGGCCGCCGCGGCGCGCCGCCCCGCGGCATCGCGACGCTCCTCCAGACCGCACAGCAGGCGGTCGACTTCGGCGTCCTCGCCGCGCAGCTCCTCCTGGAGCGAGCGGACCACGGGGACGAGGCTCCGGCGGCCCTCCAGCAGCTCGAAGAGCTTGCCCACCAGCCGGTAGTCGCGCACGCGCACGGTGTCGAGCCTCGGTGTCCTCCGCCGCGATCCTCTCGTGGCGCGAATACGATAGCGCAAGTCCGACCCCAGGCCCGGAGCCGAAACGAGCCGGTGGCCGGCCTCTTTCGCGGACAGACCCAAGCGCTCGCCCGATCTCTTCTTGCGCCGGCGCGCCCAAAGGATCTCGGCAGGACCTTCGCTTCGAAGCCGTTCACAGGCTATCGCCAAGAAAAACTCCGGCACGCGGTCGCTGCGCTTTCGCCGGCCTACCATGCCCGCGATGAAGAACGGGGGGGACGCGGGAGACCCGACTCAGGGCCGGCCCCTGCGGGTGTTCACCGAAGAGGCTTTGAGCCGGCTGCGGTTGCGGGACGAAGCGCCGACCGCGGCCGAGGCGGATCTCGCGGGGCCGTGGAGGGTAAGCCGCCTGGCACGGGGCGGCTTCGGGGTGTTCCGCCGCGGCGACGAGGAGGCTGGCGACCCGCCGCTCGCGGTCCTCAGCGGCCGTCACCTCGCTCTCCTCGTCGCCGCGGCGCTCCCCGGCATCGGCCAGTCGGCGGTCTTCCGGATTCACCCGGAAGCGGGCGAAGCGGGCTACCCGCTCCTCCGCGACGGGTCCGAGGCCGGCGCCCTGGTCACGTTCCTCGGCGAGCTGGCGCCCGCCCTCGACGCCCTCGAGGCGGTGCTCCGCTCGCCGGCGGCGCTCGCGCTGCTGCTCGAAGCCGCCGGCTCGGCCGCCCTCGAGCGCGCCGGCCGGGAGCTGGGCCTGCGACTGGTTACGCTACCTGACGAGAAGGAGGGGTGAGAGATGCCGGAAGGTCCGCAGCGGAAGACCAAGGGTCGCGGGCGCAGCACCGGCTCGGCGCAACTCAAGCCGGAGCGGGTCCAGGCCGGCGTCTTCCGGGCGGCGGAGGTGGACCTGGTGTTTCGGATCGCGGACATCGGAACCCCCGATGAGCTAGGAATGGTGAACCTTGAGCTGCGTCAGCCGACCGAGGTGCGCGGCCTTCTGGTCGGACCCGGCGGTGAGTCGGCGGCGGCTTCGATCCTCATCCGGGAGCTGCGCCTCCAAGTGCCGGACCCGCGGCGGGAACGAGAGGGCGAGGCCGGCCGGGGGAAGCGGCGGTCCACCCGTGCGACCCGATGAGCCTGGCGAGCTCCGCGAATGAAACGCAGAGGTCAGGCCGGAAGGGAGCAGAGAAAGAGCCGACGGGCAACGCCTCGTCAGAGCCTCTGGCCGTTCAAAGGCCTCGACTTCCCGCAGCGCTGCCACGGTGCCGCCGGTCGGCGCAGCATCTGGTCCAAGGTGCTTGGATGGAGCGAGGCTCAGCTCGCCTGGTGGTCCATGGACGGCCGACTTGCGAACCGGGCGGCGCGCAAGCTGCCCGGTTGGCTGGTGGGCCGCGACCGGGAGGGCCGATACCTCGAGCGGGAATTCACGTTCGGCAGTCTGGGCGAGGCGGTGCTGTTGCTCCGCCATCTTCACTGGCTGCAGTGGACGACCGACAATTCGAGCCGTCTCGAGTGGAAGCTCGACTTGGACGGGCGCGTGTCGATCCAGCTCCGCGACGAAGAGACCGAGGAGGTCACGATCGACGACGGGCTCACGGCTCTCGTGGTGAGCCGCGCCATCGACTCCCGCCGGCGCAAGCGCAGCCGGTTCCGCCGCGTCCTCCGGCGGCTCGGCAGGGTGCTCGGCGGTGGGCCGGCACTGCTCGGCCGGGAGGCGCTGTTGGAGGGGCTGGCGGCGCGGTCCGAGTGGATCGCGCTCTGGCGAGGGGAGCGCTGCGTGGGGCTGCAGTCGGCCTATCTGTTCGGCGGTCGGAACGAGGCGCTGGACTTCGCCTGCGCCGTGTTGGCGAACCTCGGCCACATGTGGAGGGACCTGTTGTGCGACGTGGGAGTCAGCGAGGGCGTCGTCACGCTGATCCTCCACGGCGACCCGCGTGCCTGGCCACCGGCGGAAGTCTTCACGGCGGCGGAGGCCCTCGCGAAGCTGGCGACGGCGATCGGGGGTCAGGTGCAGAGCCCGGCGGAGTGGGCGGAGGCGCTGAACAAAGCCACCGCGGGCGATCTATACCTTGCGACCGGCGCGCCGGGGCAGGCCTCGCCCGCGACCGCGGAGGGCGACCGGCCCTGACTGGATCTCGGTGCCGGGAGCGAGCAGGCGCCGGCCGTCAGCTTCCTCCGCCGCCGGCTGCGCCGCTTGGGGGCCGCCGCGGCGGGCGTCGAGGAGGCACGAGATCGAGATTTTCTGCCGCACGGTCGCGACCCTCGAGCAGACCGTGCTGGAGGACGGCGGGGCCCGTCAGTCGCTCCGGAGCGTATCGATCGGGTCCAGCTCGGTGGCGCGCCGGGCCGGTACGTAGCTGGCGAGCGTCCCGGCGCCGATGAGCAGCAGCACGGCCAGGGAGTAGGCCAGCGGGTCCCAGGCCGGCACGTCTTCGACGAGGTGACGGAGGATTCGGGTCGTCCCGGCGGCGCTCGCGACGCCGATCACCAGCCCCGCCGAGACCAGGAGCAGTCCCTGCTTGAAGACCATGCCGAGGATGTCGCCGCGGCTGGCCCCCAACGCCCGCCGGATGCCGATCGCCCGGGTCTGGCGGGCGACCGAGTGCGCCAGCGTGCCGTACAGGCCGGCGGCAGCCAGCAGGAGCGCCATCCCGGCAAAGCCGCCGAGCAGCAGGGCGTAGAACCGGGGCTGGGCGACCGATGCGGAGAGCCGGGCCTCCAACGTCTCGATCTCGAGCGGCAGGTCCGGGTGCAGCTCGGGCACGAGCGACCGCAGGATCGGCACCAGCTCGGAGACCCGCTCCTCGGCGCGCACGATCAGCGTGAGGTCGGCGGCCCCCGAGCCGGAGACGGCGTTCGCGAGGTGATACGAGGCGAAGAACTCCGGCCGCGCGTCCGAATCGAGCCCCATGAGGCGGACGTCCTCGACCACCCCGACGATCTCCAGGGACGCGGCTCCCACCACCAGCGTCCTCCCGATCGCCGGGGCGGACGAGACGAAGCGGTCGACGAAGGTCTGGTTGACCACGACGACCGGCGCACGCGACGCGTGGTCCTCGGCCGTGAGCCAGCGTCCTTCGGCGAGCCGCAGCCCGATCGCGTCGAGGTAGCCCGGGCTGGTCATCTGAGGTACGGCGAGCATCCTCCCCGGGGGCAGTCCCTCCAGGCTCACGCTGGTCAGCGAGAGGGCCTGCGGCAAGGGCGGAACGCTCACCACTCCGGCCGCCGCCACGGCGGAGTGCGCGGCGAGGCGGTCGAGGAGCCGGTCGAGCGGCCGCCCGCTCCAGCCGTTCGACCCGAACGTGCCGGGATCGACCTCGAGGCGGACCGTCGCCACCCCCCGCGGCCGGTAGCCGGGGTCGACGGTGACGAGGCCCAGAAAGCCGCGGAGGAGGAGCGCGGCAGCGATCAGCAGGACCATCGCCAGGGCGACCTCGACAACCACGAAGACGCTCATCGAACGGCCGCCTCGCACCGTCGCTCCGGCCCCGCCGTGGAGCATCCGGACCGGATCGGTGGCGGACGAGCTGAGCCCCGGTGCGAGGCCGAAGGCCACCCCCGTGAGCGCCGAGACGAGAAACGCGAAGATGAACATGCGGTGGTCGAAGCCGACCTCCTCGATGCGCGGAAGGTCGCCGGCGAGGACGGGTACGAGACCGTGGAGCAGACGGGCCAGGCCGAGGCCGATCGCTCCGCCGATGAGGCTGAGGACGGTGCACTCGGTCAGGATCTGGCGGAGCAGGCGGGCCCGGTCGGCACCGAGCGCGCTGCGGACGGCGAACTCCCGCTGCCGCGTGCTGCTGCGGGCCCACAGCAGGCCGGCGAGGTTGACGCAGGCGATGAGGAGCAC
>Ga0302046_10004639_pt1 | contig 12211 bp, 12 predicted proteins | sample RVTome_11_FD_200261 | JGI IMG/M metagenome (GOLD analysis project Ga0302046, IMG submission 200261) | Soil microbial communities from uranium-contaminated site in the Upper Colorado River Basin, Wyoming, United States - RVT147D111 (version 2) ... | reverse complement strand
GCGTACGGATGGCGTCCCGCTCTTCGTCGAGGAGCTGACGAAGATGGTGCTCGAGTCCGGGCTGCTGCGCGAGACGGAGGATGGCGGCTACGCGCTGGCCGGCGCACTGCCGCCGCTGGCGATCCCTGCCACGCTGCGCGACTCGCTGGAAGCGCGGCTCGACCGGCTCTCCACGGCGAAGCAGGTCGCGCAGCTGGGTGCCACGATCGGTCGCGAGTTCTCCTACCCGCTGCTGCGCGCGCTCGCCCGTGCGAATGATGACAACCTGCGCATTGCGCTGGACCAGCTCGTCGACGCCGGGCTGGTGCGCAAGAGCGACGACGCGCCGCCCACCTATCAGTTCAAGCACGCGCTCATTCAGGAGGCCGCGTACGAGTCGCTGCTGCGCAGCACGCGCCACATGTACCATCAGCGCATTGCGCGCGTGCTCGTGGAGCAGTTCCCGGAGCTCGCGGCCACGCAGCCGGAAGTCCTGGCGCAGCACTATACCGCTGCGGGCCTGGTCGAGGACGCGATGGAGGCGTGGAAGCGCGCGGGGCACCGCGCCCTCGAGCGCTCGGCGAACGCGGAGGCCGTCGAGCATCTCCAGCAGGGTCTGTCCCTCGTCCAGCGGCTGCCCGAAGGCGGGGCGCGCGATGGCCACGAGCTGGACCTGCTCGTGCTGATCGGGCCCGCTTTCGTCGCGACGCGCGGCTATGGCGCACCGGCCGTGCGCGAGACGTACCTTCGCGCGCGGGCACTGGCGCGACGAACCGGCCGCATGGACCTGCTCATCCGCGTCCTCGGCGGGCTGTTCTCCTACCACTACGTGCGCGCCGATCACGACGTGGCCATGGAGGTCGCGCGTGAAATGGAGACACTCGCGCAGGAAGCGGACAATGCGGACCTGCGCCTCGTCGCCGCTGCGGCCTCGGGCCTCGCCCATTTCGGGCGAGGCTCGCTGCATGCCGCGCACGATGCGCTTTCGCGTGTCACGCGCGCATACGATGTCGAGCGACACGGCCCGCTCGCTGTAACGTATGGTCAGGATTTCGGTGTCGTCGGCTTCGGCCAGTCAGGCATTCTGCTCTGGCTGATCGGCTGTGCCGACCAGGCTCGCGTCATGGTGCGCCGCGCCGTCGAGACTGCCGAGCGGCTCGATCACGCTCACAGCCTCGCCCTCGCCCTCGCCAATCTCTGCACCGTGCACTCGTACGTGCGTGATACGCAGACACTCCGGCTGACATCGGATCGCCTGCACGCCCTCGCGGAGAAGCACGGGTTCCGCTACTGGGCCGTGAGCGCGCTCATCTTCCGGGCGTGGGCCGCTGCGCTCGACGACCGGATGGAGGATGCGCTCGTGCTGACGCGCACGGCGCTCGATGAGCTGCCCTCCATCGGCATCGACGAGCCGCAACCGTTCCTGCACCCCATCATCATCGAGATCTATCTGCGCTTCGGCCTGGTCGAGGACGGTCTGCGCATCAGCAGCGAATGGGAGATCCTGCAGGAGCAGAAGCGCGCACCCTGGTGGTGCGAGTCCGAGCTGTACCGCATGCGCGCAATGCTGATGTTCATGCGCGCTCCGGACCATCCGGCCGTCGAGACCATGCTGACGCGCGCACTGGAGTCGGCGCGCGGCCGCCGCGGCATGGCACTCGAGCTGCGCGCCGTCACTGCACTCGCATCCGTGTGGCACCACCGCGGCCGCACGGAGGACGCGCGCGACCTGCTCGAAGACACGCTCGATGGATTCACGGAAGGCCACGACACACCGGACCTGATCGACGCCCGCCGACTGCTCGACGAGCTGACGACTGCTCCCGTTCGCTGAGCACGCGCGATCTAGCGATCGCGCTCGGACGTCAGGTCGATCCGCAGTCCTTCGCGCGCGGCCTCGCACGGGATCCCCGCAGCGGCGAGATCGCGCCGGGCTGCCTGCTGAATCGCGTCGACCTGCGCGTCGGTCCGGGATGGGTCGTGGTGGAAGAGGATGAGCCGCTTCACCTGCGCGGCCATGGCGAGCCTGCACACGTCATCCACACACGAATGACCCCAGCCCCTGCGGGCCGGCGCCTCGGCGGCCGTCCACTGCGCATCATGCGAAAGTACATCCGCGCCACGGCAGAAATCGACGAACGCGTCGAACGACGTCGCCGCACCGTCTTCGTACGACAGATCGTTGTCCGTGATGTGAACGACGCTCCGCCCGCCATTCGAGATGCGATACCCGAGCGCGCCGCCGGGATGATTCAGCGCGATGGACTCGACGTGGAACTCGCGCGCGCGCAGGTACTCGAGCGGGTTACCGGCAGAACATTCGCAATCGGCTTTGACGGTCGTGGGCCCCATTGGCACCTGCACGCCATCGAACAGCTCGATCGCCGAGAATGCGCGGCTGTCGTGCCGATAGTCCATCAGGTGCACGCGCTCGCCCGCACGGTAGAGCGGCTGGAAGAACGGAAACCCCTGGAGGTGGTCCGCGTGAAGGTGTGTGAGCAGCAGGTAGAACTCGCGGCCCGTGCCGACCTGCGCTTCGCCCAGGGCGCGGATGCCGGTGCCCGCATCGACGATCAGGACGTGGCCGTCCCGCTCGATCGTGATGCACGAGGTGTTGCCACCGAACTTCAGCGTCGTTGGGCCCGGCACCGGGACCGAGCCGCGCACGCCCCAGAACGTGAGGATCATGGGCTCAGAACGTCTGGACCGGCGGTGCGGGCGGACCCACGAGTACGACGAGCAGGAACACGATGACGAACGCCAGCGCACCCGCCACCAGGCCCACCATGAACACGGTATAGGACGTACGCAGCAGTCTGAACTTCCGTTCCAGCACCCCGCCGAGACTGTAGATGTCACGGATCATCATCTGGTACAGGCGGGGACTGTCGCGCAGCAGCGTCGTCATCGCGTCGACGTAGTCGCTTTCGGGCAGCTTCGTGAAGTTGCCGAAGAACAGGATGTTCGCGGCGTTCTGGCGCACGTCGTTCAGGTCGATGACCTTGCTGGCGAGCCGTGGCCGCGCCGCCAGCACGGCAAAGACCATCGAGATCACGCAGCCCGACAGCAGGATCGTCGTGGGAATGAGCAGCCACGAGTTGCTGTCGATCTTGGACGCGATGGAAGCGAGCAGGATCGACGCCATGAGCCCGTTGATGCTGATCATGATGTTGGCCTTGTTGTCGGCCAATGCGCTCATGTCCACGTGGGTGCGATACGACGTGCGGAACATCGTTTCGATGCCGCGGGTCGAGTCGAGCCTGTCCTTGCCCTTCTTCTTTTTCTTCTTCTTGCCTCCCTCGTCCGCATCCTGGAGCTGTTCGAGAGGATGCGGAGCCGGCAGCGCCGCGCCTGCGGGAGGTATGATGTGTTTCGGATCCGGCCGGTTCATCGATGGCCCTCCGTGGGGCTGGTGACGAGGGGCGTGCTGCGCGCGGCGGGCCGCGCACGCCGTTCGAGATAACGCTGGAAATCGACCTGTGCGCGTACGGGCGGCCCGGCCGCGGATGCATACGCATTGGTCTGGCGCCGGTCGAGGATGCGGGCCTTGCGATTGTCCGCCAGCTGCAGATCCAGCAGTGCGCGCAGCTCGCGGCGCAGCTCCGGGTCATGAACCGGGAACGCGACCTCGACGCGCCGGTTCAGGTTGCGGCTCATCCAGTCGGCCGAGGCGAGGTAGAGGACTTCGCGGCCGCCGGCCTGGAAGAGATGGATCCGCGCATGCTCCAGATAGCGATCAACGATACTGCGCGCCTCGATGGTCTCGCTGTGACCTTCCACGCCCGGCGCCAGCCGGCAGATGCCGCGAACGATCAGTCGGATCGGTACGCCGGCACGGCTGGCACGGTACAGTCGCCGCACCATCTTCACATCCTCCAGGCTGTTCATCTTGAGGATCATGCCGGCCGGCTGACCGGCCTTCACCGCCTCGGTCTCCCGGTCGATATGCCGGTTGAATGCACGCCGCAGACCGAACGGCGCGACGAGCAGCTGTGTGAAGCGTGGCTGTTTCTCCTCACCGGTCAGGTATGCGAAGACGCGACGGACATCCTCGGTCATGCGCGGATCCGCGGTGAACAGCGCGTGGTCCGCGTACACGCGCGCCGTCCGCTCATTGAAGTTGCCCGTGCTGAGACAGGCCAGGCGCTGTTCCGCGCCATCGTTCCTGCGCACCACGAGAATCAGCTTGCAGTGCACCTTGAGACCGGGAAGGCTGTAGAGCGTGCGCACGCCCGCGGCTTCCAGGCGGCCACCGTGCTCGAGGTTCGTCTCCTCATCGAACCGCGCCTTCACTTCGACGAATGCCGTGACCTTCTTGCCGTGCGCTGCCGCGTCGACGAGCGCGTTCACGACGGCCGATTCACGCGGCACGCGGTACAGCGTGATCCAGATCTCCTCGACGCCGGGATCCGCTGCGGCCTCTTCGACGAACCGGGTCACGGGCTCGAACGTCTGATACGGCAGATGCAGCAGGTGATCGCGCGCTGCCACGGCGTCAAGCACGGAAGCCACGTCGCACAACGGATGCACCAGCGGCGCAACTGGAGGCGGCGAGAGCCCGGGGATGCCGAAGCGGGGAAACTCCGCGAGGTCGTTGAGGTTGTGGTAGCGCCCGCCGGGCACGAGGTCTTCTTCCTCGAGCTCGAACCGATTGCGCAGGTACAGAACCATGCCGTGCGGCGCCTGCTGATCGTAGAGGAACCGGCTGGGCACGCCCAGCGCGCGCCGCTTCACGCTCCTGCGGATCGCCTCGACGAGGTCGACCGAGTACTCGTCTTCCAGGTTCAGCTCGGCATCGCGCGTCAGCTTCACGGCGAACGCGGGACCCGTGCGCCATCCTTCGAACAGCGTTGCCATGTGGAGCCGCAGCACGTCGTCGAGGAAGATGACGCAGCGTCGATCGTCCACGGGCGGCAGCGTCAGGAACCTTGGCAGCTCATCCGGTATGCGCAGCAGGCCGTAGCGCATGGGCTCGGGCGCGATGCTCGGACCCGCACCGGCCAGCAGCTCGACGATCAGGTAGAGCCCGCGATTCTCGAGGAACGGCGCTTCCCCGTCCAGCACGATGGGCTCGATGTACGGGCGCATCCGCTCCAGCTCCTGGCGCAGCCAGGCGGCCTGCGTCCGGCTGACCCCCGTGTCATCGACGAGATGGATGCCGTGCGCACCGAGCGCGGGCAGCACGCGGTCGCGGAAGATCTCGCCAAAGCGAACCTGCTGCGCGTCCACGATCCGGTGAATGCGCGCGAGCTGGCGTTTCGGCTGCACGTCCAGCCGCTGCGTCGACTTCCTGCTCAGACGCAGCAGCGATCGCAGAGATGCGACGCGGACGCGGAAGAATTCGTCGAGGTTGGACGAAAAAATCGCGAGGAAATCGAGTCGCGCGCCCAGCGGCACTGCCGGGTCGGCGGCCTCCTGCAATACACGGGCATTGAATGCCAGCCAGCTCACTTCGCGGTCCACAATGGGAGCCGCGCCCTTCGTATGCATCGCCGCTGATCTCCGATTCTCTCTCGCCGGCAGACGCCTTGTCCCCGGAACGGGTCGCCCATGATGTAGGTGCTCGTGGGGACCGGGGCAATGGCCCGCCCTCTCGACCGACGCGAGTGCCAGCAGGTACATTGTCCAGCGCCAACGAACCAGTACGAACCACGACCGGAGACCGGACATGGGCAAGGGCGATCAACGCACGAAGAAGGGCAAGCGCAATCGCGGCAGTTACGGTGTGACGCGACGGAAGAAGCCGAAGAAGGCGCATGCCCGGCGCGGCGGTCGTCGCCCGTCCTGAGCGCATGGTCCGGCACGGTCACCTCGCCGCCATGCGACGCAGCGTGGAGGTGTCCGGTTGAGCGCGATCGGCACGCTCGTGGCGATCTGGATCAAACGCGCGCGGCGCGGGCCCATGGATCCGGTCGACAGTGCGACGCTCGTGCAGGGCAGCGGCATCATCGGCAATGCGGACCAGGGCGGCTGGCGCCAGGTGACCGTCATCACCCGCGAGCGCTGGGACGCATTGATGGATGAGCTGAAAGGCGACATCGATCCTTCCGCCCGCCGCGCCAACCTCCTCGTGAGCGGCGTGTCCCTCGTCGACGTGCGCAACCGCATTCTCCAGATCGGCGAGTGCCGCATCCAGCTCGTCAACGAGACGCGCCCGTGCGAGCGCATGGACGAGGCATTGGACGGCCTGCGCGACGCCATGCGCCGCGACTGGGGCGGCGGCGCGTTCGGCTACATCCTGGACGGCGGAGAAATCCGCGTGGGCGACGACGTGCGTCTCGAATGAGTCCGCGCCTGCGCACTCCACGACTGGACCTGGTCGCCGCTACGCGCGCGATGCTCCAGGCCGAGCTCGATGGCGAGCGCGAACGTCTCGCCCGCTTCGTCGGCGCCACCGTGCCCCGGGAATGGCCGCCCGACCTCTACGACGATGAGGCCGTCCGCTTCACGCTCGATTGGCTGGACAACCATCCCGGACAGGAGACATGGGGGTTCCATTATTTCGTGCTGCGTGCCGATCCCGATGAGCCCGAGGCCGTCCTCATCGGTGCGGGCGGCTACAAAGGACCGCCCGACGATCATGGCGATGTCGAGCTGGGCTACTCGATCATGGGCAGATTCCGCAGACGCGGCTTTGCGAGCGAGGCCGTGCGCGCGTTCGTGACCCACGCGTTCCACGACGCGCGCGTTCTGCGCGTCACCGCCGAAACGCTGCCGCATCTCATCCCTTCCATCGGCGTGCTGCAGAAATGCGGCTTCTCCTTCGCCGGCGCGGGCTCGGGCGACGGCGTCATCCGCTACGTACTCGCACGGGATCAGCCACAATGAACGCGCCGCGCCTGCCGCTCCGGACACCCGCCCTCGCGGCCACGAGCTTCACACTGGTGGTTCTCGGCGCCTGCGCCGGCGGCGAGTGCCCCGCCGTCCGACCGCCCGAGCTGATCGATGAGCGCCGTGTCCTGCTGCAGCCTGATGACCCCGCGTTCGATGTGACCGCACCGGACACGTTCCGCGTGCGTTTCGAGACGACGACCGGCCCGTTCACCGTCGAGGTCGTTCGCGCATGGGCGCCGCTCGGCGCCGATCGCTTCTACGCGCTCGTCACCAACGGCTTCTTCGAGGACATCGCCCTCTTCCGTGTGATCGCCGGCTTCATGGCACAGTTCGGACTGCATGGCGTGCCCGCAGTGAACGACGCGTGGCGCGACGAGCGGCTGCCCGATGACCCCGTCGTCGTGAGCAACGTGCGTGGCACCCTTGCCTACGCGAAGGCCGGCCCCGACTCGCGAACGACCCAGCTGTTCATCAATTACGGCACCAACGAGCGGCTCGATGCCGACGGCTTCGCACCCATCGCACGCGTGGTGAATGGAATGGACGCCCTGCTGCGTGTGTATTCCGGATACGGCGAGACCGCACCGACAGGCAACGGTCCCGCGCTCGGCTGCATGCAGCAGGGTGGCAACAACTATCTGCGCGGGGAATTCGAGCGCATGGATTACATCGCGAGCGCGCGCATCGTCACCGAGTGAGGGAGGCGGCGGAAACGTCATGCCCATGCAGAGACTCGGACGGGGCGAATGGATCACGAAGCCCGAGTTCCACGCGCGGCTCCGGCGCTGGTTCCGCGACACGGACGACCCCGTCGTCGGCGATCCGGATGCGCATGCCCGCACCGCATGGGTGTGGATCCGCGATGGTCACCGACTCGCCCGCCTCAATGCCGACACCACTCGCTCCGCCGTCGCCGACTACCTCGTGCTGCTCCGCGCCGCCCCTGCCGAGCTCGAATGGAGCGTCGTGCCCTCCGCGCGCGGCCGGAACACCAAGATCGCGTTCGGACCCGACCGCATCGTTCTCCCTTCCTTCCATCTCTACGTGGACCCTGCAACGCTCGGGTCTTCTCACGCGCAGAACGAGGTTTCACGCGGCGACGCGCAGGTCCGCGAAACCTCGGAGGCCGAACGCGATGCAGAGGACAGCGCGTGAAATCCTCACAGCGCGCCCTGCCGACTCCGCTGTCTCCATGCGGCGAGGACTTCTGCCTCGCGCTCGGGCCGGATGCCTGCGGAGAGACGCTCGCGTTCCTCGGGGGGCTGCGCGTAGTACCAGTCGAGCGTGTCGCGCGCGGTGACGGCGAGCGGCCGGAAGGTCAGGCCGTGCTCGACTTCGGCGGTCAGGTCGAAGCGGCCGAAGCCCGCCCACTCGCCGCGTGACGGACGCCACACCGGCATCGCGCCGTAGGGTCGCACGTTGTTCGCGAGCAGGAAGTCGGTATCGACCCAGGTCAGGTGGCCCTCGGTGGATGTGATTGCCTTGATCCCGTACAGCATCTCGGCGAAGGTGCGCGGCGTCGCCGGTCCCACACCATTGAAGATGCCGGCGTCATCCTGCTCGACGAGCCGGACCACCCACTCGCACAGGTCGCGCGCGTCGATGATCTGCACGTAGTCGGAGCCATCACCCGGAGCGAGGATCTCGCCGCCGCGGTCGATGCGGACCGGCCAGTACGTGAAGCGGTCCGTGTCGTCACCCGGTCCGATGATGAGGCCGGGCCTCACGATCGTCGTGCGCTCCGCACCGAAGATGCGCAGCGCTTCCTGCTCGGCCACGGCCTTGGCAAGGCCATACGGCCGCGACTGGCCCGGCCGCAGCGGTGTGTTCTCCGGCGTATAGAGCGGCGCGTCCTTCGTCGCGGGCACCATGCTGAGGTCGCGGTACACCGAGCGCGTCGAAATGAAGACGTACTGGCCTGCCGATCCGCGCAGCAGCGTCGCCGCGTCGCGTACCCATTCCGGTGCGTCGGACCGGCTCGCGGAGTTGTCGATCACGGCGTCCCACGTCTTCCCGCGCAGCGCGTCCAGCTCACCCGCCGCACGGTCGCCGCGCAGCTTCTCCACCTCCGGAAACATCTCCGGATTCGTCTGCCCGCGGTTGAAGAGCGTGATGCTGTGGCCGCGCTCCAGTGCGTATCTCACCTGATGCGGGCCGATGAAGCCGGTACCGCCCAGGATCAGGATCCGCTTCGCACGGCCGCGTCGCGTTACCGGCGCCGCCCTCGACATCCCCGCCACGAACGGCAGCCCGCCCAGGCCCGCAGCCGCGCGCAGCACGAACTCTCTCCGACTCGTCGACATGCCCGCTCCTCCGTGTGGGTAGGACGTCACCTTCGCCGCACCAGGGCATTCCGTCAACCGCGGCTTCTCCGTGCCCCCGTGCCGTGGTATCCTTCGAAATGCCGTGTCTGCTCGCGCTCATCGCGCTGATCGCGCCACGCTTCGTGGTTGCCGTCATCTGGTTCACCAGCAACTGGTTCTCCGGCGTGTTCCCGTCCGCGCTCTGGGGCATCCTCGGATTCCTGTTCCTGCCGACGGCGCTGCTCTGGTACACCGCGGTATTCCACTGGTGGGACGGCGTGTGGGAGCCCTGGCGCATCGTCGTGCTCATTCTCGCCATTGCGACGGACGTGTCGCCCGCCAGCGGGCGCCGCGACCGCGGATAGGAGATCACGAGATGAAATCCAACGGCCCATCGTGGCTGGCGAGGACCAGCGGCATCGTGCTCCTGGGCAGCACCCTCGCTCTGACCGGCGCAACGCCGTTCTGGGGCGAGCACGGTCACGTGATGTCCGGCCTCGCCGCCGCCACCGACCTGCCCGCCGACATGCCCGCCTTCTTCCGCGATTCCCGCGAGCGCCTCGGCTACCTGAACTACGAGCCAGACCGCTGGCGCGATGCGCAGATGCCCGAGATGAACGAGGCCCTCCAGTACGACCACTTCATCGACCTCGAGAACGTGCCGGCCGAGGCCCTCGCTGCACGCGACCGGTTCACCTACCTCGCCATCCTGCAGCGCGCAGGACTCCGCGAGCCCCAGCGCGAGGGCGGACTGCTGCCGTTCCGAATCCTCGAGCTACATGAACGCCTGCTCGTCGAGTTCCGGCTGTGGCGCACAACCACGGATGCCGAAACGCGCAGCTGGATCGAACAGCGCATCATCGACGATGCCGGGATCCTCGGCCACTACGTAAGCGATGGCGCAAACCCGCATCATTCCACCATCCACTACAATGGCTGGGCGCAGGGCGCGCCCAATCCGGACGACTATACGACCGATCGCACCTTCCACGGCCGCTTCGAGAGCCGCTTCGTCGGCGCAAAAGTCCGCCTCGGAGACATCATGCCCCACGTCCGCCCACCAGCACGCATCGACGACGTACGCGCAACCGTCATGGCCCACATCCAGACGTCCAACTCTCTCGTCCCGCGCCTCTATCAGCTCGAGAAGATCGAGCCGTTCGGCGAAAATACACAGTCCCCGCAGCACAAGACCTTCGTCGTCGAACGCCTCGCCGCCGGTGTCAACCTGCTGCGTTCCCTCTGGTATACGGCATGGTTGAACAGTGCACCCTGAAGCATTGAGACGAAGACAATCCGCCCGCGTGCGCGTGCGTGCCCGAAACACAATCCGTTGAATCAGTAATCGTAAGAACCTTCAATATTCGAAAGACCTTCCATCTATCCCGAGGCCATCTTCCTGAGTCTCCGCGCACTCTCCTCGGGGAGCAGATCCCGCTGCGCCTCCGCGAGCATCTCGTATCCCACGAGAAACTTCCGGACAGACGCGGAACGGAGCAGCGGCGGATAGACGTGGGCGTGCAGTTGCCAGTGGGGAACGTCTTTCGCGTGCGGCGCGCCGTGCCAGCCCATGGTGTAGGGAAACGACACGTCGAACAGTCGATCGTACGTGCGCAGGAGCCGCTGCAGCACGCGGGCAAGACTGTCACGCTCCGCATCGGTGAGCGCGTTCAGATGCGGCACGATACGCTGCGGCAGGATCATTGTTTCGAACGGCCACACAGCCCAGAACGGCACGACGACGAGCCAGTCGTCGTCTGTGAGGACGACACGTTCCCCGCGCTCCCGCTCCGCCCCGGCATAGTCGAGCAGCAGGTTGGATCCGTGCTCCTCCCGATGCGCGCGCTGCCGTTCGTCTTCCACGGCCGCACGGTGGGGCAGGGCCTTCGTGGCCCAGATCTGGCCGTGCGGGTGCGGGTTCGAGCAGCCCATCAGCTCGCCCTTGTTCTCGAACACCTGTACCCATGCGTGGTGATGACTCAGCTCCTCGACCTGTGCGGCCCAGGTGTCGACCACGGCGCGGATCCCGCGCACGTCCATCTGTGCGAGGGTGAGGTCATGGCGAGGCGAGAAGCAGAGGACCCGACATTCGCCGGATACGGCTTCCGCGCGGAACAGCCGTTCTGCCGGCAGCGCCGGCGCCGGCGCCCGCAGCAGCGCGGGAAAGTCGTTGTCGAACACGTACGTGCCGGTATAGTCCGGGTTCAGCTCGGCGCCGGCGCGCCGGTTGCCTGGGCAGAGCGGACAATCCTCACTGTGTGGCTCGTGGACCCGGGCCGGAGGCGGCTCCACCAGCCCCTGCCACGGCCGTCGGTCCCGCTGCGGCGACACCAGCACCCACTCGCCCGCGAGGGGATCGAATCGCCTGTGAGGAAGCATATTCCCGCTCACGGGGCCACGAGCACCGCGGCGCCGCCCATCGGCCGTGATACCAGCAGCCCCGGCGCCACGCCGATGCGTGCCTCGTACTCGGCCGCAATCGTACGCGAGACGGCAGCCACATCGTCGCTCCGCACAAGTGCTACCGCGCAGCCGCCGAAGCCGCCCCCCGTCATCCGGCAGCCGTACACGCCGTTCGCAGGGCCGATCGAGCGGGCGATCTCCGCGACCGCATCAAGCTCCGCGCAGCTGACCTCGAAGTCGTCCCTGAGCGAGGCATGGCTGGCGTCCACGAGACGCCCGAGCCCGGCCCAGTCCCGCGCTTTCGAGGCAATCGCCGCGCGCTGCGTCCGGTCGATCTCGCCGATCACATGCCTGGCTCGCCGCTGCAGCGTCCTTTCCAGGTGTCCGCCATGATCGAGAGCTTCGCAACCGGCGTCCCGCAGCCATTCCACGCCCAGCCCGTGCGCGGCCTCCGCGCATTCCCGCCGCCGTTCGGCATACGCGCTTTTCGCGAGAGTGCGCTTCGCCTTCGTGTCGACGATGAGCACGCTCACGGCCGGATCCGACATCGGCACATGCTCGAACTCGAGGGATCGGCAATCGAGCAGCAGCAGGTGCTCCGGTCTGGCCAGCACGGCGGTAGCCTGGTCCATGATGCCGCACGGCACACCGGCGAACTCGTGCTCCGCCCGCTGACACAGACGCGCCTTGTC
>Ga0302046_10004637_pt1 | contig 12212 bp, 11 predicted proteins | sample RVTome_11_FD_200261 | JGI IMG/M metagenome (GOLD analysis project Ga0302046, IMG submission 200261) | Soil microbial communities from uranium-contaminated site in the Upper Colorado River Basin, Wyoming, United States - RVT147D111 (version 2) ... | reverse complement strand
GTGCGCCGTCCGCGCGGCGCGACGTCGCGCCGGCGGCTGCGGATGAACAGCAGGACCGAGCGCCCGTGCACCACGAGCTGCGACACCAGCTCGCGTTCGCGGAACCGGCGGACCTCCTTGCCGAACAGGTGCAGCGAGCGCAGGCCCGCCCACAGCGCGGCCGCGACGTCGCGGAGCGGCCGGAACCAGAGGGTCGACACACCGTTGGCGAAGCGCGGCAGCGGCAGCCCCTCGCGCAGCAGCGCGTAGTTGACGAGGAAGTAGTCGACCAGCGAGCAGTAGCGCATCACGTAGACCACGGTGCCCTGGCCCGCGAGCCGTCGGATGCGCTCGATGTCGGTCGGGTCGATCCGCACGTGGCGAAACGCCCGGCTCGCGAACCAGCGGGCGGGCCACCCGAAGCGGCGCCACATCGCGGACCGGTGCGGCGGCCGCCGCTCGGATCGATCCGGCGGCGCGGTCGGGGCGGGGCTGGACTCGGGAGCCGTCATCCTGGCGTTCCGTCGCGCCCATGATCGCGCGTGTCGCGAGCCTTGTCGACCGGGCGTCGCGCCGCTGCGACGCGCGCCGTCGCGGGCGCCGTCATAGATAGGCCTCGAGCCGGCGGCGCTCGAGCTCGCGGACGACGAGTCGGACGTCCTGCGCGCGCTCCCGGCGGCACACGAGCAGCGCGTCGGGGGTATCGACGACGATGAGGTCGTCGACGCCGACCAACGCCACCAGCCGCGCCGGGCTCGCGACCAGGCAGCGCCGCGCATCCACCGCCACCACCGGTCCGCCGCCGGCGCGGCCGCCGAGCGCCGTCAGCGCCGCCCACGTGCCGACGTCGCTCCACGGAAACGTCGCCCGGACCACGAGCACGCGCGGCGCGCGCTCCATCAGGCCGACGTCGATCGACACCGCCGGCAGGCGCGCGTACGCCCGCGCCAGCGCCGCCGGCCGGCGGCGCGCGCGCCGCAACGGTCCGAGGACGTCCGGCAGCAGCCGCTCCAGGAGGTCGAGCGCCGTCGTCGCGCGCCAGACGAAGATGCCGCTGTTCCAGAGGTAGTCGCCCGCCGCGACGAACCGCCGCGCCCGCGCCGGCCCCGGCTTCTCGACGAACGCGCGGACGCGGTGGGCGCGTCCGCCGACCCGCGCGCCAACGCGCACGTAGCCGTATCCGGTCTCGGGCCCCGTCGGACGGATGCCGAGGGTCACCGCCTCGCCGCCCGCGCCCGCCCACGCGAAGGCCTCGAGGAGGGTCGCGCGAAACCCCGCGGCGTCGCCGATGGCATGGTCCGCGGGGAGCGTCACGAAGGTGGCCGCCGGATCGCGCGCCGTGATCTCCAGCGCCGCCAGCGCGAGACAAGGCGCCGTGTTCCGCCCGCGCGGCTCGGCCAGCACGTTCGCCCGCGGCAGCGCCGGAAGCTGCCGCCGGACGGTCGCCGCCTGCTCGCGCCGCGTCACCACCAGGATCCGTGACGGCGGCACGAGGCCCCGCAGCCGCGCGCACGTCGTCTGCAGCAGGCTGCGTCTTCCGAGCACCGGAAGGAGCTGCTTCGGCAGGCCCCGTCGGCTGCGCGGCCAGAACCGCGTACCGGTCCCCCCGGCCATGATCACCGCGTAGCGGCGCGCCGGCGCGGGCGGACGGGGCGGCTTCTGGGCCGCGGGCACGGAGGTCGTTTAGGAGGCGTCCCCGTGAAACGCAAGCCCGCGGTCGCGCTTTCGAAGGCGCGAGCGGCCTGCTACAAGCAGGCGTGCATCCGGTGTGGCTCCTGCCGCTGGCGCTCGTCGCCGGCGTCGTCCTCTTCAAGCTCACCTGCTTCGTCCTCGCGCTGTACGAGACGGTGAACCTCCCCGAGGCGCGTCACTCGCGCCTGACGCCGGGCGGCCTCGCGGCCGCCCTCGGCGGGTTCTCGGTCGAGATCGCCGGCGTGCTGGTGCTGCTCGCCGCCTGGCCCCTCGGGCTGCTGCCGTGGATCCCCCCGCGGCGCCTCGGCGCGGGCGAGCGCCTGCCGCTCGTCTTCGTGCCCGGATGGTCGATGAATCGCGGCTGCCTGTGGCTGCTCCGCCATCGCTTGCGCCGCGACGGCTGGCCGCACGCGACGGGCCTCAACTACCGGACGCGTCGCGGCGACATGCAGCGCGCCGCCGAGCAGCTCCGCGATCTCGTGGAGCGCACCTGCAGCGCGACCGGCGCGGCGCGCGTGGTGCTGATCGGGCACAGCATGGGGGGCCTCATTTGCCGCGCCTACCTCAAGGACTACGGCGGCCTCGATCGGGTGGCGAGCGTGATCACCCTCGGCACGCCGCACCAGGGGAGCAGGATCTGCGCGCTCAGCCTCGACCCCATGGTCCACGAGATGCGCCCCGAGTCTCCGTTCCTGGAGCAGCTCGGCCAGGACGATCCCATTCCCGGCGCGGTCGACTTCACGGCGATCTACTCGAGCTTCGACCACATGGTCGTCCCGGCGGGCCACGGCTACTACGCCGGCGTCGGCAACATCGTCGTGGAGGGCGTCGGCCACAACGGCCTCCTGTGGTCGCGGCGGGTCTACGACCTGGTGCGCGAGAACCTCGAGTACGGCTCGGTCCGGGAGGTCGAGTCGACCGCCACCGGTCCCGCGTAGCGGGCGATGGGAGGGGATTGATTCACAGCCTCTCAGGCGGCGACCGTGGCGAGCGCCTCCACGCAACGCCGGACGTCGTCGGCGTCACAGTAGAAGTGCGGTGACAGACGGACTCCGCCGCCGCGCGCGCTCGCCAGCACGCCGGCGGTCCGCAAGGCGTCGACAGCCGCGCGTGCGTCGCCGGCCGCCCGCACCGTGGTGATGCCCGACCGCTCCCCGGGCGCGTCCGGGCTCAGCACCTCGTGGCCGCCCGCCGCGAGCGCGTCGCGCAGCATCCCCGTCACCGCCAGCACGCGCTCCTCCATGGCGGCCGATCCGACCGCGGCGACCAGGTCGAGGGCCGCGCCGAGGGCGTGGATGCCGAGGAAGTTCAGGCTCCCGCACTCGAAGCGCTGCGCGTCGGACTTGATCGTGAAGTGATACGGCAGGTAGCGCCCGTGATCGACGACGCTCTTCCAGCCGATGCGCCGCGGCGCGATCGCGCCGGCCAGGCGGCGTGACACGTAGAGGATGCCGCAGCCCTCGGGGGCGCACAGCCACTTGTGGCCGTCGGCGGCGAGGCAGTCGACGCCGGCGCGCGCGACGTCGATCCGGAGCGCCCCGAGCGCTTGGATGGCGTCGACGCAGAAGAGCACGCCGCGCGCGCGGCAGAGCTCGCCCAGCGCCGCCAGCGGACGACGCTGGCCGGTCGCGAAGTCGACGGCGCTCACGCTCACCACGCGCGTGCGGTCGTCGATCGACGCGCGCACGGCGTCGACCGTGAGCCGTCCCCGCTCGAGGGGCGCCATGCGGGTCTCGACGCCGAGCCGGGCCAGGTCCCACCAGGGATAGACGTTGGCGGGAAACTCGTCCGCCGCGACCACGACCGAGTCGCCGGCACGCCACTCGAGGCCGCCGGCGATCGTCGCGAGCCCGTCCGACGTGCTGGCGACGAACGCGATCTCGTCGGCGCCGCCGCCGACGAGCGCAGCCGCGGCGGCGCGCACCTCCTCGGCACGCTGCTCCCACGCGCGGTAGTGCAGACGGCCGAAGTCGCGTGCCTCCGCGGCGAACGCCGCGACCGCCGCGGCCACCCGCCGCGACACCGGCGCGACGCCGGCGTGGTCGAAGTAGACGCACTGCGCCGTCACCGGAAACTCCTCTCGCCACGTCGTGTCCATGCGCAAAAACGTCCTGGCCGCGGCGGGTACTATGCTATACTCGGCGCCAGTCGAACAGGCCGGAGGATCCACTATGCAGACGCGCTCGACGTCGCCACGACTGCACGACTTCTTCCTGACGATGGCTCGCAAGAGCTTCGGCCAGCTCGGGGTCGGGGACGAGACGATCATCGGCTACGTCGCCGGCCTGATGACCGAGTTCGCGCGGGCCGACCGCCTCTACGCGCTGCGCGAGCCACGCGGCGACGCCATCGACAGCGTCGTCCGGATCATGGTCGAGACCCACCGCGCGGCCGAGGACGACCCGAGCATCGAGAGCGCGCGCGAGCTCCGTCGCTACGTCGGCGACTACACCCTGTTCATGACCGGGCTCTTCCGCACCCACGTCGAGAAGCACGGCGTCCTCGACTACTACCTGCAGGAGGGCCGCCGCTCGTACTGGGCGGTGTCGGAGCTCGACCTCACGATGTTCCGCACCGGCTTCCTGCTCTTCCAGCAGCTCTCGACCAACTTCGAGTACTACGCCGGGGCGCTCGACTACATGCGCAAGGCGTACTTCGCGCCGCTCCCGGGTCACAGCCCCTTCGACCAGTTCCTCAAAGAGGTCGAGGGCTGGATCACGACGGGCGTCTCCGACAACTGAGCCGGCGCGCGCGTGCGCCTTCGGGTCACGGGCCCACCGCAGCGCCTCGACCGCTTCCTCGTCGCGCACTGGCCGCCGCCGATCGGCCGGCGACGCCTGGCGGTGCTGCTGGCGCGCGGCGAGGTGCGGGTCAACGGGCGGCCGGCGCGCAAGGCAACGCTGGTGCGCGCGGGCGACGAGATCGCGGTCCTGCTCCCGGCCGAGCCGGAACCTCCGTCGGTCGCCGACCCCCGCGTGCGGCTCGTCCATCGGGGCGCACGCTTCGTCGCCGTCGACAAGCCGCCCGGCCTGCCGACGACGGCCGGCCCGACCCCGGGGCCGTCGGTCGCGGCCGCGCTCCTGGCACGCTTTCCGGAGATGGCGGTGATCGAGGGTCCGCGCGCGGCCGGCCTCGCGCACCGCCTCGACACCGGGACGTCGGGGCTCCTCGTCGCGGCGCGCAGCGCCGAAGCCCATGCCGCGCTCCGCGCCGCCTTCCGGGAGAAGGCGGTCATCAAGGACTACTTGGCGATCGTGCTCGGCCGTCTGCGCGCCCCCCGCACTGTCAGCCACCCCCTCCGCCGCCACCCCCGGAGCCAGCGGCGCATGATCCTCGCCCGCGCCGAGGCACCCGGATCCTGGCCGGCGGTAACGTCGGTCGCGCCGCTCCGCACGGCGCCCGCCCTGACGCTCGTGCACTTGCGGATGCGGACCGGCGTCACCCACCAGCTCCGCGTCCACCTCGCCGCCCTCGGGCATCCCGTCCTCGGGGACGCCCGCTACGGCGGCGCCGACGCGGCGGGTGCGGAGCCCGAGTGGCACTACCTCCACGCCGCCGTGCTGCGCGCCGACGTCGCCGGACTCCCGCCGCGCCTCGCCGCGCCGTTTCCGCGGCACTGGCGGGCCCTCTGCGAGCGCCTCGGCTGGGAGCCCCTCGCGCGCGGTCTCCCCGAGCTCGACTAGCCTGCATGTCTCACCAGGTTTCGTCGCGAGAGCGTGGAGGCGCCTGTGCCGCAAGGCCGCACGGACCGAGGCGCCCGCAGGCATACTCGAGCAGTATGTCGAGGACCGCCGAGGGAGTACGGCCTTGCGGCGCGGGCGCATCCGCGCTCGCAGCAGAAAGCTGGTGAGACATGCAGGCTAGGCCGCCGCTTGCCGGCCCTTCGAGCCCTTGTCCTTCGTATCGCGCGGCTTCGGACTGCACGCACCACACAGGTTGCGCACGTTGTCCGGATCCTCGGTCAGCCCGTCGTCGACGTTGTGGCAGACCTTCGCGCACTGCGCGCAGATGAAGTAGATGCCCTCGATGGTCTTGTTGATGCGCTCGCGGTTGAGAATGCGGCCGCGGAGCTTCTGGATGCGGATGCCGAGCAAATCTTCGTACTGCCGCTTGATCTTGCGCCGTCCCGCCTCGTCTTTCGGGAGGTCTTCTTCCGTCGGGGTGTCGCGCTGATCGTCGTCCTCGAAGATGTTGAAGCCCTTCTTGGAACGCTCTTTCTTTGGTGCTTTCTTCGGCATGAGTCGACGTCCTCCTGAGGGCGCGAGCCGGGGCGCGTAGGAATCACGCGCACGGCCGAGTGTAACCGAGCCTCGCGGGAGCGTCAATCGACCTCCCCCCGAATATCCTGCGCGGCCGCGGGCTTGTGACCCCCCGGACGCGATGGTAGCGTCCCGACGCGCCGTCGATGCAGATTCGTCTCGAACCGCAGGGAAAGCAGCTCGCCCTCTCCGGACGGCGTCGCGTCGGCGACGTGCTCACGGCGCTCGGGATCGTCGCGGGCACGGTCCTCGTCATCCGCGACGACGAACTCCTCACCGACGACGAGCTCGTCGAGGACCACGAGACGCTCGAGGTCCGCGCCGTCGTGTCGGGGGGCAGCCGATGAAGTGCCGGCGCTGCACGTCCAAGGCCACGGTCCAGGTGCGCAGCCACAACGCCGCCTATTGCAAGCCGTGCTTCGTCTTCGTCTTCCAGCGCGGCGTCGAACGTTCGATCGAGCGCGAGCGCATGTTCACGCGCGACGAGCGCGTCCTGGTCGCGGTCTCGGGCGGCAAGGACAGCCTGGCGCTCTGGGACGTCCTGGCGGAGCTCGGCTACGCCACCGAGGGGCTCTACCTCGGGCTCGGCATCGGCGACTACTCCGGCGCCTCGCACGAGAAGACCGAGGCCTTCGCCCGCGCCCGCGGCCTGCCGCTCCGGGTCGTCCGCCTCGAGGAGGAGGACGCGGGGCTCGGCGTCCCGGAGGTGGCGTCGTTCACGCGCCGGCAGCCGTGCGCCGCGTGCGGCACGATGAAGCGGCACTACTTCGACCGGGCCGCCAGCGACGGCGGCTTCGCCGTGCTCGCCACCGGCCACAACCTCGACGACGAGGCCGCCCGGCTGCTCGGCAACGTGCTGCACTGGCAGCTTCCTTACCTCGCCAAGCAGCAGCCGGTGCTGACCCCGACCCATGCCCGCTTCGTCCGCAAGGTGCGGCCGCTCTACCGCACCAGCGAGTTCGAGAGCGCCACCTACGCCTTCCTGCGCGGCATCGACTACGTCGTCGCCGAGTGCCCCAACGCCCACGGCGCCACCCAGCTCGTGTACAAGAGCATGCTCGACCGGCTCGAGGCCGTGATGCCCGGCACCAAGCTCACGTTCGTCACCGAGTTCCTGAAGCGCGCGCAGCCGCTGTTCGCGACCCAGTCCGACGGCGCGCTCGGCGAGTGCGCCCGCTGCGGCATGCCGGCGGCGGGAGAGATCTGCGGCTTCTGCCGGCTGGTGTCCGAGGTCGATCGGCGCCGCGCCCAGGCGGTGGCCCATTCCTGAGGCCTCGGAAGACGGCGCGCCCGCCGAGGCGCCGTCGCGCCTGCGCGAGGGCGACCCGCTCCTCTTCATCGACCGCAAGAGCCGGCAGTACCTCCGCACCCTGCGCGCCGGGCGGCGCCTGAACGTCCGTGGCGGCCTGATCGACGCCGCCGAGCTCCTCGGCCGCGACGAGGGCCTGGTGATACGCTCCTCGACCGGCGAGTACCTCCAGGTGTTCCGTCCCACCTACGCGCAGATCGCGCCGAACCTGCCGCGCCAGGCGCAGCTCATCTACCCGAAGGACATCGGCACCATCCTGCTCTGGGGCGACATCCATCCCGGCGCGCGCGTCGTCGAGGTCGGCGTCGGCCCCGGCGCCACCTCCGTCGCCCTGCTGCGCGCCGTCGGCCCCGCCGGCCGTCTGGTGTCCTACGAGCTGCGCGACGACTTCGCCGACATGGCACGCGCCAACGTCGCCCGCTTCCACGGGCCGGCGCCGCAGTGGACCGTGCGCGCCGGCGACGCCTACGAGGGCATCGCGGAGCGCGACGTCGATCGCATCGTCATCGACGTACCCGAGCCGTGGCGCGTCGTCCCGCACGCCGCCGCGGCGCTGCGGCCCGGCGGCGTGCTGGTCGGCTTCATCCCCACCGTCCTGCAGATGAAGCAGCTCGTCGACGAGCTGCGCGCCGGTCCGTTCGCCGCCGTCGAGATCATCGAGTCGCTCCAGCGCTTCTGGCACGTCAAGGACCGCAGCGTGCGTCCCGAGCATCGCATGGTGGCGCACAGCGGCTTCCTCGTGATCGCGCGCCGGCTCGCGCCGCGCCCGTGATCGCGTTGACTTGGATTCGGATCCTGGTGTAGCGTTCGCTCGTGCTCCGAAGCGCAGCGTGAGGTCGGACTAGATGACCAAGGAAGATCTTCGCCGGAAGGTCTGGCAGCTGCTCGAACACCACGGCGTACACCGCTTTCCCGGCGCGCTCGGACGCATTCCCAACTTCGTCGGCGCGGAGCGCGCCGCCAGTCGCCTGGCGGAGCTCGCCGTCTGGAAGAAGGCGCGCGCCGTCAAGGTCAATCCCGACGCGCCGCAGCTTCCCGTACGCCGGCGCGCGCTCGCCGACGGCAAGATCGTCTACCTCGCCATCCCGCGGCTGCGCACCGAGAAGTGCTTCGTCGAGATCGATCCCAAGCGGCTCGGACGGCGCGCGGCGCTCGCCGCCAGCATCAAGGGCGCGACGCGCTACGGCCGGCTGGTGAGCCCGCGCGACATGCGGAGCATCGATCTCGTCCTGTGCGGGTCGGTGGCGGTTCGCCGCGACGGGACGCGGGTCGGCAAGGGCGGCGGCTTCGCCGACCTCGAGTACGCGATCCTGCGCGAGGAAGGGAAGGTCAAGGAGACCACGCCCGTCGTCACCACGGTGCACCCGCTGCAGATCGTCACCGAGAAGGTCGCCATGCTCGCCCACGACATCCCGCTCGACTTCCTGGTGACGCCGTTCGAGGTCGTCGCCACGCGCCCGGCCTACCCGCGTCCCCGCGGCATCTACTGGGACCTCCTGAAGGCGGCCAAGATCGAGTCCATCCCGTCGCTGCGCAAGCGCCTGAAGCAGGGCGGCGCCGACATGCCCTCGCGCCGCCTGTAAACCCGCAGGCTGCCGACGCGCCCCAGCTGCTGCGTTGCTCGGTCGCTCAGTTGTGCGGCGTACCCTATCCTGTCTTGCCCCCGTGCGCGCGGCTTCGCCGCGCTCCGGTGGGCGTCGGCCCGCAAAGCGCGGTTTGCGCGCCTCCCGGGTACGCCTCCGCCCTCGCTCCCTCGACGCCTTGCATCTGGGGCGCGTCGGCAGCCTGCGCGTCAGCGCTCGCGGAGGCGGAAGCCGGCAGCGGTGATGGCGACGGTCGCCAGGCCGAGGACGAGGACGCCGCCGTTCAGGGCGACGGCGAGACGGTGCAGGCGGCGAAACTCGGCCTGCGTCTCCGCCGGTGCCGCCGGCGCCCGCGCCGCGTCGCGGAGGTCGCGGGCGCGCGGGTGGACGACGCCCCCGGCGTAGGCGGTCGCCGCCAGCATGAGGGCGAGCAGCGCCGCGACGCCCGACCAGCGCCGCCCCCCGCCCGCCTGCCGCCGGAGCGCGAGGGCCGCGACGATGCCGGCGAGCCCCGCGCCGGCGCCGAGCGCGTAGTACGTCGGGAAGATCGCGCTCACGACCTGCCCCGCGGTCGCGGACGGCAGGGTCGCGAAGACCCGCGGCGCGACCACGAACGAGAAGAACACGATCGCGCCGATCCACACGATCAGCGCCAGCCACAGGACCGTCGGCGCGAGCCGGCGCATGCTATCGGAGTCGGGGCGCGGCGTCGCCCTCCCCGTCCTGCGGCGCGCTCGGCAACGCCCGCGCCGCCCGCCGCATGCGCCCGACCAGCATCTCGAGGCGCGGGATCAACACGTTCGCCTCCTGGACCGTGACGCATCGCTCGGCGGCCACGGTCACGAATCCTAAAGACTTCGGCCGTTTCTGTCGAGATCGTACGGGGGAGAGCACGACGTGCGACTTGTCGCGCTATGGCCCCTGTACTATCTTCACCAATGGACTCCGGGGTTTACGCGGTTCGGGAGACGATATGACACGCGCAGAAGAGGTCGATCCCGAGAAGGCCGGCGAGCAGAAGTTCTACGGCTTCGAGGAGGACGTCAGCGGGATCCAGGTCCCCGCCGAGATTCCGGTCCTCCCCCTGCGCGGCGTCGTCCTGTTCCCCTCCGCGATCGCGCCGCTGCTGATCTCGCGCGGCTCCTCCCTCAAGCTGGTCGAGGACGCGCTCGCCGGTGACCGCATCCTCGGCGTCGCGGCGCAGAAGAACGCCGAGGTCGAAACCCCCGGGACCGAGGATCTCTACGCGCGCGGCACGGCGGGGCGCATCCTCAAGATGCTCAAGTACCCGGACGGCAGCGTCCGCGTCCTGGTCCAGGGCCTCCGCCGGATCGAGATCCTGCACTTCACGCAGCGCGAGCCCTACTTCATCGGCCGCGTGCGCGTGCTGAGCGACGTCTACGAGCCCTCGAAGGATCTCGAGGCCGTGCAGGCGCACATGGTGCACCAGTTCGCCAAGTTCGTCTCGATGATCCCGTACCTGCCCGACGAGCTGCAGGTGGTGGTCACCAACATCAAGGATCCGGGCAAGGTCACGGACCTGATCGCGTCCAACCTGAACATCTCCCTGGAGGAGAAGCAGGACCTGCTGAACACCCTCGATCTGCGCACCCGTCTCGAGAAGCTCAGCACCATCCTGAACCGCGAGATCGAGCTCCTCGACCTCGGTCACAAGATCCAGTCCCAGGTCCAGAGCGAGCTCAACAAGAACCAGAAGGAGTTCTACCTCCGCCAGCAGATGAAGGCGATCCAGAAGGAGCTCGGTGAGGGCGACTCCCGGACCGCCGAGATGGAAGAGCTGCGCACCAGGATCCTCGAGGCCAACATGCCGGAGGAGGCGCGCAAGGCCGCCGAGGCCGAGCTCGACCGGCTGCGGATCATCCCGCCGGAGTCGGCGGAGCACACGGTGGTCCGGACCTATCTCGAGCTCCTGGTGCAACTCCCGTGGTCGGTCTCGACGCTCGACAACCTCGACATCCCGCATGCCCGCACCGTCCTCGACGAGGACCACTTCGACCTCGAGAAGGTGAAGGACCGCATCCTCGAGTACCTCGCGGTGCGGAAGCTCAAGAAGGACTCGCGCGGCCCCATCCTCTGCTTCGTGGGGCCGCCGGGCGTCGGCAAGACCTCCCTCGGACGCTCGATCGCGCGCGCCATGGAGCGCAAGTTCGTGCGCCTGTCGCTCGGCGGCGTGCGCGACGAGGCCGAGATCCGCGGCCACCGGCGGACCTACATCGGCTCGCTGCCCGGCCGCATCATCCAGGGCCTGAAGACGGCGGGCTCCAACAATCCGCTGTTCATGCTCGACGAGATCGATAAGCTCGGCGCCGACTTCCGCGGCGACCCCGCCTCGGCGCTCCTCGAGGTGCTCGATCCGCAGCAGAACCACACCTTCATGGATCACTACCTCGACGTCCCCTTCGACCTCTCCAAGGTGATGTTCGTCACCACCGCCAACTACCTCGATCCGATTCCGCCCGCGCTGCAGGACCGCATGGAGGTGCTGGAGCTCTCGGGGTACATCGAGGAGGAGAAGGTGCAGATCGCCTGGCGCCACCTGATCCCGCGCCAGATCGAGGAGAACGGCCTCAGCGCCGAGCTCATCGAGTTCACCGCGGAGGGGCTCCTCAAGATCATCCGCAGCTACACGCGCGAGGCCGGCCTCCGGAACCTCGAGCGCGAGATCGGACGGGTGTGCCGCAAGGTCGCGCGCGCCGTCACCGAAGGCCAGACCGAGCTCGCGCGCATCACCGAGGAGAAGGTGCGCGCCTTTCTCGGCCCCGAGCGCTTCGTGCCCGAGGTCGGCGAGCGCACGCGCGAGGCGGGGGTCGCGACCGGGCTCGCCTACACCCCGAACGGCGGCGACATCCTGTTCATCGAGTCCACCCGGATGGGCGGCAAGAAGGGCCTCACGCTCACCGGCCACCTCGGCGAGGTGATGAAGGAGTCGGCCCAGACGGCCCTCAGCTACGTGCGCTCGCGCGCCGAGCGTCTCGGCATCGACCCCGACTTCTTCGAGAGCTGCGACCTGCACATCCACGTCCCGGCGGGCGCGGTGCCGAAGGACGGCCCGTCGGCGGGGGTGACGATCGCCACCTCGCTGGCCTCGCTCCTGACCGGCCGCCCCGTGCGTTCGAACGTCGCGATGACGGGCGAGATCACGCTGCGCGGCAAGGTCATGCCGGTCGGCGGCATCAAGGAGAAGGTGCTGGCGGCGCGCCGCGCCACCGGCGTCGACACCGTGATCATGCCGCGGCAGAACGAGAAGGACCTCGAGGACATCCCCCCCGAGCTGCGCGCCGAGATGACGTTCGTCTTCGCCGACACCATCGACGACGTGCTGCAGCACGCGCTCGAGCCCTCCTCCGGAGGCGCCGAGGCCGCGAGCCG
>Ga0302046_10004636_pt1 | contig 12214 bp, 12 predicted proteins | sample RVTome_11_FD_200261 | JGI IMG/M metagenome (GOLD analysis project Ga0302046, IMG submission 200261) | Soil microbial communities from uranium-contaminated site in the Upper Colorado River Basin, Wyoming, United States - RVT147D111 (version 2) ... | reverse complement strand
ACGTCGAGCCTGAATTCGAGGAGCGGTTGCAGACGCTGCTCGATACCAGCCGCCGCACGCTGCCGTCGGTCGACGAGGGCTTGATTCGCCGTGCGTTCGTTCTCAGCTACTGGGCCCACCGTGGCGCGAGGAGGGCGTCGGGCGAGCCCTACATCGCGCATCCGCTGTCGGTCGCGCAGATCGTCGCCGAGAACATCGGCTTCGACGACATCAGCGTCGCGGCGGCGCTGATGCACGATGTGGTCGAGGACACCCAGTTATCCCTTGACTTGATCGCCGAGTGGTTCGGCCCGACGATGGAGTCCGTCATCGACGGACTCACGAAGATCGGCGACATCTTCGCGACCCACGAGCTCGGGCAGGCAGAGAACGTCAGGAAACTGATGCTCTCGATGGCGTCCGACATCCGCGTGATTCTGGTCAAGTTCGCGGACCGTCTGCACAACATGCGCACGATCGAGTCGCTGCCGATGAAGAAGCGGCTGAAGATCGCATCCGAAACACTCGACCTGTTTGCTCCGCTCGCGCATCGCTTTGGCCTGTTCGCGATCAAGAGTGAGTACGAGGACTTGTCGATGTCGGTGCTGCATCCCGACGAGTACGAGTCGATCGTACGCGGTCTGCGCGATTCGCGAGAGGAGCGGGAATCGTTCATTGCGTCGTTTATCGAACCGGTGCGCGCGCGACTCAAGCGGGACGGCTTCGAGTTCGAGATCAACGGCCGGTCCAAGAATGCGTATTCGATCTGGCAGAAGATGAAGGCGCAGGACAAGCCGCTCGAGGAGATCTACGACGTCTTCGCAATCCGGATTGTCCTCCAGAGCGAAGGTTCGAAAGGCAAGGAAGATTGCTGGCGCGTCTACTCGGTGATTACGGATCTTTACAAGCCGCTGCCGGAGCGCTTCCGCGACTTCATATCAGTGCCGAAGTCTAACGGATACCAGAGTTTGCACACGACGGTGTTGGGTCCCTCGGGCAAGCGCGTCGAGGTACAGATCCGCACGCTGCAGATGCACCAGGTCGCCGAACGCGGCTTTGCGGCGCACTGGCGCTACAAGGAGCAGATCACGCAGTCTGATGGCAAGCTCGACGACTTTTTGGCGTGGGTGCGCGACCTGCTGGAGAATCCGCGTCCTGAGGCGGCCACGGAATTCGTCAAGGAGTTCCGTCTGAATCTGTACCACGAGGAGATCTACGTGTTCACGCCGCGCGGCGATCTCCTGACGCTGCCGAACAACGCGACACCGGTCGACTTCGCTTTTCAGGTCCACTCGGAAGTCGGATTCCACTGCATCGGGGCAAAGGTCAATGGCCGGATGGTGCCCCTGTCTCACCGGCTGACGAGCGGCGACCAGGTCGAGATTATCACCTCGAAGAAACAGACTCCGAATCCCGACTGGATGAACTTCGTCGTCACGCACAAGGCGCGCAGCCGGGTGCGTCACTGGATCAACGAGAAACGTCGGAAGGCGATTGAGCTGGGCCAGGAGGTCTGGCGGAAAAGGGCGCGTCGCAGCCGCGTGAACGCCGACGAAAGCGACCTGAAGCGCGCTGCCCGTGAGCTGAAGTTTCCGAATACGCAGCAGATGTTTTACGAGATCGGAACGGGACTGCTCGACCCAGCAGATCTCGCGCGCGTCATCAAGGATGGTGTTCCGCCCGAAACACCTGACGGCCAGACCGCAAAGTGGGAGGACCATTTCGACAGTTTTCTCCAGTCGGCGCTCGAGTCGGGCAGGCCCGGGCTGCTCATCGACGGCGAACTGCATACGGACATCAACACGCGCTACGCGGCATGCTGCAACCCGATTCCGGGCGACGATGTTTTCGGCTTCGTCTCGCGCTCAGGCAGCATCAGCATTCACCGGTTCACCTGCCGAAACGCGACCCACCTCCTTGCGACCAACCCCGACCGAATCGTCCAGGTGGAGTGGAGCCGCCAGAAAGACGTGCAGTTCGTTACGGCCCTGCGGATCATCGGCGAGGACCGCGTGGGCATGGTTTCCGACATCACGACGGTCATCTCGCGCAACCTGAAGACCAACATCCGGTCCATCACGGTGGATTCGACCGACGGCATTTTCGAAGGTACGATCGTGCTGTTCGTCAGCGACCTCGACCACCTGCACCGGTTGATATCGCGTGTGAAGCGCGTCGCCGGGGTCCACGGGGTCTTCCGGTTCGAGCAGATCGGCGAGGAGAGCGGGGAGTAGTGAGTTATGAGTTATGAGTTATGAGTTATGAGTTGTGAGTAGCTCTGCGCAGGCGCGGCCGCGATGCCCGCCGCCGACCGAATACTCGAAACTCGCAACTCAATACTCGAAACTCGCCCTCCTTTCTTCACACAGATTTGGAGATACGACGGAAATCCGTACTTTTACAGCGGTTTGGGCCGCCGGGCAACCCAGTCCCTAACCCACCAACGGGTCCCCGGCACGCCTCGGCAGACGTTGACGGCTTGACGGGCATGAAGCTCGTTGCCCCCGGTCGGTAAGCGGGGGAGACATCCGCCGGGATCGGCCCGGATCCCACCACACCTGATTCCACCATACCACCGATGCCGTATGGCAACCAGTGCCAAAACGCTTACGAAGAAGGATGTCGCGAGACGTGTGGCCGAGTTGATGGAAGAACCTATCTACAAGAGCGAGCCTTGGGTTGGAGCCGTCGTCGAAGCCCTTGGCGAACTCATGCTGGAAGCTGACCCGGAAGTCCGTATCGAACTGCGTGACTTCGGGGTCTTCGAGGTCAAGAAGACGAAGGCGAAGCCAAAAGCACGCAACCCGAAGACGAACGAGACGGTGTTCATTCCCAGCAGACGGAAGACGCACTTCAAGCCGAGCAAGCGCCTGAAGAGCGTGCTCCAGACGCCGCTCGTGGATCTGAACTACAAAGTCCCCGAAGACGCGGCGGACTACATGCCGGAGGGCAGGGAGAACGGCAAGATTCACCTGTAGCAGCCGGCTGTCGATCGTCGCGTGCCTGGCATGATGCCTCGGGTCGTCGGCGTTGATTTCGGTACGAAACGGGTCGGCGTCGCCGTGTGCGACCCGCTGCATACGTTCGCGCAGCCGGTCGGAACGTATGCGCGCGACGAGTCGATCGACGTCATTGCCGGGATCGCCGAACGCGACGGGGTCGGCACCATCGTCGTCGGGTGGCCGCTCGACAGCGACGGCAACGAGAACGTCATGACGCAGCGTGTCGACACGTACATCGACATGCTTGCGGAACGTCTCGGGCATGAAGGACGCTCCGTTCAGTTCGTTCGCTGGGACGAGCGCGGATCATCGCGCGAAGCCGTGTCGGAACTTCTCCGGGCCGGCGCCCCCCGCAAGCAGCGCGGTCGCGGTGGTGCGCGGGACCGGGTCGCCGCAGCACTCATCCTCCAGGAGTACCTCGACGAGCGGAACGCCGAACCCGGCGGGGCATAGTAATGCGCTCTGTTCAACTGCATCCGACGATGGTGCTGCCCATCTATACCTTCGGAGCCGATGTGCTCAGGAATCCGGCGACCGATGTCGAAGGCGACTCGCCCGAACTGCAGGCGTTGATTGACGACATGTTCGAGACGCTTGCCGGCGCATCCGGTATCGGACTCGCGGCGCCGCAGGTCGGCAAATCGATTCGGCTGTTCGTCGTGGACCTGTCACCAATCCGGGCAGACCTGGAGGAAGACGGCGAACAGGTCCCGGAGACTCCACTCGTGTTCATCAATCCGACCCTCGAAGACGAGTCGAGCGACCTCGTGACATACGAAGAGGGGTGCCTCTCGATTCCGGATGTCAGGGAGGAGGTCGACCGTCCCGGGTCGATCAGGATTCGTTTCCTCGACCGCAACTTCGAGCAGCAGGAGCTGGAGACGGAGGGGATGGTCGCGCGCGTGATACAGCATGAATACGATCATCTCGACGGCGTCTTGTTCATCGACCACCTGTCGTCGTTTCGCCGGAGCTTGCTCCGACGGCGACTCAAGGAGATGTCGTCGGGCAACGTCGAAGCCGATTATCCGCTTGCGGTCTGACGGCTGACGGACCGTGCGGGAACCCGTGTACCCACGGTGTGTAGTGGGTACACACTATTCACCAGACCCCGGGCGGGCTTGAGACAGCTTCTGTTGGATCGCGTCGGCATAAGCCTGTCGGGCTTGTGCGTTCTTCACTGCCTCCTGCTGCCCGTGCTGCTCGCCCTGCTGCCAATGTGGGGGCTCGGCGAGGCCGTTCACGCCTGGCTCCACCCGGTCTTCGCCGTGGTCCTCGTGCCGACTACCTTTCTGGCGGCGGCGGTGGGCTTCGCGCGTCACGAAAGTTTTAACGCCGTGGGTTTGCTGGCAGCCGGCCTGACGGCGATCGTTGTGGCCGGCTTTCTCGGGCACGACCGGCCGGGGACGGTTGTCGAAACCGCGATCACGGTACTCGGCAGCGCACTGCTCATCGCCGGCCACATCGTGAACTGGCGCCTCGGGGTGCGCCAGTGTGCGCCAACGTCGCTGGTCTCGGATGCGTCATGAGAAGACTGAACTTCACGCTCGATTCCGAAACGGTTGACCTGCTCGACCGCCTCGCCGACCGCCTCTATGGCGGCAACAAATCCGCGACCGTTCGCGCGGCCCTCGAATTTCTTGCCGCCGGCATGAAGGACGGTTGGGTCATCGCAGGATACACCGCAGCCTCGCTCAACGACGATGCGTCCTGTCACTCGTGCGGGACGCTGCATTACGTTGGCGAGGTCCTGTACCGTCCAGTTTTCGAGAAGGGGACGAGCGCGCGCGCAAGGAGAAGCCTGCCCGCTGAATCGTGGCTGGACTGCCCGGATTGCGTCGGCCGCAATGTTGAGGCCTGATCTGTCGCAACACTTGTGGTCGTGCACCTTCCTGGTTGCGCTGACCTGCCTCGGCGGTCCCGCAGAAACGGTGCGCGCGCAGACTGCTGCTGTCGTCGGCTGCGTGACAGACGAGGCGGGGCGTACCGTGCCGGGAGCAACCGTCGTCATTTCAGGCACGTTGCACGGCAGCGCGAGCGATGCCGGCGGGTGCTTCCATTTCATTCGCGTTGCGCCGGGCAGTTATCGCCTGCGCGTAACGCACGCCGGCCACTTCAGCGTCGAACTGCCATTCGTAGCGCGACGAGATGCAGAGCAACGCGTCGACGTCGTGCTACGGCGTCGCGTTTCGGACTCTGTAAGACCGGACGAACGATCCGATACAGCACTCGCCGAAGCCCCGCTCGAATGGTTGCGGATCGAGCGCGACCGCGAAGCGCTCGCACAGCCCATCCGGATTCCGGTGCAGTCGTACGACCTGGGCACGACGCTCCATGGTCGTGCGTTTGGACCGGACGTCTCGCTCGCGGGCGGCACCGCCTTCAATGATGTCTCGCACGATGCGCTCCGGGTGGACCACGCCGAAGACGGCCAGGCGTATCTCGGCGCAGGATTCTCCACGAACACCGGATGGTCGTACGTGTCGGCCGGCGCACATGCCGCCGCCGGGCGCTCCAGCTACCGCTTCGACGTTCTGTCGGCCGGCGCGGGGCGGTACGAGGACGGCAACGGCGCCACGGTCGGGTCGCGCTTTCGCGGCGCCGGCGTCTCGGCGCGCGCTCGCCGACTCGGCGCACAGACTGCGGTCGACCTTGAGTTCGATGCCAAACTGCTCGAAGCATATCGCGATCCGGGCTCACGCCTGCGGTACGAGGGCGGTACGACTGGACGCCTCGAATTGATTGTACGCCATGCGCGGGAGCGTTCTTCGGTTTCGGTGACCGCACAAGCCGGGCAGCGCGAACAGCGCCTCTCGGCGAGCAGTTTTCCAGACGACGCACCGTTCACCTGGGAGGGCAGTCGAGACGCCGCCGTGGGGCGGATCGCGATCGACGCTCGACGTCGCGTCACACAGGCGGTGACGATTGGCGCGTTGGCATCTGCGGGATCGCTTCATTCGGCCGGCCGACCGACTCGCGTTGGGTCGGCCGGTGCGTATCCATTCCCGGGCGTACGTGATCGCTCTGCCGGATTCGCGGCACACGTCGAGTTTGATTCAGGGCGCTTCGACGCGACCGCAAGGGCCGGTCTCCGGTATGCGAACAGCGCCCTGCGCGCGCCGGTGGAGGAGCGCCGCGCTGAAACGACAACGTTCCCCGTACTCGAGTTCGAATCGCGCTACGTCGGTCCGGCATCCCGAGTCCGCCTGTCCGTGACGCACGACGAAGCGCCTGGACCTCAAGAGGCACGCTGGGGGGTGGGTTCGTTGCTTCGGGCCGGCCAGGTTGAGGTTTCGGCAATCGGGTCGTTCTCGGGTGCCCGGCGGCGCACGACAACCGGCCGGATCGAGTTGAGTCTCGACCGCGGAATGTGGACCGGCCATGCGTCGGTCCGAGTCGACCGGTATCACCGGCTCGCGGCAATGATGCCGGCAACCGACACGCTGTCGCCCTGGCAGGTAACGTCGCATCGCGGCTGGGCGGCGGCTGTTGACGGCGGCGTCATCTACGAACCGGCGGCGATGGTCCGTTCCGGTGCGCGATTCACGCTGCTGCGCGGCGTTGACGAGACGGTCGACGGACCGATCGCCGGCCTTCCATCATCGACGGTCGCGGCGTTCGCGCGTCTCCAGTTTCCGGACGGCCACCCGTTCCTGCAGTGGACGACGCTCTGGCGACCCGAGCGCCAACGGGTTGCGGCGATCGTGGGGGAGGTAGCCTCGCCGTCATCGGTCGTCACCGACGTGGAAGCGGGGATGCGATACGTGAAGATCTACTTCTCGATCGGAGTGTTCAACATCGGCAACCGCGCAGTTCGCGATCATTCGGACCCGGTATTGCCGTCCGGACGAGTGATATACGCACCCGGACGCTCATTCTTCTTGAGCGCTCGTTACGTGATCGAGTGATTTGACCGGAGTCCCGAGTAGAGTTCCCTGACGACGCGACTGATCGTCTCTGCAAAGGGTCGAAACGTGCAGCCGAGTTCGGAACGCGCGCGCGCGTTGTCGTACTTGAACGTTGCAGCCGACTGGCGGGCAATCTCTGCGGTGATGAGTGGTCGCACACCTGGAAGGAGCGACATGGCATCGAACGCATGCCCGATGAAAAGAGACAACCGCGGATTGATGGTTCGTCGTGTCGGGCTTACACCGAGTGATTCCGAGATCGTGTCGACGATCGACCTCCAGGTAAGGTTCTCGGATCCGAGGATGTAGCGCGCGCCACGCTCTCCGCGATCGAGCGCCAGCAGGTGCCCTGCTACCACGTCTTCGACATCGACCACGTTCGTGCCGCCGACTGGCACGCCGGGTAGCCGCCCGGATCGTATGCTCTCGAGGATGCGAACGGTGTTCTCGCCGTCTCGTCCTGCTCCGAACACAAGAGACGGATTCACGACCACGGCGTCGAGTCCTTCAGCAACGCCGCGGTGCACTTCCATCTCTGCCTTATGCTTGGATCGCGCGTACTCGGAGTTTCGACGCGACTCGACCCATTCGGCGTTCTCGTCTATGACGGCGTGCGTGACGTCGGGGCGCCCGATTGCCGCGATGCTCGATGTGTGGACGAATCGCCTTACACCTGCGGCAAGCGCTGCGTTCACGACGTTTGCCGTTCCCTGCGCGTTGACGTTGTGAAGCCGGGCTTTGTCGCGGCGTGCATTGAGCCCCACGGCACCGGCAGCATGAAAGACCACGTCGACGCCGGCAAGCGCCGGGAAAACGGAATCGGGGTCGGTCACATCACCGACCGCGTGCTCCACTTCGTCGGCTGCTCCTCCCAGCAGATCGAGCCGGGAGTCGCGGCGACGGAGAATCCGGACATCGTCGCCACGCCGTAAGAGCGCGCGGATGAGGTGCGAGCCGATCAGACCTGTTGCACCCGTTACGAGCGTCTTCAAGTCGCCCCTTCGATCTCGACAAGCAGGCTGTTCTTGGCGACCGCGTCGCCAACGGACGCATGCAGCGCGCGGACTGTCCCTGCGACTGGCGCCTGCAACTCGTTCTCCATCTTCATCGCTTCGAGAACGATCAGGCCCTGGCCGAGCTCTACCGTGTCGCCCTCCGCCACCGACACGCGGAGGACGAGACCCGGCATCGGCGCTGTAACGTTGGCATCCGTTTTCGCCGCGGTGGCTGAAACGCCATAACGCTCGAGCAGCCGGTCCTTCCTGGTACGCACACGAGCCTCACCGACGTATCGACCGATCGCTACCCGGAACGCGGCGTCTGCGGAGGGTTCGACCTGCACGACCGACGATCTGCCGTCGTGAATCACATGCCACGTCGTGGGTCCGACGCGCCGAACCACCGGTGCGGACACCTGTTCGCAACCACCCGTGACACCGACGCGCCCGTCTTCATGGATCTCGTATTCAGTATCCTGTAACAAGACAAACAGCGACGACATCGGTTTTTGCTGCGATAATCGAACCGGACGTGTCCGCAACGGGTGAGTCAATCATGCGATGATACGAATCGGACCAGGCTCTGCGAAATGTCATCCACCGCTTTACTGACGCCGGAGCTCTTGCTGAGGGCCTACGCGACAGGGCGTTTTCCGATGGCGGATGACGAGTCGAACGAGATTCTGTGGTTTGCCCCGGATCCGCGCTCGATCATTCCGCTGGACCGGTTTCGCGTACCGCGCAGTCTGCGGAGGACGATCCGGTCCGCGACGTTCGATGTTCGCATGGACACAGCGTTCGAAGTCGTGATCCGTTCGTGCGCTGACAGGCCGCGAACCTGGATATCCGAAGAGATACTCGAGACCTACCTCGAACTGCACCGTCGTGGCTTTGCGCACAGCGTAGAGACCTGGCGGGACGGGCTCCTTGCCGGCGGGCTGTATGGAGTTGCGTTGGGTGGTGCGTTCTTCGGCGAGTCGATGTTCCACCATGCCGCCGACGCCTCGAAAGTGGCCCTCGTGTCCCTGGTCAACTGGCTACGCGCTCGCGGATTCGAGCTTCTGGACACGCAGTTCACGACACCCCACCTCCAACGGTTCGGCGCGGTGGAAATTCCGCGTGAAGAATATGAAAGCCGCCTCAGTCACGCGATCAGACTGGACGTTTCGTGGTAACAGTGTTCTTACCGGTTGTGGCCGGCCCGGGTACTCTCAATGAAGCGGGCCGATCGCAACCTGACGGTCAGGTCGGCGTTCTCTCCGATCGAAGATGGCCTACCACCACGCCGGTTCATTGATGCGGTATCTGACAATCCGCGCCCTCCTGTTCGCTGTCGTTCCGGCAGCAGTGCTGGGTTGCGGCGAACGCTCCAATCCGCCCGCCGCGATGCGCGTCGTTTCGTCGAGCCTCCTGCCGACGCGCACCTTCGAGGCGTCGGAACCGGTCGAGGCAGACTCGACGACGCGTCTGGTATTCCGAGCGACCATGTCGGAGGCGATTGCGGATTCGCTTCACCGTGAAGAGATTGGCGAAATCATGCAGCGGGTCGGCACGCGGTTTCTCGGGGCGACGTACACGGCCGGCCTGCTGGACGCGCCGGATGAGGAAGAGCTCGTCATCTCGCTCGAGGAGTTCGACTGCGTCCTGTTCGTCGAGGCCGTCCTTGCGCTTTCGCAGGGCATCGTCGATCGCGACACGACGTTTGCCGGGTTCGCCGGTCGACTTGAGCGAATGCGGTATCGGGAGGGTCAGCTCGATGGTTACTGCAGCAGGCTCCACTATTTTTCGGAGTGGATCCACGACAATGAAGAGAAGGGACTTGTGTACAACATCACGCTCGCCCTCGGCGGGCTCCGGGCGGACAGCCGGCTCGACTTCATGAGCTCGAACCGTGAGTTGTACGTACGCCTGGCCGAGGACGACAGTCTGTTTCGCGGGATCCGGTCGATGGAGGCGTCGCTGTCGGCGCTCGACCGCTGGTACGTGCCGCAGTCGCGGATCCGTTCACTCTATCCGAAACTCCGAGCCGGCGATATCGTGGCGACGGCGACCACTGTTGCAGGGCTCGATGTTTCGCACAGCGGGCTGGTGTACGATCATGGTGATGGACGCATCGGATTCCTCCACGCCTCAACCAGCGACGGCGTGACAGTCGCGGAAGATCTTTCCGAATACGTCACGGCGAACCGGGCCACCATGGGGATCGTCGTGGCCCGCCCCGTTGACGTGCGAAACGGCCATGACTGATCTTCGCCGCGTTGGCGTCCTCACCAGCGGAGGGGACGCGCCGGGGATGAACGCGTGCGTTCGTGCGATCGCCCGAACGTTGATTGCAGACGAGGTCGAGGTGACCGGTATCCGGCGTGGATACGCCGGGCTGATCGACGGCGACTTCGTCGAGATGGACGGGCAGTCAGTATCCAACATCGTCCAGAAGGGCGGGACGATCCTCAAGTGTACCCGGTCGAAGCGGTTCTATACGGAGGACGGCCGTGCGCAGGCAGCGCAGGCGTTGAAGCGTGCGGAGATCGACGCTCTCGTCGTAATCGGTGGCGACGGGACGCTCGCGGGTGCGCGGCTGCTTTCGAAGGAGCACTCGGTGGCGGTGGTCGGCTGCCCGGCGACGATCGACAACGACCTGTTCGGGACGGACGAAACGATAGGCTTCGATACGGCGCTCAATACAGCGATCGAGAACATCGACCGCATCCGCGACACGGCTGATGCACACGACAGGTTGTTTCTTGTCGAGGTGATGGGTGCAGACTCGGGTTTCATCGCGCTCAACTGCGCGATTGGCGGCGGCGCGGAACTCGTACTGCTGCCCGAGTTTCATACCGACATCGATCACATAAAGCAGCGGATTCATTCGCTCATGGCGGCGCAGGCACGGTCGTCGATCGTCGTGGTTGCAGAGGGCGATGACCTCGGTGGAGCACCCGAGATAGCGACAGCGCTGAAGGAGGATCCCGCGTTCGACCACATCGACCTGCGCGTTTGCATACTCGGTCACACACAGCGCGGTGGCGCACCGTCTGCGCGCGACCGCGTTCTCGCCAGCCGCCTCGGCACCGGCGCCGTTAAAGCGCTCCTCGATGGCATTACGGACGTAATGGTCGGCGTGATCGCCAACGAGGTGCGCTATACACCCCTCAGCAGCGTTGTAGGTGGGCGCAAGTCCATCAACTACGACCTGCTCAAGCTCGCGCAGATGCTCTCGTAGCCCCCGTCGTCAGCGACGACACCCGCGTTGCGCCGGGCGAACAACACCTATAATTTGCGCACTGAAAACTATCCATCGATCACCGAGTCCGCGGGGAAGAAGGCGGAAGTCCGGTCGATGTTCGATGCGATCGCAGATCGGTACGATCTGCTGAACCGTGTTCTGAGCGGGGGCGTCGACCAGCTCTGGCGCAGAAGGGCCGTCAAGCTTCTTCGTGACGAACGCCCGAGCACGATTCTGGATCTGGCGACGGGGACGGCGGATCTTGCGATCATGGCATCCGAGCTTCGCCCGGAGCGTGTCGTCGGGCTGGATCTGTCGGCCGAGATGCTTCGCGTCGGGCGAGAGAAGGTGCGTCGACGCGGCCTGCAGGACCTGATTGAACTCGTCGAGGGCGATGCCGAGCGGATGCCGTTCGATGACGGATCGTTCGACGCGATACTCGTAGCATTCGGCGTACGGAACTTCGGCGACCTCGATCGCGGGCTGCGCGAGATGGCACGGGTTCTGCGACCGGGCGGATCTGCCATCGTGTTGGAGTTCAGCCACCCGACGGCATTTCCCGTAAAGCAACTGTACGCGTTCTACAGTCGTCATATCCTCCCGCGCGTGGGCGGCGCCGTGTCAGGTGACGCGGGTGCCTATCGCTACCTGCCGGATTCGGTGGCTGCCTTCCCCGACGGCGAGGAAATGCTGGCCCGGATGCGTTCGGTCGGATTCGGGGATCTCCGCGCTGAGCGCCTGACGTTCGGGATCGCGACGATATACGCGGGAAAGAGTATTGAGTATTGAGTATTGAGTGTTGAGTATTGAGTGTTGAGTATTGAGTATTGAGTATTGAGTATTGAGTGTTGAGTCTCTTGCAGTCCAAGACTCACAACTCAAAACTCATAACTCAAAACTCATAACCCCCCCTCACTTCTTCTTCCCGCGCTTTCTCGGTGCCTTCGTCGCGGCTGCCTTCCCGGCCGGCTTCGTTCCGGTCTTCTTGCTGTTCACCTTCTCGTCGGCCGGCGTCGGCGGTTCCGGGCTCGTGCGGTACATGGTCAGGCTGCAGACGTTGCTCCGCCCGCGTGTCGTGTACTCGACCGAGTCGGCCAGCTT
>Ga0302046_10004635_pt1 | contig 12214 bp, 11 predicted proteins | sample RVTome_11_FD_200261 | JGI IMG/M metagenome (GOLD analysis project Ga0302046, IMG submission 200261) | Soil microbial communities from uranium-contaminated site in the Upper Colorado River Basin, Wyoming, United States - RVT147D111 (version 2) ... | reverse complement strand
GCGAGCGTGCCAGCCGCATGACCGCCGCTTCCGGACCAAGCGCCCACCGTGCCGCGGCGTAGGCAAGTCGCTCCAGCCGCACGGACGCGCCGTACTCCGCGTCCAGGCGATGCAGCAGAATGTCGAACTGCAGTGGCCCCACGGCGGCCACGATCGGGCGCGGTCCCTCGGTGGCTTTCGGATCTTCGCGCAACACCTGCACCAGGCCCTCCTCTGCAAGATGCCGTAGCCCCGTGTCGACATGCTTGCGGCGCAGCGGATCCGGCGTGTGGACCTGGGCAAAGTGCTCCGGGGCGAACCGCGGGATACCCGAAAACACCACGCTGCCGTCGTGCGAGAGCGTGTCGCCAACCTGCAGCGACCCCCGGTCGTGCACGCCCACCACATCCCCGGCCCAGGCCGTTTCCACCGCCTGGCGTTCCTGGGCCAGGAATTGACGTGGCGCATGGAGGCGCACGGACTCTCCCGTGCGCGCATTGACGGCGGCCATGCCCGCCTCCAAACGACCGGACCGAACGCGCAAGAACGCCACCCGGTCTCGGTGCCGCGGGTCCATGTTCGCCTGGACCTTGAACACCACGGCGCTGAACGGACTAGCCACGGGGTCGATCTGGTGGGACCCCGCCGCCATTGGGCGAGGCGGTGGTGCCATTCGCAGGAATCGCTCCATGAACCCCTCGACGCCGACGTTGGTCAGCGCGCTTCCGAAGAAGGTCGGGGACACGTCGGCCCGCAGGAACGCCTCGGGCGTGTACGGCGTACCGGCTCCATCCAGCAGCTCCAGCTCTTCGCGGAGTCTGTCGAGGGCCGCTGTGCCAATCCGCTGCGCGACCATCGGGTCGTCGAGCGACGTGCGGCTGGATGTGGCTCGAGTCGCGCCATGGTCGTGCCCCCGTTCGTACAGGGTGATGAGACCGGTCTCCCGGTCGACCATGCCGGCCAGTCGCTCGTCAACGTGGACTGGCCAGATTATGGGGGCGCATGGAATTCCCAAGTCGCGCTCCACTTCGTCCAACAGTTGCAATGGGGGGACGCCCGCCCGGTCGCACTTATTCACGAATGTCACGACGGGCACATCGGTTCGGCGGCAGACGGCGAACAGCTTTCGCGTGCGGTCCTCGACGCCCCGCCGGTTGTCCAGCAGCATGACGGCGCTGTCCGCCACCGCCAGTGCCCGGTAGGTGTCTTCGGAGAAGTCCGCGTGGCCCGGCGTGTCCAGCAGGTTGATGCGATAGCCCTCGTGCGTGAACTGCAGCACGCTCGCCGTCACCGAGATCCCCCGCTCGCGCTCGATCGCCATCCAATCGGCCCGCGCCGCACGCTGCGCCCGACGTGCTTTGACGGAACCTGCCAGATGAATGGCGCCGCCGTAGAGGAGCAGCTTCTCCGTGAGCGTGGTCTTGCCGGCATCGGGATGGCTGATAATCGCGAAGGTCCGTCGTTCAGCCACCTCGCGCTCGCCCTGCGTACGCGATGGTAGGGAGGCGGTCACGCGTCCGAGCCCTGGTTGCCCTGTTCGTCCGTCCTGGTCAGGTGGGCCACAACGACCGCCGTCTCGAGATAGCCGGCAAGACTGCCTGCCCCGTCCACCACGAGCGCGATCGACGCTCGCGTCACCCGGTCCGACAGTTCGTGCAGGCCGGTGCCCGTGCGAATGTGCGGGACCGCAGCGATCAGCGCGTCCGAGACGAGAGCGTCTTCGGATGATTGGGTGATACGGCGCAGGTCGGTGCGGGTCACGACACCTAAGGGGTGGCAGCGGGCGAACGAATCCACCACCGGCATGTATTCGCGGTCCAGCTGCTCCAGCACGTCCACGACGTCCTGGGCGAAGTTGTGCAGCAGGCAACCCGTTTCCACGGGAACCATCACCGCGTCAACGTTCACGGGTGCTTGGTCGTTCGATGGCATACGCGTTCTTCCTGAGCCGTTAGGGAAGCGCTGCATAAGTCGGCGGCATGTCACTCCAGCCGCTGCAGTGAGCAGGACACACCCAGTGGCGTACACTACCTCACTGCCTCACGGACGCGGGCCTTCGCGACCCCCCGCCGACTATGTGCAGAGCTTCCTTAGGGAGACATCCGGCACGGCGACTCCACGTCGCACCTGATGTGCACGGATGGAGGGTTGCGGAAACGCGGATGGCGGGATGCCCGCCACAAGGCGTCTCAGCGGCTCAGGGCGGACTGACTCGGTCGGACGGGATTTGTGTGATCATCGGTCACGCTCCAGGGCAAGACAGCCTGTCGTGGGCGGCAAGCCGCACCGGGCGAATCCCGTGGCGGCGGCAGCCTGTCCTGTCTGGCGCGTGCGGCACCTACGCGATGGGACGTAGTGGCAGCAAGCGCAGATGGGCAAAGTAACCAGTTCCCACGAGTTACCTCAAGCGCCTTCCGGAATGCCGGCCTCGAAACCGATGCACCAACTTGCGCGAGCGACCGGCAAATCGAGGTGCTCTGTACTCCTATCGATCAATTTCTTCGCCGGCCGCGACGCTTCTTGGGGATGCGACGCGCGTTTCCCGTGGCCTGACGACCCTGAAGGGATGAGTGCCAAGGTTTGTCGTTTCCATCCTTCAGGATCGTCCGCGCCGCACGGCGGCGCGCCGAGCCCGCCCTTCAGGGCAGGGGAGGCCCGCCGCGACCTCCCGAATCGCGACGCACCCTTGGGTTGCGACCGCTAGGCCGCGTTGTTCCCTTTACAGATCAACCATTATTTATATAATTATCGTTTATGGATCAACCCAAAGTCCTCCTGATCCGGCTCAAAGCCCTGGCCGACCAGACCCGTCTCAGGATCATTGCCCTTTTGACAGGCAACGAGCGCTGTGTTTGCGAACTGCGGGACCAACTCGACGTGCCACAACCCCTGCTGTCGTTTCATCTGAAAACGCTCAGGAACGCCGGGATCATCACCGACCGGCGCGATGGCCGCTGGGTCCACTACTCGCTGCAACCGCATGTGCTGGCCGAGGTGGAGGAGTATCTGCGGATGTTGCGCACGGCGCCTTCGGAGACGCCAGAGCTTGCAGGGGCCGGGCGGCCCAGATGCTAGCTGTTTGGCCGGTGACAGCGGCGCGGATGGAGAGAGGTACCTGATGCGGTACGCGCTTATCAGCGACGTCCATGCCAATCTGCCGGCCCTCGAGGCGGTCCTCGCCGACATCGACGGCAAAGGCGACATCGACGCCGTCTACCACCTCGGCGACCTGGTGGGTTATGCGCCATGGCCCAACGAAGTGGTGGCCCTGCTGCGCGAACGGAGCATCCCCGGTGTGGCGGGCAATTACGACTCTACCACCGCCACGGACTATCCGCATTGCGGTTGCAAATACGAAGATCCGCGCCAGGAAGAGCTGAGTCACGTGAGCTACGAATGGACTCAGGCGCACGTTTCTCCGGGCACCAAGCGCTGGTTGGCGGGGCTCCCCTTCCGAATCGACTTGCGCCCATTAGGTGGACATGCCTCGGGTCCGCGGCTGATCCTGGTGCACGGCAATCCGATCCTGAACACGGTCTATTGGACCGAGGACCGTCCCGACGCCTTCTGCCTCAAGATGGCCGAACACCTGGGCGCGCGGCCGGGGGACGTGGTGGCGTTCGGCCACACGCATAAGCCATGGCATCGCGTCGTCGAGGAGATCACGTTCGTGAATACCGGCTCGGTGGGAAGACCCAAGGACGGCGACCCGCGGGCCGGTTACGTCCTGATCGATATCGGCGCCGGCTCGGCGGCCGTGCAGTTCGTGCGGGTAGAGTACGATGTGGGCCGCGCAACGGCGGCGATACGCGGCTCGGATCTGCCCGACGAGTTCGCCACCTACCTGGAGACCGGTGGCGCCGTCACGACCTCGGCCGCCATCGGCCATCGACAAGCCAAATAAGCTAGCCCTGAGAGCACCCTCCGATGACTGACCAACCCAGTGTCGCCAAGCGTCTATCACTTCTCGACCGATACCTGACGGTCTGGATCCTCGCGGCCATGGTGGCCGGTGTGGCGGCCGGATATCTCTGGCCGCAGGCGGTGACGGCGCTGAACGAAGCGACGCACGTGGGGACGACGTCGATCCCCATCGCCATCGGCCTCATTCTCATGATGTATCCCCCCTTGGCCAAGGTTCGCTACGAGGAGCTGGGGGATGTCTTCCGCAACTGGAAGGTGCTTGGCCTGTCGCTCGTGCAGAACTGGGTGATTGGGCCTATCCTCATGTTCGCGCTGGCTATCCTCTTTCTGCGCGACTATCCCGAGTTGATGGTCGGCGTGATCCTGATCGGCCTGGCGCGGTGCATCGCCATGGTCATCGTCTGGAACGAGCTGGCGCACGGGGACAACCAGTATGCGGCGGGCCTGGTCGCGTTCAACTCCATCTTCCAGGTGCTGTTCTACTCCGTATACGCCTGGTTTTTCATCACGCTCGTGCCCCGGTGGCTCGGCATCGAGGGAGCGGTGGTGAACATCACCATGGGCCAGATCGCCCAAAGCGTATTCATTTACTTAGGCATTCCGTTTCTGGCCGGCATGCTCACGCGCTTCACGCTCGTCCGCGCCAAGGGCAAGACGTGGTACCACGAGCGCTTCATCCCCAAGATCAGTCCCGTCACGCTCGTTGCCCTACTGTTTACCATCGTCGTGATGTTCTCCATTCAGGGAGAGGCGATCATCGAACAGCCCGTCAACGTGGTGCGCGTTGCGATTCCGCTGTTGCTCTACTTCCTCGCCATGTTCGCCATCACGTTCTTCATGAGCCGCAAGGCGGGGGCGAACTATCCGCAAACGGCAACACTCTCGTTTACCGCCGCGTCCAACAACTTCGAGTTGGCGATCGCGGTCGCGGTGGGAACGTTCGGGATCGCGCACGGCGCGGCGTTCGCCGCGGTCATCGGACCATTGGTCGAGGTTCCGGTGCTCATCGCGTTGGTAAACGTGGCGCTGTGGTGGAAGCGACGGTACTTCCCGGACGAGACGGTGGCGATTGCGGGCGTCTCTACGTGCGCGGTGCCAGCGGGCGTGGGGAAGCCCACCTAGACCGCTTCTCAACGGTTGCCGATTCCATCCGACTCCGTGGCACGGCCGGGATCGGGTGCGTCTTAGCCGCGGATCAACGCAGATAACCACGCAGATCTCACGGGATGGGCTTCGAAATACGGAGTGCGTTGGGCGGGCTGCGGATCGGTGATCTGATTCTCGGCGCTTTTACCGCGGAGCACGCGGAGCACGCAGAGGATCTGCTTTTCGTGGGTGCTCACCTCGCGGACCTTGCCGAGTGGGCCCACTGAGCAGCTCCTCTGCGTGCTCTGGGGTTACATGCCGGGTGGGTGCATTGAAGCACGGCATCGGCGGCACAACGTTCGAGGCTACTGGTTCATCGATCCCTCCAAATCCGTGTCGAGGCCAGGATTCGATGATTAGTTGGCCGCAGATTTTCGCTGAAACGCGCAGATCTTTCGAAACGGGCGTCGCAGTGCGGATCGCATTGGGCGGACTAGCGGTTGAGCGTCGGTCTCCCTGGGTTTTACCGCTGAGTTCGCAGAGGGCGTAGAGGAACTGCTTTGTGGGTGTGCGGGGCAAGGTTCGTGAACTGCTCCGCCAAAAAGCACACCTCCGTGTGCTCTGCGTGCTCTGCGGTTAAATGCCAGGTGGGTGCATTGAAGCACGGCATCGGCGGCATAGCGCTCGAAGGTGTACCGCGGCCCACAGATCGCGAAGCTGCGGACGCGTCTCAAACTCTCCCAGCCCGTCTTTGCCCATGCGCTCAACGTGAGTCCGGAAACCGTCCGCGCGTGGGAGCAGGAGAAGCGAACTCCTGATGGTGCGATACTGCGCCTACTCCAAATCGCTGATCGGCACCCGGACGGTATCCTCGAGCATGTTGGACGACGGAACACGCCGCGAAGATGATCTGTGAAGGAGACGGGAACCGCGATAGCGGGGCGCGCCGTTCCGGTCAGGAAAACCAATGCAGCACGAGAAGGAGAAAACCGAGGCCCAGAATCATGGCGACCACTACCCGAATCCAGTGGAGGGCGGGGTGTACCGGCACGGGGCGCGGGAAGCCGGTCCACTCGGTGGCAGGCTCCGGTGCGTGCGTGGCCGGTATGACCTCGATTCCAGCCGTGCTCACCAGGGGCGAGGCGGGCGTCTCGGTCGCAGGCTGCGTCTCGCCGCTGACCATGAACACGAATCGCTCTCCGGCGATCCGAATCTTGTCTCCGGCTGTAAGCGTGTGCTGCGTCCCGATCTGCACACCGTTCACCCATGTGCCATTCGCGCTGAGGTCGTGCAGGACAAACTGGTCCCCGCGGCGCGTGATCGCCGCATGCACGCGAGAGGCATGGCGATCCGCGATGCGTACCGCACACGATGGATCGCGCCCGATACGGGACGTCGGCTCGGTCAGGGGAAAGTGCTCCCCGGATTGCACACGCTGCAGGCTGGCGGAAAGTGACGCGGTCACGGGCAAATGCCGGATGAGGCGGGCTACGGTCCGGCAATATTCGAGGGGACGGCGCCGGAGTCAAGCAGTGATCGCGGTGGATGTGCTGCACGGAGAGGATGCCTCATTACGTTCTTGAGTTCTCGTTCCCCCTCTCCGCGTAGCGGAGAGGGGGTCAGGGGGTGAGGGAAGCGTATCAGCCGGCAAAGAAAGGATCCTGCGCGCAGCTGATTAGATGACCAGAAGTGTGGGGCAGTGCGCAATCGTTCCCGCATGCCGAGTAGTTGCGCTTCCTCGACCGCCGAGGCAAAATTATGTCCATGGCTGTCCCCGTGTACTACACCGCGGACATGGTCCGCGCGCTCCCCGACGACGGCTATCGGTACGAGACCGTCCACGGGGAATTGCTCGTGACCCCCGCCCCTCGGCTCTGGCACCAGGAGATTGTGGGGCGCCTCTTCGTCATACTCAACTCCTACCTCGAGGCACACCCCGTCGGCCACGTGTTGATGTCCCCGGCGGACATCTCCTGGAGCGACGACACGCTCGTCCAACCGGATGTCTTCGTGATGGATCGCGACGAAGCGAAGACGATGGATTGGGCGCGCATAAAAACGCTGCACCTCGTGATCGAGGTTCTGTCTCCCACTACCTCGCGAATCGACCGCTTCACGAAACGACGGCTCTACCAGGAAGTGCGGGTCCCGACGTATTGGATCGTCGACCCCGACGCGCGACAGATAGAGGTCTGGGACCCGGACGCCGAGCTGCCCACCGTCAAACGCAATCGCATCGTCTGGACCCCGGCGGGCGCTGACGGACCACTGACCGTCGAATTGGACGAACTGCTGCGCCCCCTCTAATCCCACACGAAAACGCGGACAACGTCAATCTCCTTGAATCTTTCTCATATATCATCGCGTATAGCGATGATTATATGGGAGAAAGTATGGGAAGTGGTGACCAGCTAGCCGCATTCGAGCAGCTCGTGCTCCTCGCCGTCCTGTCACTGGAGGGCGACGATGCTTACGGCATGAACATCCGGCAGGTCCTTCAGGACGAGGCCGGCCGGGACGTCTCCGTCCCCACGGTCTATTCGGCGCTCGACCGGCTGGAGTCGAAAGGCTTCGTGTCGGCTCGGCTGGGCGATCCCACACGGCAACGGGGCGGCCGAGCAAAGAAGCTCTTCCGCGTCGAGCCCGCCGGCGTGATGGCCCTCCAGGAGACGCGTCGGACGCTCGAGAATATGTGGTCGGTGGGCGGCCTGGCCGCGGAGTCCGGGGATGATTGACGGGGGGCGACGCGGATCCGGAGAGCCGACGGACCCACGCCCACCTCGGATTGCCGAGGCCGTGCTTTCGCGACTGCTACCGGAACGGGATCGTGTTCCGATCCTGGGCGATCTCGCGGAGGAATACGGTGCCCGAGCGAGCACGGGCGGAGCGCGCGCTGCGCGGCGGTGGTATCGGAGGCAGGTCAGACGCTCGGTCCTTCACGCGCTGCGAAGGCGGTGGACGATGGCGGGGAGGAAGGGAGCCGGAGCCTCGTGGCTCGACGTGAAGTACGGCATACGCATGCTGTGGAAGCATCCGGGGCTCACCGTGGCGGCGGTCTTTGCGCTCGCCGTGGGCATCCCGGTGAGCGTCTTGCCGACCCTCATCGTCGACGCGATCGAAGCCCCGCTGCCCGAGGATCACAACGATCGCATCCGCGCCATCCGGTATTGGGACACGCAGTGGGACGGTCCGGCCGCCATGGGCTACTTCGAGTTCCTGCATTGGCGCGACCAGCTCACGACGTTCGAGCTGGTGGGCGCAAGCCGGCAGGACACGTATAGCATCTCGTCGACGAGCGGAGACACGCCCTCCATGGCCGGTGCGGCCGTGACGGGCTCCACGTTCCGCATGCTGGGTGTCATTCCCACCCTGGGACGAACCCTGGACCAGGCAGACGAGCGCATTGGGGCGCCGGATGTCGTCGTCATCGGCCAGGAGCTGTGGCGGTCGCACTTCGGCAGCGACCCGGACGTGGTCGGTCGCACGCTCCGGGTCGGGGACGCGGCGCACACGGTCGTTGGCGTGATGCCGCAGGGGTTTCTCTTTCCGGGCCGCGCCACGCTCTGGGTTCCGCTGCGCCACGCACCAACTGCGGAGCCTGGAGAAGGGCCTTTCGTGAGCGTGTTCGGCAGGCTCGCGGACGGCGTGCAGGAGAGCGAGGCGAGCGCAGAGGTGACCGCCGCCGCGCAGCGGCTCACGGCGCAATTCCCACGGGATGATGTTCGCCTCAGGGCCGAGGTCGTGCCTTTCGGCATCGGAGCCTGGCTGCTTCAGCGGGGAGGGGCTGCCGCCGTCCCCGGGTTCTTCTCGGCCCAGGCGACGGCCCTTCTCCTCTTGCTCGTCGCTTGTGCCAACGTCGGCATGTTGATCTTCGCGCGCGCTGCGACCCGGCTCCCCGAGCTGTCCATTCGGACCGCTCTGGGCGCGAGTCGAACGCGCATCGTCTCGCAGATGCTCGTCGAGTCTCTCGTGCTCGCCGTCTCGTCGGCTGCCGTCGGGCTCGTCGGCTACGGTTGGCTGGTGGAACGTTTCGAGCGGTTCGTTGCCACCTCGGCTCAGCCTCAGCCTCTCCCTTATTGGTTCGACCTCGGCCTCTCCGGTCGTGCGGTTCTGTGGGCTCTGGTCCTCGCCGCCCTGAGCGCCGCTGCGGTCGGGATTCTCCCCGCGGTCAAAGTCACGGGAAAGGGCATCCAACAGCGTATCCAACGCGCCCAAGCAGGGCGCTCCGGTAGCCGCTTAGGAGGTATGACCGGCCTGCTTATTGTCGCGGACGTCGCGGTAGCCGTCGTCGCCGTGGGTTTCGCCGCCGGTCTCTCTGGACGCGTGCTGAGCGCGATGGACGCCCGCGAAGCGGTCGGGATCCCCGCCGAGGAGTACCTGGCCGTGGAGCTGACCCTCCCGGGTGGGGAGGTAGCCACTGCAGAGGGCGGATCCAACGAAGAGGCGTTCAGAGCTCGGCTCGCGGCCACGCAGCGGTCGCTCGTCGAGCGGCTCGAGGCCGAACCGGGTGTGCACGGGGTCGCCGTAGCGGATCGGCTCCCGCGGATGGATCACGGGGTCCGCCTAGTGGAAGTTGAAGGTCTCTCGGTCTCCGAGCCGGACGGCCCAGGCGGCTCGGGCGCCCCGCTTGTCTCCACCGCCTGGGTCGACATCGGCTACTTCGATGGCCTGGAGCGGCCGGTGCTGTCCGGGCGTGGGTTCGACGAGGGGGACCTGGGCGGCCAAGCCTCAACCGTCATCGTCAACACGACCTTTGTCGATCGCGTGTTGGGCGGACGAAACCCGATCGGACGGCGCATTCGTTTTCTGAGTAGCGGCCCCTACGAGGCATCGCCGTGGTATGAGATCATTGGCGTCGTGGGCCGCCTCGGCATGAACGTCGCTGTGCCGGAGCGCGACCAGGGCGTCTACTTCCCCGTTGCTCCGGGCCGCATCCATCCCGTCCTGCTCGCCATCCACGTCGATGGGAACCCGGACGCGTTCGCTCCACGGCTCCGGCAAGTCGTGGCCGATACCGATCCGGAAGCGGCGGTGGCGCGGGCCATAGCCCTGGACCGGGTCTTCAACGGGAGTTGGTACGCCTTCCTCGCGGTGACGGTTGTTCTGGCGATCCTCGTCGTCATCCTGGTCGCGGTCGCCGCGTGTGGCATCTACGCGATCATGTCCTTCGCGGTATCGCAACGGACCAGGGAGATCGGGATCCGCACCGCCCTCGGCGCCCGAAAGGGATCGATTCTCATCCGGATCGCCCGGCGATCGCTGGCACAGATCGGATTGGGAGCGCTCCTCGGCATGCCGCTGGCCGGGTGGCTCTACCAGATCGCGGAATCCGGTGGCGGGACGGGCGGCGGAACCGGTCTGGCGGCGTCGTTCGGAATCGCGTTCGCGACGGGCGTGAGCGTCGTGGCCGTGGTCGGGCTGCTCTCGCTGCTGTCGCCGATGCGCCGGGCCCTGCGGATCGAGCCGACCGAAGCGCTGAGGGCCGAGGGGTGAGAATAAGTGTGAGACAGGACGCGATTCTCAAAACATGCCGAGTAGTTGCGTTCTTTGGACCGCCGAGGCGAAGTTATGGTTATGGCCGCCCCCGTGTATTACACCGCGGATATGGTCCGCGCCCTCCCCGACGCCGGCAACCGGTACGAGACCGTTCACGGGGAGCTGCTCGTGACTCCGGCACCTCGGGCCTGGCACCAGGAGATCGTGATCAGGATTCTGCAGGAGCTTCGGGCGTACTCTGTTCGCCGCACGACGATCTACCCGTGGTCGCGCGCGATCTGAATCAGCTGGAACCTCCGGTGCGGCGCAACCCTTCGCGCTCGAGCTGGAGGATCTGTTCAGGCACCCGGAGCCGTAACTCGCGGGCACTTCGATCGACTCCCCGCGCGATCGACGACTACTACGGGGACCAGCTGTGCTCGGGGGGCCTTGCGACCTCGCTGTACGAAACAGCTGGCTGGCCCGGCCCGTACGACCTGTCAGAAGTGGGTCTCGCCCACAACCGGTAGCTCGAAGGCCGGTGGCGCGATTGGGAGCATGTCGTCCGCGCGGCGCTTGCTTCGTTCACGAGTCGCTCCTCCGAATGGGCACCCGCACCAACGTGCTCTCCCATTCCCACACGAGGTCGACAGTCGTCGCGCTCCGGCGCTCGAAGCGCATGGTGAAGTTCTCCATGAGTTGAGACGCTGGCTCGACCACGGCGATCGCGGTATCGACGTCCGCCGATCGGACCTGGTCGTTGAGCGGAACGCCCCACCGCTCCGTGGTGCCGTTGACAATCAGCTCCCACCGTTCCGGGCCGGGGATCGCATATAAGGAATAGGATCCCGCCGGGATCTCCGCCTCGCCGATCATCAGCGGAATCGGAGTTTGAAGGACTGTCGCCTCGTTCGCGCCGAGCCTCCAGGGTACGCCGTGCGGAACGAGACGGCCCATGGGTCGATCGAGCTTCCGCGGACGGCTATAGCAAACCTTGAGCGTGTCCGCGTCGAGGACGGTACTGGCTGAATCGAACCGGCTGATGCGCAGCTCGAGATCGGCGGGATCGTCGCGGAGCCAGCAGGCCGGCGGCGGTTCCGTTGGCCCGTCGGCCATTAGCAGTGTGTGCAGGAGCAAGACTAACATCAGGTATTCCCTCGTGCGATGGTGACGGTTCGATATGCGCAGGAGCGAGTTCGTAGGCGACCCGGCGGTACCGATTGTGGGGCGCCGGGACAGTGGAAGCAGCGACGATGGCCTTGGGTTCCGCCTCGTTCCACCAAGCCGCTTGTTCCAGGACCGGACCCGCCGCGCGAGGATCAATCCGACCCAGCCCGATCTTGCGGAACCTCGCTGGACACCGGGCGGACCGCAAGAGAGGAATCCGCGGAGTGAGAAGCACCGTGGATTCGGAGAGCGCCTCCGTGCGTATGCGCACGGCCTCGGCGAAGTTGGTCACGAAGACCTTGCCATCACCGTTCGTCCGGTCCGTGCGTATTCGGTGAGTGCGTCCATCTGCTTCATTCACATCTCCAGTTCCTCGCCGGCCGGCTCGGCGAACCAACGATAGACCGCGGGCAGGACGAGCAGTGTCAATAAGGTGGATGTGATGAGCCCGCCAATCACGACGGCAGCCAGCGGCCGCTGCACTTCCGATCCGATGTCATTCGACAAGAGCAGCGGCACCAGCCCGAGAATAGCCACGGTCGCCGTCATGAGCACGGGCCGGAGCCGGTGCTCGGCGCCGGTG
>Ga0302046_10004634_pt1 | contig 12215 bp, 10 predicted proteins | sample RVTome_11_FD_200261 | JGI IMG/M metagenome (GOLD analysis project Ga0302046, IMG submission 200261) | Soil microbial communities from uranium-contaminated site in the Upper Colorado River Basin, Wyoming, United States - RVT147D111 (version 2) ... | reverse complement strand
CATCCCCTTCCACCAGCAACTGCTCCGGAATGCCGACTTCCGGGCGGGGCACTTCGACACGTGTTTTCTGGAGACCTTCGAGCTACAGCCCATCGAGGCGTGATTTTCGTGTTCGGTTCTTCGGTAGGGGTGCTTCGTTTCCGGGTTCTTTGTTATCTTCCGGCAACCCTGCCGCCTGGACGTTTCTCCGCACCCCGTACCCACGATCCCCACGCGAAACATGAATTTTCCCGATACCCTGCGTTATACGAAAGAACACGAATGGGTTCGTGTTAGCGCCGACGGGAGGACCGCCATCGTCGGCATTACGGACTTTGCTCAGAGCGAGCTGGGCGACATCGTCTTCGTCGAGCTGGAGCCGGTAGGCAGCGTGATCGGGCGGGGTGAGCCCTTCGGCTCCGTCGAGGCCGTCAAGGCTGTTTCCGAGCTGTTTATGCCCCTCTCCGGCACAATCACGGCGCGCAACGAGGCCCTGGATGGCAACCCGGAACGCGTCAATAGCGATCCGTATGACCAGGGCTGGATGATCGAAATCACGGTCGACGATCCCGATGAACTGAACGACCTGCTCAGTGCCGGCGACTATATCCAGATGCTGGACTGAGAACGGTGCCGCAGTGGTTAAACAGTAGGGATCGTATGGGGGTAGGGACGTTCCGTAGGAACCACCCTCTGAAACGGTCGGAACCCTGAACCTGGAACGAGATGCACGAGCGAATCGTCATTCTGGATTTCGGAGCGCAGTATGCGCAACTCATCGCCCGGCGCATCCGTGAGGCCGGTGTATTCTCGGAGGTTTATCCCTGCACCATCGCGCCTGAAAAGCTCGAAGCGCTCCAACCCATGGGCCTGATTCTCTCGGGCGGACCCAGTTCCGTCTATGACGAAGGCGCTCCCCAACTGGACCCGGCCGTGCTGGAGATGCGGCGCTTCGACGGAAACCCTATGCCCATCCTGGGGATTTGCTATGGGCTTCAGGCTATGGCCTATACCCTCGGTGGTGGCGTCGAGCGAGCCGGCCGGCGCGAGTTCGGGCGGGCCCACCTCGACGTCGATGACGACACCGACCTGTTGACGGGAATCCCCTCCGGTGCCCAGGTATGGATGAGCCACGGCGATCATCTGACGCGTCTGCCCGATGACTATAGCATCATCGCCCACACCGACAACGCGCCCATCGCCGCCGTGCGGGCCGCCTCCCGGCCGCACTACGGCGTGCAGTTTCATCCCGAGGTCGTTCATACCGATTACGGCCGCGAGATCCTGGAAAACTTTGCCCATCGCATCTGTGGGTGCCGGGGAGACTGGACGCCCGCCTCGTTCATCGAGGAGAAGAAACGCGAGATCCAGGCAACCGTCGGCGACGAGCACGTCATCCTGGGCCTCTCGGGTGGCGTAGACTCTTCTGTGGCCGCCGTCCTGCTGCACGAAGCCCTGGGTGATCGGTTGACCTGCATCTTCGTCAACAACGGCTTGTTGCGAAAGGACGAGTGGGAAGAAGTCCAGGCGACGTTTCGGGATCATTTCCACATCCGTCTGCACGCCATCGATGCCACAGCGCTTTTTCTGGAGCGTCTGGCCGGGGTCGCCGACCCGGAGCAGAAACGAAAGATCATCGGCAACACCTTTATCGAGGTCTTCGAACACGCCACCGAGGAAATTACGGAACTGCTGGGCCATACACCCCGGTTTCTGGCGCAAGGCACACTTTATCCCGATGTGATCGAGAGCGTCTCGTTCAAGGGACCGAGTGCCACGATCAAGACCCATCACAACGTAGGCGGTCTGCCGGACGAACATCGCTTTACGATCCTGGAGCCCTTTCGAGAGCTGTTCAAAGATGAGGTGCGTAAGATCGGGAGCCTGCTCGAAGTGCCGCCGGCGATCATCGGCCGGCACCCGTTCCCCGGGCCCGGCCTGGCCGTTCGGTACCTCGGCCCGGTAGAACGTGCAGGGCTCGACATGCTCCGCGAGGCCGACGCCATCTTCATCGACGCGTTGAAAAACTACGGGCTGTACGACCAGGTCTGGCAGGCCTTTGCCGTGCTTCTGCCGGTGCAGACCGTCGGCGTGATGGGGGACGAGCGCACGTATGAGAACGTTTGTGCGCTTCGCGCCGTTACCAGTGTGGACGGAATGACGGCCGATTGGGCGCGGTTGCCTTACGACTTTCTGGGACACGTATCCAACCGCATCGTCAACGAGATTCGCGGCATTAACCGCGTCGCCTACGACATCAGTTCGAAGCCGCCGGCCACGATTGAGTGGGAGTAATCATGAACCTGCGTGGACGCTTTGCCTGTTTTGCCTCTGCCCGGATAAGGGGGAGCGTGCGTAGTTCGTACGTCCGGCCGTGCCTCTGGGCGGGGGTGTTGCTGCTGGCCGTCGGTTCCGCTTTCGCCCAGCCCGTCGGCGATCCGGTGCCGCGCAATGCGCAGGCCGAAGCCGTCTTTGAAGAAGGGCTCCAGGCTTTTGAGTCGGAAGATTACGCCGCGGCGTATCTGGATTTTCGGGCGGTCTACGAGCAGTACGCCGTACATCGTAAGACGACGGCCGCGCTCTTGATGGCCGGCAAGGCCCTCTATCGCAACCGCGACTATGCCGGCGCCGTCGAACTACTCACCGCTTTCTTGCGGGACTATCCCACCAGTGGATACCGTGAGGCCGCCGGGCGGACGCTGGGGTTTGCGCAGCAGAAACACCGAGAAGATGAACTCCGCAGCAATGCCATACACCTCGGGATCGCACTACCGTTGAGTGCGAACGATGAGCCCCTCACCCAGGATCTTTTCAACGGTGTTCGCCTGGCCGTCAATGCGTATAACCAGACAGCGATGCGACCCGTCCGCATGACGTTTCGCGACACCCGGAATACGGAGGAAGGAGCACGTCAGGCCGTCACGGCGCTCGCCAACGCCGGCGTCGATGTGATCATCGGCCCCCTCTACAGCGACGAAGCCGAGGCGGCCGCCGGCACGGCAGATCGTGAGCAGGTCGTGTTGGTGCCTCCCCTGGCTACCGAGGAGGCCGTCGCGCAGGGGCGCCGCTTTGTCTTCCAGGCCAACCCGACGATCACCATGCGGGGTGCCGTCATGGCGCGCCTGGCCGTGGACGACCTCCGGTTGCGGCGGGTCGGCGTGGCGGCGGAAAGCGGCAACAGCATCAGCGAGCGTATGGCCGAAGGGTTTCAGGAGGAGGCCCTGCGCCGAGGAGGCGAGGTGGCTTTCTTCGAGTTGTTGTCGGGCGCCCGCGACTGGGTGCAATTGCCGGACCTCGTCGGCCATGACGCCCTGGCTTCGGTTGATGCCCTCTATTTGCCGATCCATCGGGATAATGATCGGGACGCCCACCGCCTTATCGAAGAGACGCTGCGCAACCTCGCTGCGGTAGCTTCGCCGCCGCGTCTGCTGGGGGGGTCGAAGTGGCGAGACGTTGCTTTTACGCGCCAGGCCAGCACCTTCGGCGTCGTCTACGCGGATGACTTCTACGTAGACGATGCGCGCTCCGAAGTCCTCACCTTCAAACGCACCTATCGAGAACTCGCGGAGGGAGAACAGCCGGGCCGCCTGGCCTACGTCGGGTACGACGTCGCCCGCTATCTGATTCGGCACCTGACGAGCGCATCCCGGGAGACGCTGGCCGACGTCCTGCGGGAGGCAGACCTGTACGAAGGGCTGGGCATGCGCATCAAGTTCAACCGGGACAACACCAACGAAGCGATGTTTTTCATCGAGTACGCCGACGGTGCGGCGCGGCTGCTGCGCTAGCGAGGAACAGCGTATGCGGCATCCCGTTTTATCACCGGTTGTGTGCCGGGCGCCACAGGCGTCCGGCCTTTTTCGTCTTTCCCGGGATGGGTTCGGGATAATAATGGGCCCTGCACGGCGTTATGCCCTGGTACCTTCGCCCCGCCTTTTTTCGATGCACCAGCTTCGACGGTATCTTCATGCGCATCTTTAGCCTTTCGACTCTGCTTGCCGCCACGTTGATCGCCGGATGTGCCGGTGGCGGTCGGCTTCGCTACGATACACCCCGGGAGGCCTTCGACCGGGGCGTGGAGCTTTTCAACAACGGCAAGTACGAGCGCGCGGTGCAGTACTTCCAGGGCGTCTTCGATTTCGGGCGTACCCACGAATGGGCGGACGACGCGCAGTTCTACCTGGCACGGGCCTACCGGGCCAACCGAGAGTATATCCTGGCGGCCAGCGAATACCAGCGGTTTATCGAGATCTACCGCGCCGATCCACGCGTGCCCGAAGCCGAGTTCGGACGCGCCATGACGTTCTTCGAGCGTTCCCCGGCTTTTCAATTCGACCAGACCGATACGGAGCGCGGCATCGAGGTGTTCAACCTCTATATGAAGCGGTATCCGAACCACGATTCCGTCACCGTAGCCGAACAACGCGTGCAGACGCTCCGCGAAAAACTGGCGCGCAAGCAGTTCAACACCGCCGGACTGTACGAGCGCCGTGAACTCTACGAAGCCTCTGCGCTTTCGTATGAAGTGGTCTTCGACAAGTACCCCGATACGCCCTGGGCGGATGATGCCCTGGTAGGGGCTATCCGTTCCTACATCGGCTTTAGCGACCAGAGCGTCGCGGCACGCCAGCCCGAACGGTTGCAGCAAGCCCTTCAGCACTACGAGCGCCTCCTGCAAATCTTCCCGGATAGCCCGCTGCTCAAAGACGCCGAGGCGCTCTACGAACAGGTCAACATGCGTCTCCAACGCCTCGGGACGGGCTCTTCGTAGGTGATCGGGCCGCAGGGAAGATTGGGGCGCCGTCTCCCATGCCTTATCTTCCGGCTCGTCTCTACTTTTCCCTGGCCTCTCCCGCTTTCCCATGACTGTCGGGCTCTTCGGCGGATCATTTAACCCGCCGCATCTGGCGCACTTGATCGTTGCGGAGACCATGCGAGAGCAGTTCTTGCTCGACCAGATCTGGTGGATTCCGGCCTCCACGCCGCCTCACAAGACCGAGGCGGCGCTGGCCGAGCCCGTCCATCGCTTCGCCATGACGCGCCGGGCTACCCAGGATCATCCGGCCTTTGCGGTTTCCGACGTGGAGGTACAGCGGGCCGGTACGTCGTACACCGTCGATACGGTGCGGATGCTGCAGGCTACCTACCCGGATCATACCTTCTCGCTACTCCTGGGCGGTGATGCCGTGCGTGGCTTCGGGGCGTGGCGGCAGCCTGAAGAGATCGCCGCTCGCGTCCCCCTGCTGGTCTACCACCGGCCGGGGATTGCGCTGCTCGATGTACCGGCCTTTCTGGAGGGACGCGTCCGGGTGGCCGAGGCCCCGTTGCTGTCGATAAGCGGCACAGACATCAGGGCGCGTGTGCGGGCCGGGCGTTCGATACGGTACCTGGTGCCCGACGCCGTCCGCACGTACATCGAAGCGCACGGATTGTATCGATCATGAAGACGCTGAACGACAAACCGGCATCGTTGCGGGACCGGGCCGCCCAGCTAGTCTGTGCCCGGATCGGGTCGAACATGGCGCCCCAGGTAACGGTCGAGGAAGATGCCGACCGCATCGCCGCCCTGCTCACGCGGTGTCCTCTCGGTGGCCTGATCGTGTTCAACGGACGCGTGGCGCAGACGCCGTCGGTGCTGGCGCGGTTACAGGCGCACAGCGCCTACCCCTTGCTCATCGCGTCCGACATAGAGCGGGGCGTCGGGCAGCAGGTGCGCGGCGCGACGGTGTTTCCGCACGCAATGGCTTTCGCCGCGTTGGGCGAAGCGGCAGCCGACGCCGTTGAAGCGGCGGCGCGGGTGACCGCACGGGAGGCCCTGGCCTGCGGGCTGCACATGACGTTCGGCCCCGTCGCGGATGTCAACCGCGATCCGCGCAACCCGATCATCGCCACACGGGCCTTCGGGACCGAGCCGGAGGGCGTGGCGCGCCTGGTACGTGCCTACATCCAGGGATGCCGGGCGGAAGGACTGCTCACCACCGCCAAACATTTCCCCGGCCACGGCGGGACGAGCCAGGACTCGCACGACGCGCTGCCGGTGGTGGGGGATGCACGCGCCGTCCTCGAACGGACCGACCTGGTGCCGTTTCGGGCCGCCGTGGAGGCCGGCGTCGACGGCCTCATGACGGCGCATGTCGCGTTTCCCGCACTCGACGCCAGTGGTCAGCCCGCTACGGCTTCGCGCCGGGTGTTGAACGATGTGCTCCGCGCGGATCTCGGTTTCCGGGGTCCTGTTTTTACCGACAGCCTGCTCATGGGCGCCATCCGGGCGGACCCCGAGGCCGTGGGAGAACAAGCCGCCGCGCTGGTCGGGGCCGGCATCGATGTCTTGCTCGACACACCGGACCCCGAGGCTGCCGTAGCCGCGCTGGTGGCGGCCGTCGCTTCCGGGGCGCTGCCGGAGGCCCGGCTCGATGAGGCGTGTGGGCGCGTCTGGCAACTCAAGCAGCGCCTGGCCGAGCGCTTCGGGCCGTCCCTCTTTACGGATCCGGCCCGGCAGTTTTCGTCCGACATCCCCGGGCATAGCACCCATCAAGCCCTCGCCGAGGACATCGCGCACCGGGCCGTCTCGGTGCAGGGAGAGGTCGGGGCCTTACCGTTCGAGGCAGCGCGCCTGGCCGCCGAGGGATTGCTCGTCCTGCTCCTCAAGCCCTACCGATCGCGGCTGGATCCGCCCGAAGAGCCGTTGGGTGAAGCCGTCCGAAGCGTGTGCCCGCAGGCGATATACCGGGAAATCGGCCCGGAAGCCGATGCGGCGGCGTTCGACCGGTGGCGGCACGAGGCAGCCCGCGCCCGTCACGTGGTCGTGGCGATGATCGTCAAACCGGCCGCATGGCAACCGTTCGGCCTGTTGCCGGCCCAGCAGCAGTTTGTTGAAACGCTTGTCGCGACGCGATCCGTCGCCCTGGCGTCGCTGGGGAGCCCCTATGTACTCGATACGTTTCCCGAGGCTCCTGTACGGCTTTGCACCTACAGCGATGTCGCTTCTTCACAAAGAGCCCTGGTGAAAGCGCTGCTCGGATGAGCCGGGGCGAGACGGAGGGTCAGGCGTAATAGTGTGATAATATGAGGCCCTGAACTCTTCACGCCCGTAGGGCGTATTGCGTAAAAGGGTCTGGGCAGCACGATGGCCCGTACCGACGGGTTGCGGGTGCCTGTCCACGGTGAACACCGACGTGTCCCTTCATTAACTGCGAGCCTGACGTTATGGGCTTCTTGAACTTCTTTACGGCAGAGCAGCCTCCGCTCGTCAAACAAGCCCTCGGCGACGTCCTGGTGATGCTCGACAACGGACGCGACATGTTTGACGCTGCCGCCGCCCATCTGCTGGACAACGAAATCCTTGACGTAAACCTCCCGGCCCTCGATAGCGACATCAACCGGCGGGAGCAGAGCCTACGCCGCGCGGTGCTCGAACATCTGACGGTTGATCCGAGGCGCGAGTTGGTGTTTTGTCTCAAGCTGATCAGCATCGTGCAAGAAGCCGAACGTATCGGCGACCTGGCGAAGCTGATGGGCAAGACGGCCGGCCTGGCGCACAAACCGCGTATGGGACCACTCGTAGAGCCGCTCCGTCACGTCCGCGGACGCGTCCTCGACATGTTTGACCAGACGCGCCGGGGCTTTGAGGAAGAGGACGCGTCGATCGCCCGGCACCTGATGGAGGAACAACGGCAAATCAAAGAAGAACTCACCCGGTACCTCCATCAACTCGCCAACAACGAGCACATGACGCCGAATGAAGGGGTGATTTATGCCATCGGCGGCCGCGCTACGAGCCGCATCAGTTCGCACCTCGCCAACATCGCCTCTACCATCGCTTGCCCGTTCGATCAGATCCGCCGCTCTCAGACCTGGACGTAGATGGAATAACGAAGGGTGCATGCCGAATTGTGGACGGGTCTTCGAAACTATTTGATGCCCGTCAACATTCGACGTTCAACCATCCCGATTCGACATTCGCTATGGCCCTTACCTATTCCCGGATGACCGCGTTGGGCATGGAGGCTCCAACCTTTGACCTCCCCCTGGCCAATCCGCAGGTGGACGAGATCGACCGGCCTACGCGCCGCCTCGAAGACTACGCCGAGGCCGAAGCGCTCGTGGTCGTTTTCATGTGCAACCATTGCCCGTACGTCGTCCACGTCGAGGAGACCTTGCTGGACGTTGCCCGGAGCTACCAGGCGCGGGGTGTGGCCTTCGTCGGCATCAGCGCCAACGATGCCGAACAGTATCCGGAGGACTCGTTCGAGCGGATGGCAGAGCGCACCCGGCAGAAAAAATATCCCTTTCCCTATCTCTACGACGCTTCGCAGGATGTAGCGCGGGCCTACGGCGCGCTCTGCACGCCGGACTTTTTCATCTACGATCAAGACCGACGCCTGGTCTACCAGGGGCGCTTCGACGAGACCCGTCCGCGCCAGGGTACCCCTACCGGGCGCGACCTGCGCCAGGCTCTCGATGAGGTGCTTGCCTCCGGCTCCGTCACGATGGAGCAGCATCCGTCGATGGGATGCAACATCAAATGGAAGTGATTTTTGACTCCGTCGGAAATCGTAAGTATTATCGGTTCTTTCGCTAGAAAAGACCGATATGGAATGGGTCGTACTGCTGCCCCCGATCATTGCCATCGCGCTGGCGCTGTGGACGCGCCAGGTGTACCTCTCGTTGATGGCGGGGGTATGGATCGGCACGACGATCCTGGCCGGCGGTAACCCTGTGCTGGGCCTGCGCGGGCTCGTCGATCAAGTCGTAGTCGTGTTCCAGGATGCGGACAACACGCGGGTCATCCTCTTCAGCCTGCTCGTCGGCGGGCTCATCGCACTGGTTCAAGTCTCGGGCGGCGTGGCCGGGTTCATCGCATGGGTGCAGGCACGGGGTTGGGGGAGGACGCGCCGGAGCGCCGAACTGCTCGCCTGGCTCGTCGGTATGTTCATCTTCGTCGAGTCGAGCATTACCTCGTTGACGGTCGGTACCTTGAGCCGGCCTTTTTTCGACACACTGAAGCTGCCCCGCGAGAAGCTGGCCTACTATTGTGACGCCACCAGCGCGCCCGTCTGCATGACCATCCCGCTCAACGGCTGGGGAGCTTATGTACTCGGGTTGCTGGCCGCGCAGGGCATCACGGCGGGGGCGGTCGGATTGCTTGCACAGTCGCTGCTCTTCAACTTTTTCAGCCTCCTTTCCATCGTCTTTGCGCTCGGGCTGGCGCTGACCGGCTGGGGGTTCGGCGCGATGCGGCGCGCCGAAGACCGCGCCCGTGAGACGGGTGAGGTCACCCGGCCCGGCTCGACGCCGATGATCGCCGAAGAGGTAGCGGATATCCGGCCCGTCGAAGGCGTTGCCTACCGCGCCCGCGACCTGATCGTCCCGATAGCCGTGATGGTAGGAATGATTTTCGTAGGGTTGTACATCACCGGCAAAAGCAACCTGGCGGCGTCCGGGCAGGCGGCGTCGGGCTTCTGGGGCATGATGGCGCAGGCGAGCGGCTCTACGTCGGTGCTCTGGGCCGTAGGCACCGCCATCGGCGTGGCGATGATCCTCTACGCCATCCCTCGCCCTCTGCGGGGCGGCAAGCCCGTGCTGACCCTCGTGCAGTCGACCGAGTGGGTGTTGAAGGGCTCGTCGGGGCTGGTCGGGGTGGTGGCGCTGCTCGTGCTGGCGTTCGCCCTCGGGCAGATCTCGCGCGAACTGGAGATGGGGCAGTACGTCGTCGGCCTCATCGGAGACGATGTGCCCGCGTGGTGGCTGCCCGGGCTCGTCTTCCTGGTCGGGTGTTTCGTCTCGTTCACGCTCGGCTCTTCGTGGACGGCCTTTGCCATCCTGATTCCCATTGCGCTGCCGCTGGCGGAGGGGCTGGGTCTGTCGCTGCCGCTGATGCTCGGCGCCGTGCTCTCAGGAGGCGTCTATGGCGATCATGCCTCGCCGCTGTCGGACACGTCGATCATCTCCTCCATGTCGGCCGCGTGCGACCACGTCGATCACGTCAACACGCAACTGCCCTACACGCTGCTCCTGGCCGGCATCTCTTTCGTGGTGTTTCTGGTCGCCGGGCTGGTAGTCTAGCGCGGTTCGAGAAGGCGGATCGTCATGCCGACGCTGCCGTCGGGATGGTGCTGTTCCTCAATCGCAATCGGCTCGCCGTAGAAGGCGGCAATGCCCTGGATGATGCCCTTCGCCAGGTACGGCATCCGGCGCGGTGAGTCGTACAAGAAAGAAAGCACATCCGTGCTTGTCCGTTCGAACTTGAGCGAGGGTGGTTGTATCGCCGGGTTCATCCCGCGTACGACACGGTGCACGGTATCTTCGGCCTGGAGCAGGAAATCCATCAGGCCCCATTTGGGGTTGATCAGCGGAGCATACGTGTTCATCAACGTAGCCGCCACGAAAACACCGAAGTTTTCGAGGATGATGGAGACCGGCAGGCCCGTCACTTCGGAAGCGGTATCGACGATAGCCATCATCTCGGCATCCTCATACATGGAATGGGTCACGTAGATTCGCTGCTTGAGCCCGGCGTGTTTCAGCACCGCGCTCCAGGTATTGCGACCGTACCGGGTTTCCAGGAAATGCTGGAGTTCGACGTGGAAGAGTCCGTACATGTCTCTTGGGGGACTATGCCTGCGCTCTCGCCTTCGTACAAGAGCCGGGATGTTATTTCATTGGCCAGGGAAGAGAGGTCGTGCTGGCTGCGGGATGACGGGGATGATCTGTCCGGACCGGAGGGGTAACATAAGACTATTATTCCTTGTAAGGCTGCATCGAAGAGGCCGAGCCGGGCCGTCCTCGAAAAAAACCTTTGCTGGAAGGTGTTACTGCCCCTGGTGCTGTCGATACGCGTCGATGATCCAGGGGGGTGGATCGGGTTCGTCGCGGAGGCGGTTCTCAAGGCCCAGGCCGATACGCCATCGATGCAGCCACGAGATGCCGCTGTTGCCGACGAAGGAGTCCGGGGTGGCGTAGGCTGCGTCGCGCAGGGCCTCTTCGAGGCTGACGAAGCGGTACCCACGTTCCTGGAGTCGGCCGAGCATACGATCCAGGTAGGCGGCGTTGATGGCGTTGGCGTGTATCAAAAAGATCTGCGGGATGGCACGGCCGAAGGTGTCTTGCGAGAGGCGTTCCGCGAAGGCAAAAGCACTATCCAACTGGGCCAGGTAGGCCTGGCCGATCCGGGCCATCGCCGTCGTATCCGCATGCTGCTCGGCTGCGGCATAGAGACTGTTGAAGACATAGTCGGCGTGTTCGACGGTAAAGGGTGCCAGGCGTTGGCTACGATTTTCCAGGAACGTCTCGAACGTCCGGCGGGCTTCTTCGGTAGGGCCGGTGTGGTTGAAGGGATGCCGGTAGAAAAGGACCGAGTCGCCGCGTTCACGCATGATCATCTCGGGGAAGAGCAACCCCTGGATCGCATCGTCGAGGTATTCGCCGAGGGGCGTCTGCTGGAACGAGCGGTGCGAGAAGCTATGGTTCTCAAGGCGAACACCGCCGTCCCGCCACCGGCGGAGGAGGTCGAGGCGGGCGTCGACCTGGCCCTCTACCATCACGCGCGCGCCCGTGACAAAGCCGGAGGCGGGGGCCTGGTAGCGGGTGAGCGCATCCAGGAGGCGACGGATCCCTTCGGTAGACGCCGCCAAGCGCTCCCGCCCTGCGATGAAAGGAAGGTCGTCGATCGTGACGGCGACGGTGGATGCCGTGCCTATCGCGGGGAGGGAGGCCGTGAGGCGGCCTACATGGTAGCCACCCTGGTAGGCATCTCCGGCTGCGGCCGTCCCGAACTCCACACCCTGTCCGCCCTCGGTGTTGCCGCCGATCCGCCGGACGCCGCAGTCGGATGGACTGCTGCCGAAGCACACCCAGGCTTCTCCTCCGGTGTGGGCCACGTTGAGGGATAGGATCCGCTGCTCGGGGAGCGCCTGCCGGAGCAGGTAGCCCAGAGGCTCGTACGCGGCATCCCACCGGGTGCCGCGCGTGAGCCGGTTGTGCACGTTGCCGGTCAGGATCAGGAAGACGTCGGTCGGGGCAGTCTCCAGACCGGCTTGGACCTTCGCCTGCATCGCGTGGTCTCGGCGCGTCGGTACGGTTGGGTCGTCGATCAGGATCAGGCGAACCGGCCATCCTTCCGCCCGGTAGGCGCGCACCTGTTGGATCAGGCCGAGGAGCGCCCGGCTGCTGCGTCCGTCTTGCAGCGGCCGTTGCCAGAAGGATCCCTGGAGGAGACGGGCGGTAGCCTCCGCATC
>Ga0302046_10004633_pt1 | contig 12218 bp, 10 predicted proteins | sample RVTome_11_FD_200261 | JGI IMG/M metagenome (GOLD analysis project Ga0302046, IMG submission 200261) | Soil microbial communities from uranium-contaminated site in the Upper Colorado River Basin, Wyoming, United States - RVT147D111 (version 2) ... | reverse complement strand
TCACGGTGATCCGGCCGCGTCCAGCATCCGCGTGCCTGCCGACATTGCGCTCGTGAAGCCGGCCACCGACGTGGTGCTCCTCGGTCACGCGTACGCGCCCGGCGGCCGCCCCACCTGGTACATGGACGTCTCGCTCATGGCGGGTCCGCTGTTCCGTGCCATCCGTGTGTTCGGCGATCGCGTCTGGGAATCGAGCGGGACCGGGTATGCGCCGTCGTCGCCACAGCCGTTCCAATCCATGCCGCTCGTCTGGGAACTCGCGTTCGGCGGTACGGACGCCGGCCGTCATGGCCCCGCCGGTCTCGCCGCGAATCCTGTCGGCCGTGGGTTCCACGCTGCTGACGGTGCCACGCCCGTGCCGGGACGGCCGCTCCCAAATCTGGAGGATCCGGCTGACCCCATCACATCGTGGAAGCAGACGCCGGCGCCCGCCGGATTCGGCCCGGTCGCCGCACACTGGGAGCCTCGCCGCGCATTCGCGGGAACCTATGACGAAGCATGGCAGCAGAAGCGCGCTCCGTTTCTGCCCGCCGATTTCGATCCCCGCTTCTTCCAGATCGCACCGCCCGGCTCCTGCCTGCCGGCCGGTTACTTCCTGGGTGGCGAAGTCATCGACGTGCGCGGCGCCACGCCCGACGGTGTGCTGCGCTTCGCACTGCCGGCTGTCGGCGTGCAGATCACGTACTCGGTGGCCGGCTCGGCGGAAGTGCGACCCGCCCATCTCGACACCGTGATCATCGAACCGGATGCCGGCCGCATCGTGCTCGTCTGGCGCGCCGCACTCCAGTGTGACAAGAAGCTGCTCAAGGTCGACACGGTTCTCGCGGAGCTGCAGGCCGTCCATGGCTGAGCGCGAAGTCGCCAGCGACGATGCCATGATCGTGGGCATCGGCATGATGACCGCCGTCGGCCTGTCTGCCGCGGAGACCACCGCGTCCGTCCGCGCCGGTGTCATGCGCTTCGAAGAATCCGCGCTCTACGACCGCCAGTTCCAGCCGTTCACCCTCGCCGAGGTACCCGAGCCCGGGCTGCCCGACCTGAACCTGAATCTGCTGCACACCGGTCTGACCAGCCGGGAAGCCAGGATGGTCCGGCTCGCGACACAACCCATCCGCGAGTGCACGGCGCGACTGCCCGACGCGCAACGTCCGCTCGCGCTCATCCTGGCTCTGCCCGAGAGCGACACGACACTGCCGCTCGATCCGCAACGGTTCCTCGACGCACTCGCCCATCAGGTGACCGCCGTCTTCGACCCCGCCGCCAGTGTCGCTTCGCTGCGCGGCCGCGCCGGCGGCATTGCAGCGGTCGGCTACGGCTGCGAACACCTGCGCTCCGGCAATGCCGACTTCGTACTCGTCGGCGGTGTCGACACGTATCGCGATCTCTACGTGCTCGGCACGCTGAACGCCGAGAACCGCGTCAAGACCGCACAGGACCTCGATGGCTTCATTCCCGGCGAGGGCGCCGGGTTCCTGCTGCTTGCCACACGCAAGGCCGCAGATTCCGCCGGCCTGCCTCCCTTCGCCGCGATTCCGGCATGGGCCGCTGCCATCGAATCCGGTCACATGTACAGCGACCAGCCCTACCGCGGCGATGGCCTCGCCACGGCCATTCAACAGCTCGCCGCGGCCGCCAGTGCCAGCCTGCCCGTTCGCGAAGTATACTCGTCGATGAACGGCGAGAGTCACTGGGCGAAGGAATGGGGCGTCGGATTCATGCGCAACAGCAGCGCATTCGATGAAGCACACGGGATGCACCATCCCGCCGACTGTTTCGGTGACACGGGTGCGGCCGCCGGCCCGATCATGACCGGCCTTGCCGCACTCGGAATCCGCGGCGGGTACCGTCGCAGTCCGGCTCTGGCATACGGCTCGTCCGACCGCGGCGACCGGGCCGCCCTGATCGTGACCACCTGATGGAAGGCAACCATGGGGCAGACCACATTCGCCAACTCACGCGGCATCGTCCACAAGGGCAGCGGCGGCCTCAGCATCGTCTTCCCCGACGTCTGCAAGACGCCCGCCGCGCCCAGCCCGATCCCCATCCCCTATCCGAACATCGGCATGGCGTCCGACACGTCGTCGGGACCGACCAAGGTCAAGACCGACGGCAAGATGCCCATGACCAAGGGCGCGAAGTACTCACGCTCGTCGGGCGACGAGGCCGGCACGCTCGGCGGCGTCATCTCCAGCGTCAACATGAACGTCTGCGAGTTCATGATGTATTCCTTCGACGTCAAGTTCGAGGGCAAGAACGTCTGTCGAATGGGCGATCCGCTGTTTCACAACAAGAAGAACATTATGGGCTGAAGCATGGACATTGGTGAGAGCATCGCGGTCGAGATTGCAACCGATATCGCCGAACAGTGCCCCTTCAAGACGGCCGATCCGCCATCGGTCACGGAGGAGCCCGAGAATATCGCGAAGGATGACCTGCCATCCGTGGCGGGCGTTCAACGGAACAGCGGTGGAACGCTCGGGAAGAACCTGACGAACGCCTCCAACGGCGCAGCAGGGACCGTGAACGACCTGTTTCCCGCCGCCGCACCATCGGCGCAACCGGCGCGCGACACGAAACGCGATAACGGCGGAAGGGTCAAGGTTGCAGGTGACACGGCCGACTACCCGTTCACTGTCGCGGCGCATCATCTCATCCCGGGTGAAGCATCATTGGCCAGGAGTCGACTGTATCAGAAGTACATGACGAAGGGCGGCACGATCAAGACACGCAGCGGCAAGTCGTTCACGGTGAAAGAGCACATCGGATACAACGTGAACGGAGCGCACAACGGGATGTGGCTGCCTGGCAACTACGCCATCCGCAGAAGCACGTCGCCCAGGAAGGGCGTTTCATGGGGCAAGCTTCCTCCCGAGTTCGACAACTGGTGCTTCGAGTACATGAGGGCATGCTGCGCAAAGCTCAGCCGCCAGTTCCATGATTCCCACCCGACGTACAGCACGAAGGTGCTGGGGGTGCTCAATCGCATGCACCGGGAGTTCCTTCTGCATCAGGATGTGTGCAAGGAATGCGAGGGGAAGACGGAAGTGGCGCCACCCTACATGGTCAAGGCGAAACTGTACAACCTGTCCACCTACCTTGCCGGCAGGCTGAGGGCCGTGCCGACCGAGAAGTGGAAAGTGCCATGGTACACGTCCGAAAGGTTCCACATCGAGATGATCAAGGCCGGTATGCTCGAGCGATGACCGGAGCGACAGATGCACTATGTCATGACGTGTGAGGGACCGTATCCGCCTACGATGATCGGGACGTCGCCGGATGTCGCGGGGTCGCCCTGGAATGACGGACATCCGATCGAGGCACCGATCGACGAGCCGATTGTCTATGCGCTCGATCCTGACTATCCGGGCAACATGCTCGCGTTGTACGACATCGCCGAGCTTCTGATCCGCGACGATCTGCTGGCCACGCTGCGGCGCAGCGGTGTGGACAACCTGCAGGTGTTCCGGGCCATCATCGAGGATCCAACGACCGGCTCTCGCCATGAGAACTATTCTGCAGTAAACATCGTCGGTGTCGTTGCAGCAGCCGACATGGCCGAATCAGTACCGATGACCGCCGGCGGCATGAGTCTGGGCGGTTTCGACAGCCTGGTCGTCGACGAAACCCGGGCGGGCGACCTGCTGATGTTCCGGCTCGCCGAGGCAGTCAATGCGATCGTGATCCACGAGCGGGTGAGAACTGAAATCGAGGCTGCCGGGATCCCGGGCATCACGTTCTGGGAACCCGGCGAATGGAGCGGCTGACAACGGAGGTGCTGGATGTCGGAGCAGGGATGGACCAACCACGCGGAAATCGGCACGGAGATCGCCGGCCGTGGCCGCGTGTGCGGAGTGTCGCACGACGGTGTCATAGTCAGACTCGAGAACAGCAGCGTGGCCCAGGACGTTCCCTGCGACATCATGGAGAACGCCGGTGGTCGCCTGGCCCTGGCTGTGGGGGACAGCGTGCTCGTCTGGCGATCGACGTTGCCGGATGAGCGGGGCGTGATTCTCGGCAGAATCGGCGCTCCGCAGTCCGTTCCGGATGACGAGCCGGCCTCGATGAGCGGTGGGGCAACCCCGTTGCCCGCTGTTCAGGCGTCTGACGATGTCCCCGATGAGATCGTGATCGAGGCACGAAAGAACCTCACGCTCAAATGCGGCGAAGGCTCGATCACGATCCGCGCGGACGGGAAGATCCTGATCAGGGGCCGCGACCTCGTGTCGCACGCGAAACGGATGAACCGGGTACGGGGCGGCAGTGTCGCCATCAACTGAGCCGGTCCCCGCGCCATGAGTTCACCCGCATGGACGTTCATTCCCGATGTGCTCGACGAGCACCTGGACGGCCTCGCATTCCTCTGGGGCGAACGGCGGGAAGCACTGCGTTCGCCGCAGCACACGATACAATCGTTCTTCCAGCTGGAGGAGCGGATCCAGGCGCACCTTCACGGTGTGCTCGCGGCCGGCGACCCGGCGCTGCCCCGCGTCGCTGCGCGGCTGTCGAGCGAGGATGCGCTCGATGTGTTCGCGGCCGCGTTCGCGCTGCTGCACCGCGCTGAGCCGAGCATCACGGACGGTGTCGTCGACATTCTCGGCCAGGCCGCGGGCCCTCGCCTCGAGGGGCTCACCATGGCACTGTCTCATGCGCCGCTCGACGGTGGCATCGAATCACTGCAGCCGCTGGTCCGTTCGGCCGACGCGCCCATCGCGATCGCGTCCGCCATGGTGCTCTGGCGACATGGCGCATTGACCTTCGATCCGGCACGACTGCACGGTTGGCTCCGGCACGATGACGCCGGCGTGCGTGCCGCCGCATGGACGCTCGTCTCGTGGCTCCAGCCGCCGCTCGATCCGTCACTCTTCGCCGCCGGCGTGCAGGACGCAGAACCGACTGTGCGGTCCGCAGCACTGAATGCCGCACTGTGGTGCGCCCAGCCCGGACTGCTCACTGCATGTCAGAGGATGACCAGCGATCCGGACGCGACGGATCCCGATGCAGCGTGGATCCTGGCCGTACTCGGCGATCCGCGACATCTCGACACCTTCGCCGCCATGGCCGCCAATGAAGCCATGGGGCCGCAACGGTTCCGCATCATCGGCGCCTATGGCCACCCCGCTCTCGTCCAACCCATCCTCGAAACTCTCGCCCACCCCGATCCCGAAACCGCTGCGGCCGCCGGCGTCGCATTCGAAAAAATCACCGGCTTCAACGTCGAGTCCGACGCCGTCGCTGATGCAGCGCCTCCCCGTGGCAGTGCTGACGACGAGTTCGAGGCCGAGTTCGTGGCCCAGGTCAATCTGCCCGATCCGGCCAGAGCCCATACCCTGTGGCAGCACGTCGCCCCGTCTCTCGTGGCTGGCACCCGCTTCTGCCGCGGCGCCGACATGAATCGACCGCTCGACGCCGCAACGTTCGACAGCTTCGACATGGAATCCCGGCGCGAAACCTGGCTGCGAAGCCGCTACCTCGGCGGCTGGTCCGGCACACCGCTCGACCTCGAGTTCCACCCGCAACGACCCGCCTGAACTCCCGCCGGCCACGCGCAGTCCTCGCCTGCCGGCCCCACGGCAGAGCCGAGTGCCCGCACTCGCGCCTGCGTCACACGCGAACCAGCACGCCGCGACGCCCCCCGGCCGGACCGCCGCGCGCCTGCGTCGACTGGCACCGGAGATGCACGGCGACCCCCTGAACGGTACAATGGACTGGGCCGGGTGTCCGATCCGCTCGGAGCGGTGACCGCGTTCTCTCTGCCATGTGGGAGGCGCGGCCGGTTGGGTGCGTCCCAGCCCCGGCAACGGTTTGCGACGCCGCCATGACCACACACAGTGTCAGGTGCTGTCCGGTCGTGGGCCCGACCTGCGCCATGGACGAATGTCATGCGGTGCAGCGCTGCCGCACGTGAAGCGTGCAATCTGCACTTCCACCTTCGAGACGCCGAGGCGGTCTCTCATGCGAATCCTGCCGATCATGCTCCTGGCCGTCGTGGGCTGTGCCCCGACCGTTGCGCAGCGACCCGCGCCAACGCCCGCAGAGATTACGGGCCTGGAGCGCGCAGCACAGCAGAATCCTTTGGACGTGGCGACGCGCATTCAGCTGGGCACCGCGTACCGGGATGCGGGGCGCGCCCAGGATGCGCGGGTCGTCCTGGAGTCGGTGACGGACGACGCGCCGGACAATGCGGCCGCGCATCTGATGCTGGGTCTGACGCGGGAAGATCTGGAGGACTGGCCGGGCGCGCGGGTCGCCTACGAGCGCTACATCGCGCTGGGCAGTGCGACGAACGTGAAGCAGACGATGGAGCGTCGGCTGCAATACGTGCAGCGCAAGGAGCTTGAGCAGTCGGTGCTGCAGCTGGCGCGGGATGAGCGGGCGGGCAGGGATCCGTCGGGTCCTCCGGAGCCGGGCACGGTGGCGGTATTCCCGTTCCTGTACCAGGGCCAGGATTCGAATCTGCGGCCGCTGGGCCGCGCGCTGGCGGAGATGCTGGTGACGGACCTGTCGCAGACGGAGCGGTTGCGCGTGCTGGAGCGTGCGCAGGTGCAGCTGCTGCTGGACGAGCTGGAGCTTGGCCAGAGCGTGTTCGTGGATCCGGCGACAGCGGCGCGCAGTGGCCGGCGGTTGCGAGCGGGTCGTGTGGTCCAGGGATCGATCGGCGGCGACGCGGCGGGGCTGGATCTGGGCGCGTTCGTGGTTCGTCTCGATCAGGACGCGCCGCGCACGCCGATCAACGAGCATGATGCGCTGGACCGGCTGTTCGAGATGGAGAAGCGGCTGGCCGTCGGTCTGTACGAGCAGATGGGTGTGCAGCTGACGGTCGCGGAGCGCGAGCGTGTGATGCGGCGGCCGACCGAGAACATCCAGGCGCTGCTCGCGTTCGGGCTCGGCCTGGAAGCGGAAGACCGGGGTGAGTTCGATCTGGCGGCGAGCCAGTACGCGCGTGCGGTGTCGCTGGATCCGGGCTTCGGCATGGCGGAAGTACGGGGCACGGAAGCGGGCGCGATCGTCGAGGCCGAGCAGATGACGGTTGCCGTCGTGATCGACCGTGCGGCCGAGAGCGGCGCGGTGCCGGTCACGCCATCGGCGACGAGCGGGTCGACGAGCGGCACGTCGAACGCAGGTTCGGCGGCGGCGTCAGCGGGCGTGAGCTTCGCTCCGACGACGGGCCTTGCGGGCGGACCGATCGGCACCCTGCCCGATCCGTTCCTGCGCGATGCGGGATCGGAAGTGCTCGGCCGTGAAGGTGTGGCGACACGGACCGTGCTGCGCATCCTCTTCATCCGTCCCACCAACTGAAGGCAGGCGTCGAATGCTCTCCCGGACGCAGAACGTACTCTGCAGCGGTCTCATCGGACTGCTGGTCGCGGTCCCGGCCGTTGCGCAGAACCGTGCCGCTGCCGGCATCGGCGCCGGCTACGAATCGTACACGTTCAAGGATGAGAACGTGGTCGGCATCCGCTCGATCACATTGCTGACAGCGCCGTTCGCAGCGCGTATTCCGCTCGGCTCGCGCGTGTGGCTGGAAGCGACGGGCGCATGGGCGCGCGGCGAGCTGGAACGTGCGGATGGCTCGGTCGCGACGCTTGCCGGTCTGACCGATACGCAGGTCGCGCTCGGCCTCGCCATTGTGCCCGACCGCCTGTCCATTGCTCTTGTCGGCCTCGCACCGACGGGGACGGCGGAACAGAACGCGGAAGAAGCGGAAGTCGCGGGCGCGATTGCCGCCGACCTGATTCCGTTCCGCATTTCGAACTGGGGCAGCGGTGGCGGCATCGGTGTGACGACGACGATCGCGCATTCGTTCGGCCGCGTCGGCGCCGGCATCAGCGGTGCGTATCTCGTGGGTCGCGAGTTCGACCTGCTGGAAGCGCAGGAATTCGCCTACCGTCCGGGCGACCAGCTGGTGATCCGCGGTGCACTGGACGCGACCGTCGGCAGTGCCGGCAAGCTCGGCCTGCAACTGACGCTGCAGCAGGCGAAGGAAGACCAGGTCAACGGCAGCAATCTGTACCGTCCGGGCCGGCGCTACCAGGTGATCGGCTCGTACCAGTTCGCGATGGGCCAGTCGAGCGGTGTCGTCTATGGCGGCGCCATGCATCGTGCGCAGGGCACGTTCCTGCTCGAGACCGGCAGTGATGCGCCCGCACAGGACCTGATTCTGGTCGGTGGCGGACTGCGCATTGCACTCGGGCGCAGTGTCGTGTTCGCGCCCGGCGGTGATCTTCGTCTGCAGCGGCGCGCGGATGGCACGGACCAGGGATACTCGGCGGGAGTGGGTGGCTCGATCGAGCTCGGTTCTACTGTGAAGCTCATACCGTCCGTGCGCGGACGCTTCGGCAATGTACTGGTGAGAGAAGGTATCGAGACGGGATTCTCCGGCCTCGACGCCGGTCTCACGCTGCGCTTTGGAGGTCGTTGACATGCAGACGCGGATACCGCTTCCCCGGAGGTTCGCGTTCCTGATTGCCGCTCTCGGCGCTGCCGCGTGTGGCGATCTCTTCGTCGATCCCGCTGCACCGGAGGCCTCGGGCCTCGCCGTGTCGTTCAGTGTGACCGGCAGCGCTGCGGGCGGTGGGGCCGAGGCGTTCGATCGGGCCGATCGCGTGCGCATCCGGTTGCTGCAGTCGAATGGAACGGCCGTGCTGGATACGGTCGTTCCGTTATCGCCGCCCGGCGCCACGCGCGAGGCGAGTCTGACGCTCGACCTGCAGCAGGATCAGGGCACGTTCATCGTGGAAGCGCAGCTCCTGTTCGAGGGGCAGACTCTTTTCAGCGGCTCATCCGGTGTGACGCTGCGCCAGAACCAGACGACGTCGGCCGATGTCGCTCTTGCGCCCGTGATCGCGCGCATCGAGATGCCGGCGTTCCCCGACATCACGGCGATCGGCGACCGCGCTACACTCACGGGTGCCGCCGTCTTCGCGACGGGCGACACGGTGCGCGGCGTGACGGTCACCTTCTCGACACCCGACGTCAACATCCTGTCGCTGTCGGCGAACGGTGAAGCGATTGCGCGGGCGGAAGGCGAAGCACGGATCATCGCGACGGCCGGCGGCGTAACGACCACATCGCGGGTGACCGTGCGCGCCATTGTCGCGCAAGTCCGGACCACACTGTCGAACATCACGCTCGACGTCGGTGAGCAGGCTAACGTGCAGTTCACCGCGCTCGACTCCAACGGCAATGCGCTGCAGCGCACCGGTGTCTGGGAGAGTTCGGCGCCTCTGATCGCCAGCGTCGACAACACCGGCCGCGTGACCGCCCATCGTGCCGGTGCGGCAGACATCACCGTGACCGTCGGCACGCAATCCGCCACCGTACGCGTAACCGTACTCGACGATCCGATCATTGCCGTCATTGTCGAGCCGGCGGTCGAGAGTATCCTGGTCGGACAGCAGACGATCTTCCGTGCGACCGCGCTGCGCCAGTCGGGCCAGGTGATCACCAATCCGGCCGTGACCTGGACGTCGAGCAACGTGCTGGTCGCGGTGATCAGTGCAATGGGGACCGCGACCGGTATAGCGCCCGGCGCCACGATGATCACGGCAACGGTCGAGGGCGTGTCCGGCTTCGCCGCTCTGTCGGTCACGTCTGCTCAGGTCGTGAATCCGGTGATCTCGAACTTTACCATGCTACTGTCGCAGATAAATGATCCCACCTGCATACCGGGAGCCACACCGGCTTTCAATCGATACACGTTCTCGATGGACTATTCGGATCCGGACGGCAACGTTACCACAGGATCGATGATCACTGGTACGTGGACGTTCAACCCGGGCGGTTTCCAGGGACCCATCCAGATTGACCTTGCAGGCGTCAATCCAACCGCGGGCACTCTTGCAACGGACTATTGCTTCCGATTCGGGAGCACGCAGTCCGTTACCGTGGCCATTGAACTCGTGAATGCGTTAGGCGCCGTCAGCAATACACTTTCGGCCACAGCACTGCGGCCCATGGGCGCCAACGAGCCGCCACCGGGTTCGATTACCGCACAAGGCACCACCGGCGGCGCGGCTGCACGTCCCGCGAAGACCGGTACCGATCCCGGCAGATGACACGCGATTCACAGCGAGTTCCCCCACGGCGGGGTGAGCCTGGCAGCTCACCCCGCCGCGTTCATCGGTTCAGAATCCGCCGCCACCGCCGCCACCGCTGCCACCGCCGGAGCTGCCGCCACCACCCGATCCCGAGCTGGACGGACTGGACGACATGGTACTGCTGGCCGCGGTCGTGAGCGCGGACATGTCGCGCGAGAAGGCGGACGCGTGGAATGCGCCCGTACCGTAGCCGCTGTACCAGCGCGGTGGCTCGGCATAGAGGTCCTCGAACGCCTTCGCCCAGCGGTCCTCGACCTTGAAGGCGAGCGCATACGGCAGGTACTTCTCGAACATCTCGGGCGACGTGATCATGCGACGGAACCTGTCCTCCTCGACTTTCTGCAGGAACTCCTTGAACCCGAGCGCCTTCTCACGGGCGCGCGCCCCGCGCTCCGTGCGCGCGGGCATGATCTGCGAGAAGATGAGCAGGATGATCGCGCTGCCGACGCCGGCAATCGCAACGGTCGCAGGGTGCAGGCCCAGGAAGCGGCTTTCGCTCACGAATGCGGTTGCCGCGAAACCGCCAATGAGCAGCGCGATCGCACCCACGAGCCACGCCACCTTCACCTTCTCCGGATTCCGCGTGTAGTGTCCCTTCGACAGCAGTCCCGTGTAGACGGCCTGACGGATGCCGGGCAGCTGGCGATAGAACTTGTTCTGCAGGTCGGACAGCTCGACGCTGTCATAGGTTGGTCCTTCGCCGGCGCCGGACATGTCGGGCGGCTCGTCACCACCTGTGAACAGACTCAGGAGTCCGCCCGACCGTGGTTGATATTCGCCCTTGAACAACGCATCAAGGTAGAGTTGTTCGTGTTCATGGAGCCCACGCCAGTCGTGGCGTGGCCGCTTCAGGTGGAACACGTAGTCGGTCGATGACACGAGGCCGAGCAGCTTGCGCTCGCGTTTCTTCTCGATGTGAATGAATCCGCGAACGGCGAGGTCGACGAGTGCAGCGGTAATGTCGCGCATGTCCGCCTTGTGATCGACGAGCGTGCCGGCTTCCGTCGGCGTCAGCTCGGCGGGCGGCTCGTATTCCACGGCGATCGCGCGGGCCTCCGGGTCCCTGCCGGTACGGCGCCAGTGGCCGAACGCGAAAAAGAAGACGCCGATCGGCAGTGCAATGGGGAAGACCTGCGCCAGGCCGGTGAGGATCGGTGATGGCGGTTCGGGTCGCTGGATGACGCCCGGCGGCCAGCCGACGGCGGCGGTCAGTCCTTCACCGGGCACGAACGGCCGTGTCGTCACGAACCGCACGCTGTTTCCCGTGGTCGTGACGTCGACGTCGCTCGCCCGCGAGCCGCTCGGTCCCGTATAGCCGTACGACTGGCTGGGCGTGACGCCGTCGGGCAGCGTGATCGTGGCACTCGCCCGGGTGATCGGGATCTCCCATGCGTTGCCGGTCACGTTCCAGTACAATTCGTCCAGCGGGCCGACATTGCCTTCGTCGAAGAAGCGCAGCGCATTGTGCACGACGTAGCTGATGACGACCGTTTTCGTGGCGTCGTTGGCGCCGGGCACCCAGATCTTCCATTGGCGCGTCCACCCCTCGCGGCTCGACTCGACCTCGAGCGTGTTGCCCGCGCCATCGGTGATGGAGCGCAGGTCGACGTCCAGCCGCTCGCGCCGGTTCTGCGCCGTGCGGTGCTCGAGTGACAGATTGCGGAAGATCCCGTTCCAGGATCCGTCGAAGCGGGCCTGCAGGGTTTCCGTGACCTCGATGGCGCCGTTGACGAGTACGCGGATGTCGGCATCGAATTGCTCGAGCGTGAGTGAGCGCTGAGCGGACGCGGCCGCAGGCCATGTCAGCAGCGTCGCCAGTGCGAGAAGAGCGCATCGCGTCATGGTGGTTCCGGGGTGAAGGGAGGTCGGCATTCGAGCGGCCCGGCTCCCGCTGTGCCGGGCCCCGGCCGGCAGGGTACGGCGATCCGCCACGGCACCGCAATGGCGCCCGCTTGCGCCGGGTGCTGGACGCGGGCCCGATTTGTCGCTTAACCTGACAGCACCATACGTGGCCGGTCGCCCGGCCACGGAGTCATGCGTGCACCCGTAGACAGGCGGTCGCGTCATGCTGCGCATCGTACCGGCGGGCGGAATCACGGCGGGCACCAGTCACACGTTCGA
>Ga0302046_10004632_pt1 | contig 12219 bp, 10 predicted proteins | sample RVTome_11_FD_200261 | JGI IMG/M metagenome (GOLD analysis project Ga0302046, IMG submission 200261) | Soil microbial communities from uranium-contaminated site in the Upper Colorado River Basin, Wyoming, United States - RVT147D111 (version 2) ... | reverse complement strand
TTGCAGACGCTGTGACCGGCGATGCTGTGGCCACCGCCACGGATGGCCAGCGCAAGACCGCTGTCCCGCGCGACCATCACGGCACGTGAAACACCGGCCGCATCGTCTGGCCGTACGACGGCCGCGGGGCGACGATCAATGCCGCCGTAGAAAACGGTACGCGCTGCATCGTAACCGGGGTCAGCCGGCGCAATCACTCGGCCGTCGAAGTGGGCGCGCAGCGCCTGCAACAGGTTGGTGCTATCGATCTGCAACGTTGCCTCCAGGAACGATACTGGATCTTCCCGTGGTCATTCGTGCGACGACTTTCCGCCCGCAGAATCGACAGAAGTCATCGGATCCCGCCGGATCGGGTCCCGCAGGCGGATTCGGCGGGAATCCGGCCGTCCGGACCCGGAATTGTTGGGCGTGGGTCGGCAACCGGGCTTCCTGCAGTTCGAACTCGGCTGGCCGCGATCATGAGTTGGTGTTCACGGCGCAGCCGCCGGGCCCAGGTTCTCCTGTATGAACCGCGGGCCCAGGTGCACATCGACCTGGACGAGCGGTTCGTCGCCAATGCAGCGGAATCCGTGGACCTCGCCGGCCTTGATGACGAGAATGTCACCGGCGCCCGCTTCGAATTCCTCTCCGTTGACGGTCCAGAGACCGCGCCCTTCCCTTACGAACTGGACTTCATCGTACGGATGGCGGTGCGGCCCCGGCCCCCGTCCGGGCACGGCGCTGAGCAGGTACACGGAGATGTTGACGTCGCCGTTGTCGGCTCCGACGAATCGGTGCGAGCTGCCCTGAAACGGAAGGTCCTGCTGACGGATGCGGTACATGCCACAGCCTCCGATTCTTCACGCCGGGCCTGTCGCCTCGCCGATGTCGACGGCGATGGCGCGCCAGCGGCCCTGATTGAAGCGAACGACGCTCAGCATACAGCGCGTCACGTGCCCGGCCAGGATGGCGAGCCAGACATCGATCGGATCCAGCGTCGAGGTGTGCTGGATGACCCAGCAGATACCGAGCGGCACGATGATCTGCGAGACGATCGAGATGTACAGCGGACTCCGCGTATCGCCGGTACCCTGCAGGCCGCCGGTGTAGGTGAGCGCGATGGCGACGAAGAACCCGGACACGCTCAGCACGCGGAGCAGCTGCACACCCGTTTCCACGACGACAGGATCGTCGAGCCCGAACATTGCCAGGAGCCCTCGCGGCAGGAACAGGAAGAGTGCACCGACGCAGCCCGCGACGCCGAGACTGTAGCGCGCCGCGACACGGACGGCGGCGGCGGCACGATCCGCCGAGCCAGCGCCCAGATTCTGACCGGCGGCGACTGCGGCCGCGCCCATCAATCCGGTCGCTGTCCACGTGATCAGCGAGAAAAGTTGTGTATACGACACTGCGAATGCCGCCTGGGCGGCTGCGCTGTTCGCGAGCGAGCCGACGTACCCGAGCAGCAGCACACCGCCGACGTTCATCGCGATGCCCTGGATCCCGGTTGGCAGGCCGAAGCGGAACAGTGCGCGGATGATCGCCCAGTCGGGTGCGAGTCGGCGTGCGCGCGGGAGAGCGACGACGGCGCGGCCCGTCTGCATCTGCCACAGCGCATAAACGGCGACGAGTCCACCGGCGATCACCGTCCCCATCGCTGCGCCCGCGGTGCCGAACGCGGGGATCGGCCCCAGACCGCGGATCAGGATCACGTTGAGCCCGATGTTCAGCAATGTCATCGCGATGCCCAGGTTCATCGGTGTCCGCGCATCGCCGGCCGAGCGCAGCGCGCCGCTCAGCATGAAGAACAACATCATGCCGCCACTGAAGACGAACATGATGCGGAGGTAGGGCAGGGCTTCGGCGCGCACGGCGGGCGCAGCATTCACGAACTCGAGCAGCCAGGGCGCTGAGAAGTAGCCGATCGGCGCCACCACGCCGAGTGACAGACCCAGGGCGGTGAGGAACGCCTGATACACGGTCCGGTCGACCTTCTCCTCCTCGCCGGCACCGGCAAAGCGTGCGACCAGCACGCTCATGCCCGTGAACACCGCCATCATGAACACGACGATGACAATGAAGATCTGTGTTGCGACGCCGATCGCGGCGTTGGCGGCAAACCCGACGAAGTGGCCGACCATGACATGGTCGATGATGCCCTGGATACCGCCGACCACGTTGGTCAGTACGGTCGGCCATGCGAGCTTCCATACGGTGGCTCGCAGCGGCCCTTCGACAATCGAGCGGTCGTAGCGGCGGGCACGGGCGAGCGGAGGAGCAGGTGTCTGCACATGCGCCTGATCCGACACTCTCACATCGGAGTGCTGCACGGTGGCCAACTCCGGCCCGGGTTCCGGCACCGGCTGCGCCGGTTCAGGTGTGCTTGCGCCTGTCGGGACGTTCGTCGCTCGCCGTGTATCCTTCAACGCCACACGAATCAGCCGTTTTCGATCACGGAAAGGATGTTGCCCGGCCGATCCCTGAACCAGACAATGCGCGGACCATCACCATGAGGACGCCTCGCTCGTCCGTTCGCAGACCTTCCTGTTGGATTGACGATCGACAGCGGCTGGTTTCGACATCGGCGGATGAATCGCGTCGGCCCGTCGGGCTCGGGCTGCATCGCATGGGCGAAGCTGGCCCGATCGTCCCGCGTTGTGGGGCCGTGCTGTCCTCGATCCGGTCGACCCGCCGCCCGCAAGGAGGGCTCCGCGTCGAGCGCAAGCTTCCTCGCATGCGCGGGCGTCGCCCGCAAGGCGATGGCGGATGCTTCGACAACCATGACCGGAAGCTTACAGATCCGGGCCTTTCCCGGGCAATCGGTCATCCGGGCAATGGACCGGTGCAGGGTGAGGCCGGCCCTGGCCGATCAGACCGACGGGATCCGAAGCGCGAGATACGCGGCAAGAACCGACCCCACGATGGCGCCGCCGTAGCAGAGCAGATTGATGAGTTCGTTGAGATGCTTGATCTGGAGCCCGTCGTAGAGGGTGTAGCGGAAGCGGTGTGCCCAGTGGAAGAGCGAAAGCGTACAGAGTGCGACGATGCCGAGCCGGGCGAGCGGATGTCCGAGCACCGCGAGCACCTGTGCGTGGTCCGGCGAAGGCAGCCAGCCGAGAGGAAAGGCGAGGCCGAACAGGAACAGCAGGACGGGGATGAGGAACGCGGACAGCACGCCGCCCGCGCTGAACGCGAGCCAGAGCACCGGTTCGAGCGCGCGCTTCTTCATCGATTCCCCACCAGCAGCCACGCTGCGACCAGAGAGATGGCCGCCCACAGCACGAAGTTGGGTGCCGCGATCCAGAAGGGCGGCACGCGCCGGCCTTTCACGTGCACGGCCATCGCGGCGGGTGTGAGGTTGAACCACGTGATCGCGTGGAACACAATGAAGATCATGCTGATCACGTTGAGCACGATGAGAACGGGGTGTCTCGACCATTCGAGGAAACCCTGATACGCCGCATCGCCCTGGTTGATCGCGCGAATCAGCAGAAGGAAGTAGACGACGAACCATGCGACGAACACACTGCTCAACTCGCGCAGGATGAAGCGCAGGTAGGACCATCGCTCGATCCACCACCAGGTCGAGACGCGCGTGCGCAGCCAGCGCGGATGGTACGGGGTGTAGCCTGCGCCGTCATTCATCACGAGGCCTCACATTCCGGTGCCCATGGTATCGTCGCGGCATCCGCACATCGCAACGCCAACCGGCACGTGCGAGCGCTGACGGAACGCTGTCCGGGGCAAAGCCCGCGAGCGGCACGAATCGAGCGGGTTGGCTCATTTCTCCGCTCCCCACGGCACCAGCCAGGCTTTCAGCGACTCGAGCGCAGACGAAAGTTTGTAGCGCTGGATGGCGCCGGCCGGGTCGACGTGCTTCGGGCAGACCTTGGTGCACTCGCCGACGAACGTGCAGCCCCAGATGCCATGGTGCTCGGACAGGATCGCGTTCCGTTCGTCCTGGCCCTCGTCGCGGCTGTCCATGTTGTAGCGCTGCGCGAGCGCGATGGCGGCGGGTCCGATGAATGCCGGCTCGAGCCCGTAGATCGGGCAGGCCGCATAACACAGCATGCAGTTGATGCACATGCTGTACTGCTTGTACTGCGCCAGTTCATCCGGCGTCTGCAGGTACTCGCCATCGGACAGCGGCTTCTCCTCGTCGCGGATGAGCCACGGCTTGACCGCGCTCAACTTGTGCATGAAATCGCTCATCTCGATGACGAGATCACGCACGACGGGGAAGTTCGCGAGCGGTTCGACCTGGATGGGACCCGGCTTGTAATCGGCGAGGAAGGTGGCACAGGTGAGCTTCGGCTCACCGTTCACCGTCATGCCGCAGCTGCCGCAGATGCCCATCCGGCACGACCAGCGGTAGGAAAGCGTGCCATCGAGCTGGTCCTTGATGTGATTGAGGCCATCGAGGACGACCCAGTCGCGCGGGCACGGCACCTCGAACTCGTCGTACGACGCACCGGCCGAGGTCTCCGGCTGGTAGCGTGCGACGCGCATCGTGATCGTATCGGCCATCCCGTTCACCTCCCGTAGACGCGCTCGCCCGGCGCCCAGCGCGTGATTGTCACGGGCAAGGAATCGACGCGGCTCGTGCCATCGTCGTTGCAGTGGACCAGCGAGTGTGCGAGGAACCGCTCGTCATCACGGGCCGGGAAGTCGGTGCGCTGATGTGCACCGCGCGATTCTTCACGGCTGAGCGCCGCGATCACTATTGCCTCCGCGACATCGAGCATGTAGGACAGCTCGAGCGCCGCGATGCGCTCCGTGTTGAAGGTGCGGCTGTGGTCTTCGATCGCGAAGTGGTGCGAGCGTTCCTGCAGCTCCCGCAGCTGTTCCTTCGCCTGCGCCAGCGACGTGCCGTTGCGGTAGATGCCGGCGCTCGCCTCCATGGTCTTCTGCATGGCCTCGCGCAGGCTGGCGATCTTCTCACGCCCGCCGTTCGTGTGCAGGAAATCGCTCTCCAGCCGGACCTGCTCGTCCTTCGCCTGGGCGAGCACGATCGGACTCGGCGTGCGGACGGCCGACGCGTACTCCGCTGCGGCATTGCCGGCGCGCGCACCGAACACGAGCAGCTCGGGAAGCGAGTTCGAGCCGAGTCGATTCGCCCCGTTGATGCTCACGCACGCGGCCTCGCCGGCCGCGTAGAGGCCCGCAATCGGTGTGGCGCCATCAATGTCCGTGTGCACGCCGCCCATCATGTAGTGGACCACCGGCCGGACCGGGACCAGCTCCTTCACGGGGTCGATGTTCTGGTAGCGCATGCACAGCTCGCGCACGAAGGGCAGCTTCGTGTCGATCAGCTTCTCGCCGAGGTGGCGCAGGTCGAGATGGACCATGGCGCCGTGCGGCGTATCGACGGTCCTGCCCTTCTCGAACTCCTTGATGAAGGCCTGCGAGAGGCGGTCGCGCGGGCCCAGCTCCATGCTGCGCAGCACGGGCTTCGGTTCGGGCGTGCCGAGGTCGTAGTCCTGCAGGTAGCGGTAGCCGTCGCGGTTCAGCAGCCAACCGCCCTCCGAGCGCGCGGCTTCGGTGATCAGGATGCCGGTGAACGGAAGGCCCGTGGGGTGATACTGCATGAACTCCATGTCCTTGAGCGGCGCGCCGGCCCGCCAGGCGAGCGACATCCCGTCGCCGTTCTTGATGCTCGCATTGGTCGTGAACGGAAACACCCGGCCGCAGCCACCAGTGCACAGAATCACGGCTTTCGCCGTGATCGTGCGGATCCGGCCCGACATGAGATCGATGGCGACGACGCCCTGTACGCGACCGTCATCGACGAGCAACCGCGTCACGAAGCTCTCGTCGTAACGAATGATCTCATTGTACTTGAGCGATGTCTGGAAGAGCGTGTGCAGCATGTGGAAGCCGGTCTTGTCGGCGGCGAACCAGGTTCGCTTCTTCTTCATGCCGCCGAACGGCCGGACGGCGATGCGGCCATCCGGTTCCCGGCTCCACGGACAGCCCCAGTGCTCGAGGCGGAGCAGCTCCTGCGGCGCTTCCCGCACGAACGCTTCGACCGCGTCCTGATCGCACAGCCAGTCGCCGCCGGAGACCGTGTCGTAGGCGTGCTCGTCCAGGCTGTCGTCCGGCGCAATCACACCCGCCGCACCACCCTCCGCCGAGACGGTGTGGCTGCGCATCGGGTAAACCTTCGAGATGACCGCAACGCCGAGTCGGGGATTCGTCTCCGCGATCGCAATGGCCGCCCTGAGACCCGCTCCTCCACCACCCACCAGCACGATGTCGTGGTCAGGCGTCACGGCTACTCGGCGGCCAGTAGCTCATCGACCAGAATCCGCCCATTGTGATGCCGGACGAGCCGGCTGAAGCTGCCATCGTGGTACTCGTGCCGGATCCGCCGGCAGCCGCAGGCGTACACGTAATCATCCGTGAGCAGGCACTCCGTATCGCGGTCCAGATGGCGTTCGCCTTCCACGGTCCGGCCGCAGGGCGCCTGGCCGGCGTCGAAGTGGTGATCCTCGATGGTCATGGTGCCCGGCCTCCGCGTTGATGCGGATTTGCGGCGGGCCGGCTCTGGACCGGTCCAGCCGCTGCAACGAAACCAGAGCCCATCAGTCCTCGAGGTGAGGACTCGTATTCGAACGGTAGGGGCTGCCGGCCGCGTGGTGGCCCCGTGCGGGCGGTCGGATCCGGAACCAGCCCCGAACCAAGATATGCGCAACATCGCCTGTCCGCGCCAGTACCGCGGCGTCGTTGGGGACGTGCCGCATCCGCACGATCGACGGTGCGGACCGCCTCGTGCAGAGGTCACTGCAGGAGGAGGACAGCCTTCTTGCCGGCGTCGGCAAGAACGTACAATACAGTCCGTCACGCAACCGCCATCCTGTGCGGCCGGCGGACGCGCCGGCTGGAAGTCAGCCGGATTCCACCGCACGTGGGCGATCGTGCACCTGGAGCTCGGAATGAGGGTCCTCGTAGCACTGTTCGTTGTCGGCGTCGCAGCGGACGCCGGCGTGGCGCAGTCTGCGTTCTCCTCACGCGTTGAGGCTGTGCGCGCCGCCACTGCGGCCGGCCAGCACGGGGTCGCCATCGCGCGCGCCGACTCGCTGGTCGCATCGGCGCCCGCTCACCCGACCGCCGTGCTGACTCGTGCCGTTGCGCTCGCCGCGGCCGGCCACGATGCCGAGGCTGTCGGCGCGGTCCGCGTGCTGGTGCGCTGGGATGCGCGCTATGCGCGCCGCGCATTCCAGGACTCGAGCCTCGCGCGTCTGCGGCCGCAGCTGGGCGTCGACGTCGATGCGCTTGCCGCGCGGGCCGACCGACCGATTGCACGCGGTCACGTGTGGGCCATGTTGCAGGAGCGGGACCTGGTGCTGGAAGGCACGGCCTGGGACCCCGCTACGCGCAGCCTGCTCGCGGGCAGCCTCAACAAGAACAAGGTGGTGGCCATCGCGCCGGATGGCAGCGTAACCGACCGTGTACGGCGAGGCGCCCACGGCCTCGGCTCCGTCGTCGGCATTCACGTCGATTCCGTGCGCGGACTGCTCTGGGTCACGAGTGCTCCGCGCTTCGACAATGCCGCGGATACCACCACGCCGGCGCTGTTCGCGTTCGACGCGGCGACGGGCGCGTTTCGTCGCCGGGTGAATACGCCCGCTGGTCCATCGTTTCCGAACGATCTGACGACCGGCCCGGACGGGACCGTCTACCTGTCCGATTCGCGCGCCCGGCAGATCCTCGTGCTGCGTCCCGGCGCGCCGGCGTTCGAGACTCTGTCCCTGACCGCGCCACTGTCCTCGCCCAACGGCGTGACGATCTCGGAGGATGGACATCACCTCCTGGTCAGTGACCTGGATCACGTCCGCGTCGTTTCGCTCGCCGATGGACGCGACTGGCGACTGGCCGTTCCCGACTCCATCAACATGGCCGGCATCGACGGGCTGGCCCTCGTCGGCAATTCGTTGATCGCACACCACCCGCTCGTGTTCTGGAGGATCGCCCGCTATGAAATCGATGCTGCGCGCGAGCGCGTGCTGCATGCCGATTACATCGAGTGGAACTCGCCGGATCCGCGAACGTCCACCACAGGCGAGGTTGGCGGCGAGTACTACTACTACATCGGCAATGGGCAGATCGACCGCATGAATCAGGGGACGATCGACTCGACGACCATGGAGCCGATCCGCATGTATCGCGTCCCGCTGCGTGCGTCGCCCGAAGCGGTCGTCGCGGTCGCGCTCGCGAGTGCCGACAGCGTCGCCCTGTTCGCCGCGCACTCGCTCGACCGGATCGCCACCATTCCGGTGGGACGCCAGCCCCACGAGATCGCCGCGGCTCCGGACGGAGCTGCCGTCTACGTCGCCAACACGGGCGACAGCAGCATCACGCGGCTGGAGCTGTGGCCACGGCCGCGCGCCATGACGGCGTGGCGGCTGCCCGACCAGATCTCCGTCCACGATGTCGCCATCGGTGACGACGGACTCGTCTGGGCGGCCGCGGGCCAGCCACCCACGATCCTCGGAATCGATGCAACCAGCGGAGTCGTGCGCCACAGGTATGCGCTGCAAAACGCTGGAAGCTGGATGCTGGACACGCGTGGACCTGGCGGCACGCTCACGATCGCCAACCTCGAGGGCGGTGCCGTTACACTGCTCGCACCGGCGACGGGCGAGGGGACCGTGTTTCAGGCCGTCAACGGAGAAATCGATGCGATCGCATCGCCGGACCGCCGCGAGATCTGGTCGGTGAATTACCGCACTGGCGATCTGACCGTGTTCGACAGCGGGTCAGGCCGTATCGTACGCAGGCAGTACAGCGGGCTGCGGGCGAGCCGCGTCATCTTCACGCCTGACGGGCGGCTCGCACTGGTCGTGCACGGCGGCGAGGGTATCGTGGTCGCGTACGATGTCGCCACGAAGGAGCGACGCGCATCCGTACGGGTGGGTGACGATCCGAAGGTGATTGCCCTCAGCCGCGACGGCCGCCGTGCATACGTCACACACCCCTCCGGTGCATTGACCGTCATCGACGTGCCGTCGATGTCGCTGCTCCAGACGGTGCCGCTCGCCGGCACGCCCGACGGCGTCGCCGTCGTCGAACGGACGAATCCGCGCGATTGACGTTCAGTCGCCGGCTCGAGCGGGCTTTCAGTTCCTCGCACTCTAGGGCAGGGCTCCGTTCGCGAGCACGTGAGGCACCACGCCTTCGCCCAGCGACGAACGCGTCCTCACGTACGTCGTCGGCGTGATGCCCGTGAGACGCTGGAACTCGTGCGCCAGATGCGCCTGATCGCAGTATCCGGTTTCGCACGCCAGCTGGGCCCAGGAGTGGACGCTGTCCGTGGACACCCGCTCCAGCACCCGTCGCAGCCGCCGCACGCGCTGGTACTCCTTCGGCTTCAGGCCGATGTGCTCGTCGAACAGCGCGATGACACGGCGATGCGAGAGGCCGAATCGGCGTGCCATGCCGCCGACCGAAGGATTCGGCACTCGCTCGAGTGCCGAGCACAGCCGCCGGATGCCGGTGCTGTCCCGCGTCGCTGTTCGGGATCGACGCGCGACCTCGTCCGCCAGCAGTCTGACCCGAGCGAGCAGATCCCGCTCGTGGAAGAGCCGCTCACGGACCTCGTCGACTGCGCCGCGTCCCCAGAACAGCTCCAGATCGATGAGCCGGCCCGTCAGCTCCGCGCCAGACGCGGCCAGTACACTCGCGATCATGCCGGGCAGGACCCGTACCACGACGATGTCGCAGCCGGCTGTTTCCTTCGCCAGGAAGATCGAATCGGCATGAGGTCCCACGACCCACGCCGCCCGTGGCGCGACGGATCGGCCGGTTTCCTCGCGGCGCACGAGATGCCGGCCGAACGGACCAAGGTTGAAGTACAGCTCGATGCACGCGTCCGGCATCGCCCTTTCGACTGCCGTCCGACACCTCGCCGCTCGCACGGACCAACCGCGAACCACCGTGTGTGCTGACGCTCCAACGGCGCGCGCCGCACAGTAATGAAAGTCCGGCTCCCGTACGTAGACGACCTGATCGTGACGGTCGGTGGACATGCCGTGCTCCAGGTCAATGCAGGGGAGCATGATCCGGGGTGATGGAATACGTGAGAAGCAGTGCGCGCCGGCACAGCAGCGCTGCGCGATCGGTCGAACGATGCATGGCCAGCAGCAGGTATGGCGGCGCCGGTTGATGGGACGGATCGGATCAGGGTCGAATCGGCCGTTCCACGGGCCGAATTGTGACTCGCCACCACGCCGACAGGTCCGGTGCGCCGAGAAGGAACGCCAATGTGACACGCATGGCATTCCATGGACGTCGCGGGCAGAAGCTCGCAACAGTTCCCGTGCCTCCCGACCGACAGCGACCGAACGCCAGCCGCATCCGGCGCGCCTGCGCGGTTCGTTGGTCATGGAAGCGGAGGCGTCGTTGACCCGCCAGCCTGTACCGCACCCTCCCGTCGACTGAGCCGACGACTGGCCCTTTCTCGTTAACAGATCAGAACGCGGCGCCCCACGGTCGACCTGATTCGTGAGGAGCGCCATCGCCACGCGACCTCGAGACTACGGATGGCAGTGTGAGAGAATGCGATCAGATGTCTCGTCCGTGACCGCCCGGACCGACTCTCCCCGAAGGCGGCGCCCGACGCACCGGGCTGCAGGGGTTGTGGCGCGTGCATTCCTCTCGCACCACCGCGTAAAGGCAGGTGGAGCCTCCCTCTGCAGTCCTTGCCATTCCCTCCCTCCCCTCCGGCTGCACTGTGCCGGGTGCCGCCTTCCTCACGATGGTTGCCGCACAGCCCCGCGGACCACGGTAGCGGCCACGTCGCTTGCCGTGTGCGGCCGGCTGCGCGCATCCTGCGTGCGGATCGCCCACCCGCCGTCCACTGGCGAACGAGGGTCATGAGGCAGCCGGATCGCTGGAAGCCCGGCCACATTGCGGCCGTCCATGAATGATACGCACGCGCGGGATCCGCGCTGGGAACGGCTCGAGGCCCTCTACGAAGCTGCACTCGCACTTCCGGAACACGAGCGCCGTGAGTTCGTCGATTCGCAATGTCAGGGCGACGATGCACTGCGCCACGAGCTGGCGTCGCTGCTCGCCTTTTCGCCCGCTGCCGAGGAGTTCTTCACTCGAATTGGCGACGACGTTCGCGATGCGGTTGCCGATCGGCTGCCGGACGTGCCCGACGAACGGATCGGCACCGCCATGCGCCAGTACCGGATCGAAGCGAGGCTCGGCGCCGGCGGGATGGGTGTGGTCTATCGCGCGTACGACACTCAGCTGCAGCGCATGGTCGCACTCAAACTACTGCCGGCACACCTGTCCGACGACGACGTCGCGCGCGACCGCTTCCTGAACGAGGCACGCGCCGTCGCGGCGCTCGATCATCCGAACATCTGCGCGATCCACGAAACCGGCGAATCGGAAACCGGAGCACCGTTCCTCGCCATGGCGTTCTGCGATGGCGAAACGCTCACGCTGACCGCGCCCGGTCTGACGCCCGGCACGGTCGCCTGGATGGCGCCCGAACAGCTGCGCGGCGAGCGCATCGATGGGCGTGCCGACCTGTGGTCGCTCGGCATCGTGCTTTACGAAATGTTAGCCGGCGTCCGTCCCTTCGGTGGCGACAGCAATGCAACCATCGGCTATGCGGTCACGCACGATGGGTTGAAGCGTCCGTGGCCGGAACTCGGGACCGCGAATCGCGCAGCTCGCGGTAGAGCCAGGCCTGGGCCATGGCCCAGTCGCGCTTGACGGTCGCAGGTGCGATGCCGAGTGCGCTGGCGGTCTCGTCGATCGAGTAGCCGGCGAAGAACCGGCATTCGACGACGCGGCGCTGGCGTGGTGAGTGGGAAGCGAGCCGTTCGAGCGCGCTGTCGAGGGCGAGCACGGCAGCCGCCTTGTCGTCGCTGAAATCGGGCCCGCTGCGCAGTGCACCTTCGATCTCGTCGATCGAGACGCTGGCCTGGCCTCCACCACGCTTCGCTGTGCGCCGGCTGCGTGCGTGGTCGATCAGGATCTGTCGCATGGCGGTGGCTGCGACGGCCATGAAATGGGCCTGATCGCGGACCCCGAGCCGTTCCGCCGCACCGAGCTTCATGTATGCCTCGTGCACCAGCGCCGTCGTGTTCAGCGTGTGTTGTGCATCACGCTGGCGGCGCTGCCGGCGCGCAATGCGCCGGAGCTGGTCGTACACAATGGTGAAGAGCTGGTCCCTGGCCGTCTGGTCACCCTGTCGGGCCCGCTCCAGAAGCGCGCTGAACG
>Ga0302046_10004631_pt1 | contig 12221 bp, 12 predicted proteins | sample RVTome_11_FD_200261 | JGI IMG/M metagenome (GOLD analysis project Ga0302046, IMG submission 200261) | Soil microbial communities from uranium-contaminated site in the Upper Colorado River Basin, Wyoming, United States - RVT147D111 (version 2) ... | reverse complement strand
CGGGTAGTTGTTCCAGCCGATGTTCTCGCCGGCGAGGTTGAAGCAGTAGCCCTGCTCCTGCATGTAGTTGAAGACCTTCTTGTTCGTCCCGAGGATCGTGTGGCTGAAATAGTTGCGGTCGATCATGTCCTTCGACCGCCAGCGGGCGAGGTCGGTCAGCGCGGGGTCGATCGACAGGGCGCCGAGCCCCGCGTTCGCACGGGCCTGGTTATGGAACGCGGCGAGCTGCTGCTCCGAGCCGGCGTCGAAGGCGTTCGGGTCCCATGCCATCGCCGCGCCCGGCGCGGCGAGCAGGCCCAGCGAGGTGATGGCGAACGCGGCGGCCAGGAGGGTCGGCAGCCGGCGGCGGGTTCGAGGCGCGGGCAGGGCGGTCATTCGATCCGGTCTCTCGTGCGGGCATCGGGTCTGGGGTCCGACTGCTCACACGGTAGAAACCGGGTGCCGTCACGTCTGCGGCGCGATGGTCATGGGCGACGGGTGCCCGGGGTCCTACGAACCTCCTACGGAAAACGCAGGGTCGGGGGCGGACGTGAGCGGTCCGGTGTGGTTCCGGGTCGCGGCGACGACACGCGACTCCGCCTCGATGACGTGCATGACCGCGTTGATGAGGGCGAGATGGGTGAATGCCTGCGGGAAGTTGCCGAGGTGGCGGCCCGTCTCCGGATCCAGTTCCTCGCCGTACAGCTCGAGCGGGCTGGCGAACGACAGGAGCCGCTCGCACAGTCGGCGCGCCCGCACGGTCTCCCCGATCTCGACGAGGGCCGACACGAGCCAGAACGAGCAGATCGTGAACGAGCCCTCCTCTCCGGACAGGCCGTCGTCGGTCTCCTCCGTCCGGTAGCGGAGGACGAGCCCGTCGACGGTCAGCTCGTCGGCGATGGCGAGGACGGTGCGGCGGATGCGTTCGTCCGTGGGCGGGAGAAACCGCACGAGCGGCATGAGCAGCAGCGACGCGTCGAGCGCGTCGGTGCCGTAGTACTGCGCGAACACTCCGCGTGCATCGAGCCCGTTGGCGCAGACGTCCGCGTGGATCTCGTCGGCCGCCGCCTGCCAGCGATCGGCCTGTTCGTGGCCGTCGCGCAGTCGCGCCAGCCGCGCGCCACGATCGGCCGCCACCCAGCACATGACCTTCGAGCTCGTGAAGTGCTGCGGCTCGCCGCGCACCTCCCAGATCCCGCGGTCCGGCTCGCGCCAGTACCGGATCGCCTCCTCGACCTGGCGCGACAGGATCGGCCAGATCCGCTCGTCGAGATGGTCGCGCGACTTCGTGTGGAGGTAGACGGAGTCGAGCACCGCGCCCCACATGTCGTGCTGGCGCTGGTTGTAGGCGCCGTTGCCGATCCGGACCGGGCGCGCCCCCTCGTAGCCCTGGAGGTGGTCAAGCGTCTGCTCGGTGAGCGTCCGCTCCCCACCGATCCCGTACATGATCTGGAGGTCCGCCTCCCCGGCCGCGTCGGCGATGAAGTACAGAAAGTCGTTCGCCTCCCAGTCGAAGCCGAGCGTGTACAGGCCCCACAGGGCGAACGTCGAGTCGCGGATCCACGTGTAGCGGTAGTCCCAGTTCCGCTCTCCACCCGGCGTCTCCGGCAGGGACGTCGTCGCGGCAGCGACGATCGCGCCGGTCGCCGAGTAGGTGAGGCCCTTGAGGGTCAGCGCGGAGCGCTGGAGGTAGGCCCGCCAGGGATGGTCGGGGAATCGCCCGCGGGCGAGCCAGTGCTGCCAGTGATGAGCCGTCCAGACCTGCCGGCGGTATGCCTCCTCGTACGTCGTCGGGGGCTCCGCGGAGCCCCACGACAGCGCGCAGAAGCGCGTCTCGCCCTCCTTGATCAGGGTTCGGCCGATCGCCCGCGGGCCCTCGAACCCGATGTTGAGGTCCGTGGTCAGGGTGAGCGCGATGTCGGACCCGTCAGAGCGGCAGATGCCCTGCGTGAGTCCCTGTCCCGTGTACGCCCAGCGACCGAGCGTTCGGCCATAGTCGAAGACCGGCTCGCAGTCGATCGTCAGCTGCATCTCGCCGTTGACGCAGCGCACCGAGCGCAGGAGGACGTGCTCCGCGTCGTAGTCGGTCGGTGCCCGGCGATGGCCGTCGAGGCGATCGACGTCGCCGCGCCACGGACCGATGAGCAGCACGTCGCGCACGATGATCCAGCCGTTCGGCGATCCCCACGTCGTCTCGAGCACCATCGTGCCGGGCAAGTACCGCCGGGCGGCCGGGACGCGGATGTCCGCCGGGCCGAAGCGAAACCCGCCCGCGTCGCGGTCGAGCATGGCGGCAAAGACGGACGGTCCGTCGAACCGCGGCAGGCACAGCCACTCGACGTTGCCGGACGGCGCGACGAGCGCACCCACCTCGCAGTCGGACAGGAAGGCATAGTCCGCGATCGGCGGGAAGGGAGACGCTCCGTGCTGCACCGGCTGCACCTCTGCCTGCGTCGGGGTGGCGGCGATCCTGCGGCGCTCATCTTGCACGTGCCGGCGCGCCGCGCCAAGACCCGGCACCCTCGCCGCATCCTCCCGGTTCGAGCCGTACGTCGGCAACGGTGAGCGCGGCACGCGCAACGCGAACGACGGGATCTTCGGCCAGGGCGGAGATCAGCTCACGCTGGCGCTGGCCGGCAGCCCGCAGACGGGCTACACGACCACGTTCGAGATCGGCGTGGACGTGGGCTGACGCTGCGGAACGACGTCGGCCCGGGGTCAGGCGGCCTCAGGCCGCGACCGGCGTGCCGTCGACGATCGGTCGCTCGACGTGCGGGAAGAGCGCGGCGAGCAGGCGGAACGTCCGGCGCGCCTCCCAGCGGTGAAGGTTCGAGCAGACGAGCCAGATGCCGTCGTCACGGCCGACCGGGACGGTCGGCGCACCGCACGGGCAGACCGGCGTGTCGTGCTCGGCGGACTCGATGCGCTCGAGGACTGCGGTGGTGTCGAACATCGGATGAGCCTCCGGGGTTGTGTACGAGTCGATGATCCGCCCGCTCCATCCCGCGTGCCATGAGCACAACGTCCCGAATCGTCTACGACGCGCTCCGTAGTCCTCGCAGGTGCCGGGTGTCAGCGACTCATCGACCGGTAGCGTCGAACGCCGAGCACCCCGAACACGATCACGAAGAGGACCGCCCAGCCAAGGGTGACGAGGATCGGGTTCTGTCCCGGGAATCCGGTCCCGACGTACGGGTTTGGGTTGCCCCACAGCTCGCGCAGGGCGGCGGTCAGCGTGCTCGTCGGGTTCCATTCGGCCACCGGCTGGAGGAACTCCGGCAGGCTGGCCGGCGGAACGAAGACGTTCGAGATGAACGTGATCGGAAAGAGCGCGGTGAAGATGACCTGCTGGCCGACCTCGACCGAGGGGACGTTGAGACCGAGCCACACCCCGAGCCACGACATGGCAAAGGCAAACACGAGGAGCAGCGCCACGCCGGCGATCAGCTCGACGATGCCGGTGTGGACCTGCCAGCCGACGACGAGACCGGTCAGCATGAGCACGACGAGGATGCCGCCGTTGTAGACGACGTCGGACAGCGTCCGACCGCTCAGCACGGCGGAGCGGGCCATCGGCAGCGACCGGAACCGGTCGATGATCCCCTTCTGGACGTCGTCGGCCATCCCGATCGCCGTCGTCCCGGCCGCGAACACGATCGTCTGGGCGAAGATCCCGGGCATCAGATACTCGCGGTACGAGCCGCCGCCCGGAAGCGGGATCGCGCCGCCGAATACGTAGGCGAAGAGCAGCACGAACATGATCGACTGGAGGATCGCGAAGATCGCGAGCTCCGGGATGCGCGGGATCCGCTTGAGATTGCGCCAGGCGATGACCAGCCCGTCGCGGACCGCCCCGTTCATGCGGCCTCTCCCGCCGCGGCGGCCGCCTTCTCGTCGGCGACGTGTCCGGTCAGGGCGAGGAACACGTCGTCGAGGGTCGGCCGGCGGAGCGCGATGTCGTCGATCGTGATTCCCGCCTCGTCGAAGTCGCGCACCACCTGGACGAGCGTCTTCGATCCGCCCGACGCCGGGACGGTCACCTTGCGGGTGTGCTCATCGACCGTGCACTCGCCATGCGTGTCGCGGGCGAGCACTTCCATCGCCCGGGCGATCTCGTCGCGCCGGTGGACGACGACCTCGATCCGCTCCCCGCCGACCTGCGACTTGAGCTCGTCCGCGGTGCCGCGAGCGATGATCCGGCCGTGGTCGACGACCGCGATCGAATCGGCCAGCTCGTCCGCTTCCTCGAGGTACTGGGTGGTCAGGAGGAGCGTCGTTCCCTCCCGGACGAGGGCCCGGATCACGTCCCACATACCGAGCCGGCTGCGCGGGTCGAGCCCGGTCGTCGGTTCGTCGAGGAAGAGCAGGCGCGGGCGGCCGATCAGCGCGCTGCCGAGGTCGAGTCGGCGGCGCATGCCGCCGGAGTACGTCTTGACCACGCGATCGGCCGCGTCGGTCAGCTCGAACTGATCGAGCAGCTCGTCGGCGCGTGCTCGGGCGACGGCACCCGGCAGCTGGTAGAGCCGACCGAACATGCGCAGGTTCTCGCGCCCGGTGAGGTTCTCGTCGACGGCCGCGTACTGGCCGGACAGGCCGATCAGGTGACGGAGCTGGTCCGCCTGGCGGACGACGTCGAGGCCGGCGACGGTGGCCCGGCCGGCGTCCGGCTTGAGCAGCGTGGCGAGGATCCGGACGGTCGTCGTCTTGCCGGCGCCGTTCGGCCCGAGGAGCCCCAGCACCGTGCCTTCCGCAACGCTGAGGTCGACCCCATCGAGGGCTCTTACCTTGGAGCGGCGCGTGCGATAGATCTTGACCAGGCCTTCGGCCGTGATCACATCCACGGGTGGTCGACTCCTCGGGTTCGTGCCGCGTCGGCGGGCGTGGGCGTCCGCGGTATCGGTTCGGGGAGCGCGAATCTACCGGCCGACGGCGGGCGGGTCAAACGAGCCATCGGGCGGGTCGTTCTCGGCACGTCGGTCCCTGGCGAGCGAGTTCGCGTTTAGTCGCCGGGCGACTCGACGGGATGCGAATCCCCTGACGCCGGCCACGTTGTCGCTTGTCGCAGTCGCCGGCCGCATGGTGGGGCCGATAGCGATGCCGACTCGGACGCCTGAAGCCGTTCGATCGTTCGGTGGTCAACGGCGTGAGTCGTGTGACGCATGAACGAGAAGTCGTCTGGGACGCGTCGTCTCGGATCGGTCGCGCCTCGCCGGCGGGGCGAGTGTCACGTTGACCGCACGTGCCATCCTCGACCGCGTGACCCGGCTGCTCGGCGTCCTCGCGAACCTCTCCCTCCGCGCGGCCATCGCCGCGATGACCGCGACCGTCCTGCGCGCCCCGCCGGACGATCACCGGTTCGCCGGCAAGGGCATCGGCCCGCGAGTGCTCATCGTCGGCCTCCCAGCGACCCTCGCCGTGCCCCTGATCTGGGCCGCCCGTGGCGCCCGACGTGGCCCATACCCGGTCGGCGTCGACAGCCTGTACCTGTCGATGTACGCGCTCGACCTTGCCGGCAACGTATTCGACCTGTACGACGGGTACCGCCACTTCGACCTCATCCCGCACGCCCACGGGGCCGGGGCGATGACCGTCTTCGCCGCCTGGGCGCTCGATCTCCCGCCGCTCGGCGCGGTCGGCGTCGCCCAGGTCGGCCACGTCCTCCTCGAGGCGCAGGAGTACGCCAGCGACGTCCTGTTCGGCACCCGCAACGTCCGCGGGACGTGGGACACCGTCGGCGACCTGATGGCCGGCGTCGCCGGATCGCTTGCGTACGCGGCCCTGCTCAGCCGAACCGTGCCCCGGAGCCGGGCTGGGGGCCCGGCGCTGCCGGCCTGATCGCCGCATCCACTTCGCGCTCGCCGGACAGGCCCGTCGCGAGGACGACCGCCGCCGCAACGAGCGCGATGACGAGCCCCCAACCCGCCACGACGCCGGTCACGTCGGCGATCGCACCGAGCGCGAGCGGCGCCACGAGGATCGCCAGGCCGGACGCGACCGTGAGTCGGTTGCCGGCCAGCGCGAGCCGCCCGGGTGCCGTCGCGAGCGCCGCGGCGACGCCGAGCGGATACAGGCCGGCCACGCCGAGTCCGGCCACGAACAGCCCGGCCGCGGCCACGACGGGCGAGGTCGTGACCCAGGCGACGAGACCGCCGACACCGACGACTACCAGGGCGGCCCGCGCGGTCGAGCGGGGCGCGTGCCCGGCCGCCAGCCCGTAACCCATCGCGAGCCGGCCCGCGAACATCCCGCCGAGGAACAGCGCCGCGATCGAGGTCGCCTCCGGAATGGACGTGCCGGCCCGCCGCTCGACGAGGGTGGCCGCCCAGAAGACGATCGAGAACTCGACGGCGACGACGGCGACGACGTACGTCCAGGCCCGCCAGAAGGTCCCCGGCAGCCGGTCGTCGCCGGCGGTCCTCGAGGCCGTAACCGGCATCCGCGGCCGGAACCGAAGCTCCGAGGCGACGACGGCGAGGAGCCCGACCGCCGGGGCCAGGCCGCCCGGCCAGCCGATGCCGGACGTGGCCGCGGACGCGAGTGCCAGCGGGGCGGCGAAGGCTGCAACCATCGCCCAGACGTTGCCGCGGGCGAGCTGCCGCCGCGCCACCGTTCCCCCGGAGGCGCCGAGCGACGCGTTCGCGTAGCCCAGCAGCGTGCCGGCCCCGAAGCCGATGAGGCCCGCGGCCGCGAGCGTCGCCACGATCGACGGCGCGGCGCCGATCAAGACGACGGCCGCAACGAGACACACCACGGCCGCGCCGCGCGCCACCCGCTCGCCGAACCGGCGGCCCACCTCCGCCGCCGCGACCCCGGCCGCGATGAGACCCACCGCCAGCGCCGTCGAGTGGAGGCCCACCTCCGCGTCGGACAGGCCGAGCCGCTCCCGGAGGTACGGCCCGACGGCGCCGAGCCCGTAGATGACGTAACCCACGGCGGCCAGCGCCGCGTACGACGGCCACGCAGCCCGCGGCCGGGACTCGGATGGGCGCGAGGACGCCCCGATCGGACGGGAAGACACGGGCCGGAGCGTACCGCGCCGGCGCCGCGCCCGGTGTCAGGCCGCCCGATCCGCCGGCAGGATCGTGAACGAGCCGCCCTGGAGCGGCGCCACGGCCCGGAAGGCTCGCTCGTCGAACGTCAGGATTCGGGTGCTCGCGTAGCGCTGGGCGAGGACCACGAGCGACGCGTCGGCCAGCCCGATCCGAAGATCGCGATGGCGCTCGACGAGCCGCCGGGCGAGCTCGAGTTCGTCACGCGACAGGCACTCGACGACGAAGGTCCCGGCGACCAGGTCGTCGAGGAACGCCAGCTCGACGTCGACGCCGAGCCGATCGAGGATCAGGTAGTCCGCCTCGGCCACCGCGAGTTCCGTCGTGACGATCGTCTGGCGCTCCTCGCGCAGGACCTGCGCGACGGCCGCGTGACGCGGCTCGTCCGCGTTGGCCTGCGCATACAGCCCACCGGCGTCGATGAGGAGGGCCACTACCGGCGACCGAGCGCCTTGTCGACGAGCTCATCGGCGGTCCAGCCCTCGTAGGCGGGACCCCGGCCGAGGCCAAGGGATCGGAACGTCCGCGGTACGGCGTCGAGCTCGTCGATGACCCGCCGCACGCCCTCACGGATGAGCTCCGCCTGAGGGCGACCCTCGCGGATCGCCACGCGGCGCAGGCCCTCGGCTTCGTCCTCGGTCAGGTAGACGGATGTCTTGCGCATCGCGTACGTAGGGTACCATACGTACGCCGAGAGAGCCGTCGCCGCGGCGTACCCGACCGATCCGGAACTCGGCCGGAGATTATTGAGTCGCCCGGCTCGTGTCGGCGCCCATACCCTTCGAGAGCACCGGTGTGAACGGGCTCCACGGGTGGAAGGGCATGGATACCAGTCTCGTGATCCGGGCGCAGCAGGGCGACGAGGAGGCATTCGCGAGCCTCGCCGTCGCCTGCGGCGACGGACTCCATGCGGTGGCGCACAGGATCCTGCGCGACATCGACCTCGCCGAGGACGCGACGCAGCGGGCGCTGCTTGCCATCTGGCGGGACCTTCCGCAACTGCGCGACCCGGCGCGCTTTGACGCTTGGTCGTACCGGCTCCTCGTGCGCGCCTGCTACGCCGAGGGCCGCCGAACAGGCCGCTGGACGCCAACCCTCCGCCTGCTGCCGACCGACAAGCTGGCTGCGGCGGACGACACGGGCGCGGTCCACGATCGGGACCAGCTCGAGCGTGGTTTCCGGCGGCTTTCCATCGACCATCGCGCGGTGGTGGTGCTCCACCACTACCTCGACCTGTCCATCGACGAGGTCGCCGAATCGCTCGGCGTCCCCGTCGGGACGGTCCGTTCCCGACTCCATCATGCGATGCGCGGGCTGCGAGCGGCGCTCGACGCCGATCAGCGGCCGGCCGCCCGGGAGGTCATCTGATGCGGACCGACCGCGACACCACGCGCATCGTTCGGTCGTGGCTGGAGGACGGCCGCACCGCGCTCCCGGACCGAGTCCTCGACGCGGTGCTCGACCAGCTCCCCGCGACCCGACAGCGCCGGTCCCCGTGGCCCGCGCGGAGGTTCGCCGAGATGAACAGGTACGCCAAGCTCGTGAGCGCGATCGCCGCGGTGGTGGTCGTCGTGATCGTCGGCTACAACCTATTGCCCGGACGGGGCGGCACAGGCGGCCCGCAAGCCACGCCGTCGCCATCAACCTCTCCCGAGGCGACGGCCACGCCGGCCCCGTCGCCGACCCTCGCGGTGGCCTTTCCACCGGTGGGCCAGCTCGCCGTCGGGCGTCACACCTTCACCGAGGACGACCTCGAGCTTTCGCTGGCGTTGTCCTCGCCTGGCTGGGTGAGCGAGGGCTATCGCGCGGACGAACGGGGCGGCACGATCAGGAAGGGCTCATTCACGAACCCAGACGCGGCCTGGGTGCTCATCTGGAGCGTCGACGGCGTGTACACGGACCCATGCGCCCACGTAGCCGGCCCCGTGCTCAGTGGGAGCCCGGCCAACCTTGCCGCTGCCGTTGCCGGGCTACCCGGCGCCGAGATCAGCGGTCCGACCGACACGACCATCGGGGGCCACCCCGCCAAGCACGTCACGCTCGTCTACGGCACGGATGCCGGCTGCGCCCCGAGCGCGTACTACCCCTGGTACAACGACCTTGTGTGCGACACCGAGGACCCCTGCTCTCGCTGGCTCTCGGCGACCAACTCGACCCTTCGGGTCTGGATCGTCGACGTTGGGGGGACGCACTTCTGGATCGAGGCCGAGACGTACGAAGGTGCAAGCCCGGAGCTCGACCAGGAGATCCGGGACATGGTCGCCTCCATCCAGTTCGAGTAGGCGTGTCCCCCGCGGCGGCGGTCCATCGGGACCGCCGCCGCGTTCGCACGTGATCGAGCGCGAAGGTCGGACCAAATCCCCTCCTGTACGGCCCAATCGAGGTGACATGCGTTTGCCTGGCCCGGATCTTCGCCATCCGCTCGTCGGGATCCTGAATCCCGTTAGATGCCCGACATCGGAACAGCTGCCACGAAGAAGACCGGCCAACGATCTCCGTCACGTCGCGTCGCGCGGCCGGTCAGACCGATAGCCACGCAGTCGGCCGATCAGGGCCAGCGGCGGGATGAGCGCCCCCGGCAGCCCCGGCAGGGAGTAGCCCTTTCGGTACGCGTCGCAGAGAAGTTCCGGCGGTGGCTCGATTCGGTGCTCACTCGGACGAGTCGCTCCTGAACACGAGCGACCCCTACCGGACTCCGGACGGTCCGTCGCAAGTGAGGCCGCTCACGGATTTCTATGCTCTCCCAAGCGCTACGGTCGGCAGATTCCGGGTATCCTCCGTTCGCTTCGCGTCGGTGCTCCGAGCGCATGACGAGAATCCGATGCTCTGTCCGGCCCCGGTGAGGCCGCGCGCAGGTCTGTCGGATCAAATCACGCTCTCAGTCTGAGCACGAATCGGGGCGAGTCTTCGTGGTGGCCTTAGCTCAACCGGCAGAGCACTGGATTGTGGCTCCAGAGGTTACGGGTTCGAGCCCCGTAGGCCACCCCACTCCCCACCCCGCGGCGACCGGCTCCTATGAGCGCTCGACCGCGACCCGGGCGCCGAGGCCCACGAGCACCGTTCCCGTCGCCCAGCGCATCGCCCGGCGCGGCCTCGGCCGGTCGAGCCACGCTCCGAGCGCGCCGAGCAGCGTCGCGTAGGTGAGCAGCCAGACGATGCCGATCAGGTCGAAGATGCCGGCCAGCGCGAGTGATCGGACGAACGCCTCGTCGCCCGGGGTCACGAACTGGGGCAGGAGGGTGACGAAGAAGACGCCGAGCTTCGGGTTGAGCATGGCCGAAAGGAGGCCCTGCGCGAGCGACCGGCGCGACGACGAGCCTCCCGCGTCGCCGCGGTGCGCCGCGGCGAGCGCGTGATCCGGCGCGCGCAGCGTCGTGATCCCGAGGTAGATCAGGTACACGGCGCCGGCGAGCTTGAGGACGGTGAACGCGACGGCGGAGCTGGCCAGCACGGCCGATACGCCGACCGCCGCCGCGACGGCCCAGCACAGGATGCCGAGGCATACGCCGACCGCCGTCACGTACCCGGCCCGCGTCCCGTGGCGAAAGACGTTGCGCGCCACGAGGGCCATGTCCGGGCCGGGGATCACGACGACCGCGATCGAGACACCGATGAACGCGAGGAGCGGCTCGTCCACGGGCGGAACGGTAGCGCCCCCGCCGACGTGGGTCCAGCCGGCATCGTCAGGCGCGCGACGCCTGCGGCGCGAGGGTCGCCGTGACGAGGCCGTCGCGTTCGGCGAACGCGAATCCCACGTCGGCGAGCAGGCCGCGCATCGGCGCGTTGTCCGGCGACAGCTCGGCGACGAGCTCTGGCACGCGCTCCGACGCGGCCACCTCCACGGCCGCGGCGAGCAGCGCGCGGCCGATCCCGTGGCGCTGCCACGCATCCGACACGACGAGGGTGAGCTCTTTGCGCTCGCTGCCGTGGAGTGGGGACAGCCGGGCGACCCCGACGATCGCCCCGCCTGCGGATGCGCCGGCGCTGCCGGCCGAGCCCGCGGCCTCCCCGCCGTCGGCCCCCACCTCCGCGACGAGCGCCATCTCCCGGTCGTAGTCGACGAAGCAGATCCGCGTCAGCCGTTCGTGGGCGATCCGATCGGCGAGGGCGAGGTCGGTCCCATAGCGCGCCCGGACCGTCTCCTCGGACAGCGTGTTGTGGAACGCCACGAGCCCCGGCTCGTCCTCCGGACGGATGGGACGGATGACGAGCGGCGCCTCGCCGGCGACGCGAACCTCGCGGACGTACTGGCGCGGGTACGGCCGAATTGCCAGGCGCGGGAGATCCGCGTCGGCCACGTCGGGCCCGTGCAGGACGACCCGGGCGTCGAGGGCGATGATCCGCTCCGGCGAGACGAGCAGCGGGTTGATGTCGACCTCTGCGATCCGCGGCTGCTCGGCCACGAGTTCGCTGAACCGGACGAGGACGCCGGCCAGCGTCGTGTTGAGCGGAGGCAGCGCGAGGGCCCGATCTCGGACCACCTCGACGAGTGCCCCGCCAGCCCCGAACAGCAGGACCGGTCCGAACTGCGGATCCGGGCTGCTCCCGACAATGAGCTCGTACCCGGTCCAGTTGATCATCGGCTGGATGGTCACGCCCTCGAAGTGTTCCTCGCCTGCCTTCCGGCCGACGGCCTCGCGGATCGTGGCGAACGCGTCGCGCACGGCGTCGGCCGACCCGAGGTTGAGCACGACCCCGCCCACGTCCGTCTTGTGGGTGATGGACCGACTGAGGAGCTTGGCCACGGCCGGGTAGCCGATCGCGTCGGCCGCCGCAACCGCCTCGTCCGGCGTATGCGCGATCTCCGTGTCGGTGATCGGGATCCCGTAGGCGGCCAGAAGCTTCTTGCTCTCGTACTCCGTCAGGAGGGTTCGGCCCTCGTCGGTCGCCGAGGCGAGGATGCCGTCGACCGCGTCCCGGCGCTCGCTCCGCCCGGAGGCCGCCGGCAGGGCCGGCGTCTCGTAGAGCAGCCGGAGGTGATCCTCGTACCGCCACAGGTGGTTGAACAGGACGCACGCCGTGTCGGGATAGGCGAACGTGGGGATGCCCGCCTCGCGCAGGATCGCGGCGCCTTCGGCCACCCCCGCGCCGCCCATCCACGACGCGAGGACCGGCTTGCCCTCGACATGGGCATGCTGCGCGAGCGCACGGGCCGTCGCGGTCGGATCCGTCATCGCCTGCGGCGTGAGGATG
>Ga0302046_10004629_pt1 | contig 12223 bp, 9 predicted proteins | sample RVTome_11_FD_200261 | JGI IMG/M metagenome (GOLD analysis project Ga0302046, IMG submission 200261) | Soil microbial communities from uranium-contaminated site in the Upper Colorado River Basin, Wyoming, United States - RVT147D111 (version 2) ... | reverse complement strand
ACACCACCCTGCTTTCGACTCGGCAGACCAGCACCGACGGACTCCAGTCCTGGACCATCGAGCACGGGCGCACCAACCATTCGCACACGCACCTGCCCGGAGCCGGGAGTCGCTACGTCACCAACACCGCTCCGGACGCCTCCTACTCGATCCAGCATCTTCTCCATGGACAATTGCAAAGCGTGACTCACAAGGACGCCGCCAACGCCACCCTCTCTCAGGTCACCTATACTTACGACACTCACGGCCGACAGAGTTCGGCAACGGACCTTCGCAACGGCACGACCTCATTCAACTACGACGACTCGGATCGGCGCATCGCCATGACCACGCCCCCGCCGGGCACCGGCCAGCCCGTCCAGACCACGGGTTACCAGTACGACTACGCCGGGCGCGTGACGGTGGTCAGCCACCCCGACGGCACCACCCTGAGCAACCAATACGAACCCACAGGCCTGCTCAGCTCACGGGCCGGCGCGCGCTCCTACCCCGTCGAGTACCGCTATGACGCCCAGGGTCGCATGACCAACCTGATCACCTGGCAGGATCACGCCCAAGACGCCGGCCGCGCCGTGACCCGGTGGGAGTACGATTCCAAACGGGGCTTCCTGGTCCGCAAAACCTACGCGGACACCAACAGCTTCATCCTCTACACCAACACGCCGGCCGGTCGGCTGCACAGCCGCACCTGGGCCCGGGGCATCACCACCACCTACACCACCAATGCCGCGGGCGAGACCATCGGCATCGCCTACTCGGATGTCACCACCCCCGGGGTGACGTACAACCTCGACCGCCTGGGGCGCCACACCAACGTCGTCGATGGCGCCGGGTCCCGGTTCCTGACCTACGACGAGGATGGCGGCCTCCTGAGCGTCACCAACGCCAGCGGGGTGTTGGCGGGACTGAAAGTCGAGTACGCATACGACTCCATTGGCCGCCGCACCAACACCCTCTTCTTCACCAACAACGCCGCGGCCGTCCTGGCGCACGGCTACACCTACGACGCGGCCTCGCGTTTAAGTGCCGTGTCCGACGGCACTTATTCGGCCGCCTACTCCTACCTTGCCAATTCCTCCCTGATCGATAGCATCAGCTACGATGATGGGCCGAACACTCGAATGACCGCGCCCAGGACATACGATCACCTCGGGCGGCTGCAGCGCATCGCGGCCACGCCCACTTCCGGCCTGGGCTGGGACTTTGATTACACTTACAACCAGGCCAATCAGCGCGTGAGGACGGCTCACCGGGACGGTTCGGCCTGGCAGTATGATTACGACGGACTGGGTCAACTTTCCTCGGGCAAGAAGCACTGGACCGACGGCACCCCCGTGCCGGGTCAGCAGCGGGAGTACGCCTACGACGACATCGGCAATCGCCTCAGCACGGCCGAGGGCGGGGACGCCCTGGGCACCGGGCTGCGTGAGGCCATGTATGGGCCCAACCTTCTCAACCAATACACCAACCGCACCGCGCCCGAGGCCCTGGACGTGATCGGCATCGCCAACGCCCAGGCCGAGACCACAGTTAACGGCCAGGCCCCCACGCGCAAAGGCGAGTATTACTGGCGGGAGGTGGCGATCGGCAACGGATCCGGACCGGATTATGTCGCCATCACCAACCAGGCCGTTCTTTCGGGCCAAACCAACACCACCAGCGGCCACATCCTGGTCGGGCCGGCTGAGGAATCCTTCACCTACGACGCCGACGGCAACCTTCTGACCGATGGCCTGTGGGACTACACCTGGGACGGCGAAAACCGGTTGGTTGAAATGAAGTCCGACGCCGGCGTGCCCACCGAGGCCGTCCGGTGGCTGGTCTTTGCCTACGACTCACAGGGACGCCGAATCAGCAAGTGCGTCTCGAACTGGAACGGCGGCTGGAGCCTGGAGGGGGAACGCACGTTTGCCTACGACGATTGGAACCTTCTTGCCGAACTGGATGGCGAGGACAACGTGCTCAGATCGTTCCTTTGGGGGAGCGACTTGAGCGCGTCGATGCAAGGTGCCGGCGGCGTGGGCGGGCTTCTGGCGGTGGACGACTCCGAGGAGGGCTGCCACTTCGCCGCCTACGACGGCAACGGCAATGTTGTGGGCCTTGTGGCCGCCACCGATGGTTCCCCCTCCGCCTTCTACGAATACGATCCCTTCGGCCAGCGCATCCGCTATACCGGCACCGCGGCTTCAATCAACCCCTTCCAGTTCTCCACCAAATACCTCGACCCAGAAACCGGCTTCTCCTACTACGGCCACAGATTTTACAACCCCTCCACAGGGAGGTGGTTGAATAGGGATCCGATTTCTGAACAAGGAGGAAGAAATCTATATGCCTTCCTGAGTAATAATTCAGTGAACAATGTAGACTTGCTCGGACAAAAGAAAGTATGCAGCAGAGATGATGAATGTGAGCTAGTAGATGTTGCCAGCGGTTTTCAAAGAACTTGGAGAATGTCTCCACGATTGCCCGTAACAAATCCTGTAATTTGGTATGATAACGTTTTGAACCAGGCTTTTACAGATAATGCTATCCAAGTATGCCGAAACAGTGATCCTGGTTGCCCCTCCGGCTACCTTTGGATGTGCTCTGGCATAGTCGGCACTACAATGCCTGAAGGTGGTCAGATTTATGCCGAAGCTGTAGGCCAATGCCTAAAGTGTGGAGGTGACTGTCCGGATGGGCAATACTGCGGAAAGGTCTTATTTCATAATCTTGGGCCAGAGCTTGTTCATCCAATTGCTGGAAAGACCCCTATCCGTCAGGAGAACTGGTTTGAGGAATGCGGCTGCACTGATTGATTACGAAGGTTAAGAATGCAGCACGCGAGATGGACTTTGATCCTTTTGATTCTGGCAGCCATCGCCATTCAAGCATTTACCTCATTTCAGATTGCCGGTGCCGGATGGGGCAGTAGAAAGTTAAAACGATGCCGAACATGCGGGTCGGCGGCATTATATGCAAACGGCATCGTATACAATTTCCAGTATATACCAATTTGGCGACCGGTTAAGTCAGCAACTACTCTGAGTGATCCGGGATGTGAACACGTCTGGCGTTGGGGGCGAGTGGTGAGCACTGGACGTTTGTCGCCTGTCCATGTTGCAATCGGGAAAGCGCAAGGTCCCGGTTCGGACTTTTTTGCCGTATTGCTACTAACAAGCATTCTGTTTGCTTGTATAGCATTTGTGCTAGGAATGCACGAAGTCTTCGTGGCTTTGAAAGAGAAACGGTAGAGTTATTCTCTTCTGAATTACCGGCAGGTGCGAATCGCGAACTGTTTGCATCAAAAGCAACTGACACTAGGTGAGCACCCTTTCTTTCGTTAAAATCGGTTAGGGACGGCAGCATACACTAACGTTTCTGGTTCTTGGCGTTTGATGCAGTAGGTTTCGAGTTATGCTCCTTTTAGTCAAATTGCTGGCCCCTCTCTTTCTACTCATCAGCGCTCTCTTATCCTTCTTCCTGGACTTTCACTGTAAGCGTCCTTAGGGCTGCGTGTAGCGAACCGGCGGTTGGGCGAGTAAGACTTGGGGGATGAAGCAAGCAAGTTCTTCCCACCGGCGACGATTCACGAAAGAGGAGCGTGCGAGGTGGTTGATGCGGTATCGAGCCAGCGGACTCACCAAGCGGGAGTTCGCGGCCCAGAACGGACTCAAATGGGGGACGCTGGTGCAGTGGCTGGCCCGCGAAAGGCGTGCGTCCACCCCGCCTTCGTCGTTTGTGGAGGTAGCCCACCCGCCGGTGGGATCCTCGGAGGACTGGGTTGCCGAGCTGAACTGGCCCTCGGGGCTGCGGCTACGACTGGGCGCCTCGGCGCCCCGAAGCTGGCTTGGCATGATCTTGAAAGGAGTTCGGTGATGTTCAGCCTCTCGCCCGCCACCCGGGTGTTCCTGGCCGTGGAACCCACGGATATGAGGCAGAGTTTCAACGGCCTCTACGCCAGTAAGGCTTCAAAAGGGTCACATCTTTACATTCAACAATTGGTGATACGCTGCGAATTGTTGAGCGGCCTGTTCTCCTGCAGCAGGGTGATGAGCAGGCCCTAGTTTTGAACCAGGAAGGCAAGCGCATGCCCTATCACACGTTCGGCCGGATCCTCCAACGCCAAGCGAGCTCCGCCGGCCTGGACACCCCGGCCCCGCATACGTTTCAGCGCAGTTGCACCACCGAAATCCTCGCGCAGAGGCGCCGAGCACGCTGAGGTTCCTTTGAGTCCAGAACTCCTGACATACCCCCCCTGGAAAATGTCCTCTTTTTTTCACTTTTGACCCCTCACGGCAAGGCGCAGGCGCAGCTTGGAACCTGGGAAGATCGTGGGCGTCTTGTTGAGTTCGCCGCAGAGGGCGGCGATGGCACGACTCCGATGGGCGGAACTCAGCGGTGCTAGATTAACGCGGAGTTCATCCTCAGTGACCTCAAGATCGGCATCGCTGGCCAAGGCGGATTGGATCAAGGTGCGGCCTTCGTCCTGAACTCTGGGGTAGTGCGGGGCAAGGGCGCGGAACAGTTCGGTTTCCCCTTGGTAAGCGACCATCTTTAGCAAGCTGGTTAGGTGCTTACGTTCCGGAGCCAACTTCACAATCGGGTCGGCGCTGACAGCCTGGACCGGCACGCGTCGGGGTATCTTGTTGCGGCGAAGTTCCAGGTTCAGAACTCGGTCGACGGCGTCCCCGATCTTCTTGCCGAGCTTGCCATTGGCAATTTTGAAGCCACGCATGGAAGAGCGTAAATCCTCGGGATTGGTGATGGCCTCCAGACCGTATTCGGCCTGGAGTCGATCGACCTCGGCTTGGGCTTGACGGACTTTGGCGTCGGCCAGAGCCCAAGCCGGATTAGGGACTTCACGATCGGGATCATCGGCCACCACGGCGTGCTCTGCCAAGGCGTAGGCGAAAGGGTCACATCTTTACTTTTTATCAAGCCACTTTCTCACCCTTTCATACAGCCTGGTCAAGGATGGATCTTCCCCAGGCTTCCTCCCCATCCGATGCACCGCAATGGCCAGACCTCAGCCCATTTGTTAAATTGTTTAGATGTGACCCCTTTGACCCCATCGCCATGACCACGCCCCCGCCGGGCACCGGCCAGCCCGTCCAGACCACGGGTTACCAGTACGACTACGCCGGGCGCGTGACGGTGGTCAGCCACCCCGACGGCACCACCCTGAGCAACCAATACGAACCCACAGGCCTGCTCAGCTCACGGGCCGGCGCGCGCTCCTACCCCGTCGAGTACCGCTATGACGCCCAGGGTCGCATGACCAACCTGATCACCTGGCAGGATCACGCCCAAGACGCCGGCCGCGCCGTGACCCGGTGGGAGTACGATTCCAAACGGGGCTTCCTGGTCCGCAAAACCTACGCGGACACCAACAGCTTCATCCTCTACACCAACACGCCGGCCGGTCGGCTGCACAGCCGCACCTGGGCCCGGGGCATCACCACCACCTACACCACCAATGCCGCGGGCGAGACCATCGGCATCGCCTACTCGGATGTCACCACCCCCGGGGTGACGTACAACCTCGACCGCCTGGGGCGCCACACCAACGTCGTCGATGGCGCCGGGTCCCGGTTCCTGACCTACGACGAGGATGGCGGCCTCCTGAGCGTCACCAACGCCAGCGGGGTGTTGGCGGGACTGAAAGTCGAGTACGCATACGACTCCATTGGCCGCCGCACCAACACCCTCTTCTTCACCAACAACGCCGCGGCCGTCCTGGCGCACGGCTACACCTACGACGCGGCCTCGCGTTTAAGTGCCGTGTCCGACGGCACTTATTCGGCCGCCTACTCCTACCTTGCCAATTCCTCCCTGATCGATAGCATCAGCTACGATGATGGGCCGAACACTCGAATGACCGCGCCCAGGACATACGATCACCTCGGGCGGCTGCAGCGCATCGCGGCCACGCCCACTTCCGGCCTGGGCTGGGACTTTGATTACACTTACAACCAGGCCAATCAGCGCGTGAGGACGGCTCACCGGGACGGTTCGGCCTGGCAGTATGATTACGACGGACTGGGTCAACTTTCCTCGGGCAAGAAGCACTGGACCGACGGCACCCCCGTGCCGGGTCAGCAGCGGGAGTACGCCTACGACGACATCGGCAATCGCCTCAGCACGGCCGAGGGCGGGGACGCCCTGGGCACCGGGCTGCGTGAGGCCATGTATGGGCCCAACCTTCTCAACCAATACACCAACCGCACCGCGCCCGAGGCCCTGGACGTGATCGGCATCGCCAACGCCCAGGCCGAGACCACAGTTAACGGCCAGGCCCCCACGCGCAAAGGCGAGTATTACTGGCGGGAGGTGGCGATCGGCAACGGATCCGGACCGGATTATGTCGCCATCACCAACCAGGCCGTTCTTTCGGGCCAAACCAACACCACCAGCGGCCACATCCTGGTCGGGCCGGCTGAGGAATCCTTCACCTACGACGCCGACGGCAACCTTCTGACCGATGGCCTGTGGGACTACACCTGGGACGGCGAAAACCGGTTGGTTGAAATGAAGTCCGACGCCGGCGTGCCCACCGAGGCCGTCCGGTGGCTGGTCTTTGCCTACGACTCACAGGGACGCCGAATCAGCAAGTGCGTCTCGAACTGGAACGGCGGCTGGAGCCTGGAGGGGGAACGCACGTTTGCCTACGACGATTGGAACCTTCTTGCCGAACTGGATGGCGAGGACAACGTGCTCAGATCGTTCCTTTGGGGGAGCGACTTGAGCGCGTCGATGCAAGGTGCCGGCGGCGTGGGCGGGCTTCTGGCGGTGGACGACTCCGAGGAGGGCTGCCACTTCGCCGCCTACGACGGCAACGGCAATGTTGTGGGCCTTGTGGACGCCACCGACGGCTCCCCCTCCGCCTTCTACGAATACGATCCCTTCGGCCAGCGCATCCGCTATACCGGCACCGCGGCTTCAATCAACCCCTTCCAGTTCTCCACCAAGTACCTCGACCCAGAAACCGGCTTCTCCTACTACGGCCACAGATTTTACAACCCCTCCACAGGCAGGTGGCTCAGCAGGGATCCGATTGGGGAAAAGGGGGGTGTAAATGAATATGCATTTGTAGGAAACGCAACACAGGAGAAAGTGGACCCGTTCGGAACTAGCCAAATGCGTGTTACGGATCTAGGGCAACGACAACCGCAGGGTAATAGGCTTGGTGAAACGGAACTCGTTACTTGGTTGATTTCCACTGTTGTCGAAACATGTCCTCGAACGAGGTGCGAGCACACGGTGCGGATAAGAGCATGTTGGGCAACCGTTGAGTATTGGTGGAGTGACCCAGTTGCGCGCGCGCACGAAGAGGGGCATGCATTCCTTTGGCAAACTGCTTGGGACGATGCATTGAATTCTATGAGCCCGTTTTTAGGGCAATGCACTTCCAAACGTAAGGCGCTATGCTTACAGAAGGCTGCCAAGTTATATGAAGAGGCTTATATGAATGACGGGGCGGCAAATAACTGGGAGTTCGACTGTGCGGTGGGAAGTTATCTTCCTACATCGTGTGTTAATGCTAGTCATTTTAGAGGGGTGTCACTCTTTAAATTCAATGAAGCATCGAGAAAGGAGGCAGAATGCGCTGCTATGCAATAAAAAGGACTCTGCTTGCAAGCATGCGATGGCTCACGCTAATCGTGCTCACTGCAGTGATGATCAGTTGTGCGCAAAATGATCTTGACCGGTTGCGCTTTAGCCATGAAAAGCGGCTTGTGGAAGTGCCATTGAACATGGAGTTCCGAGTTCGGAGTACACGAACAATACCGGAAGTGATACTCATACCGCTAACCACAGACGTTCTAAAGCAATCTTGTTTGTTTGAAGTTAAATGCCCAGGATTGCGATCATCTCAAACTAATTGGGTTAAGGAAGGGGTGAGCTTTGAAGTGTTTGATTGTCTATCCGGGCGTAGAATGCAACTCGAAAGAGTTAGTGAAAGCACCGTTACTGTCGCTCTGTTTGATGCCATAGATCCGCCACAATAAAAATCGTCCAATCACGATGACTCAAAACCGTTTCTGTTGTTGGTCAATACTCTGTTTTATAGCTTACTGGCAGATGGCTTCATGTTCCCATCCACAAACACAATTTCTGAAATGGGGTGTCCCTGTCTGCGCATCTTGTTCCTGACTTCAAACAACTTTTTGTCCTTCTTCCCCATCTGGCCTACGTCGATCACCAGATAAACCGCGTGCATGGGGATTTCCGCTTCCCGGTAAGTTTCAAGCTGCTTTTCATAACCGGCCACAAGTTTCTTGTTGGTGGATAATTTGACTTCGACCAACACGCGCTCGTGGTATCCGCTGGAGAATTTGAAGTCCACCGGCCCCGCTCCTGTATCGGCTTCCGGCGTGATGTCCAAATCGTTGGCGTGACCGTAGCTGTGCGCCACGGCAAAGAAGAGCATCTGGGAAACCTTTTCATGATGGGGCTTGCCGTCGGGCCGCCACAGCAACTTGGCCAGACCTTTCTTTTCAATGAGGAAATGAAATTGCTGTATGATGGTCTTGCATACCCGTGCCACCTTCCGCAGGTCCAGTTTTGCTTCCTTTTTGAGGCGTAGTGGAAACTTGTCGGCGATCTCCTCTTGAACCCAGCGCCATGCCACCAAGCCGGAAGGATCATTAGTAAAATCGTACTGGGTGGAATCCAACGCTTGCACGGCTTCCAAAAGAGCTTCCACGGCTCGCTTGCTACGCAGAGTAGCCGCACGCATCGCCGCCTTGTCCCTTCTGGCTTTGGTTTTCCATATTCGCCCGATGTGTTGGTTGACCTTCCGGCGAATGGCGTCGTTTTTACTGACCACATCACACACCTCACTCCAGTCGGTAGCCACGGGTAAGCGGCTCAAAATGTCCTTTGCCACCAGCAACACGGGGGTAGGGCGTTTGACGCATGGGTTGGTGGGCAATCGATAGGTAGTTCCCATCACGGAGATGGGTTCACATGGCACGGAAAACTTGCTTGCGATTCGTTGAGTAAAGGCCGCCAAGCTGGGCAGGATAATGGTGGTGGTCATGTCCCCGATCAAATCCGGTCCGACATTTTCCTCCAGAAGTGGAAGCAACAGGAACAACGCCGGGTCATTCACTCCCAGATCGACAATTTGCTTTGCCGTTTGAAGAACTTTTTCCCGGAGTTGAGGGCCAAAGGCGCGTCCATGAATCGATTGGCTTCCATATCCCAGGCAGGTGCCTTTGACTTCGGGGAAATGCATCCGCCTTCGTGCTTCTCTCCATGGGAGATCGTCCTTTTGAGAGGAGGATCTGAGGAGCGTCACAAGTTGGCCCAGATACCTTCGGTAGTTGCGGACTGCCTGTTGGTTGAACTCGGGATGCTGGCTTTTGCCAAGCAGGAGAGGATCCACGAACAACCGGGTGTCCAGGTTCAAAAGCGGATTAAAGACACCCAGTTTTTCCATTTTGGCCGGATCAATCCCAAAGTGAGAGGTGAAGGATACCGGATTGGAAAACTTCGCCATTGGTTATGGTTATCAGAAATCAGCCGCTGATGGAAATGCCTTTGTGGGGTCGCTTGTGGCATTGGGGAGTGGCGGGAGGGTTTAGGTTTTGGAGGTAGATCTGGCTTGGGTGATGATCCGGCCTTTGCACGGATCCTGCTCCGTCGGGTGCGTGCTGGATCGAGCACAGGAACCAGCCAACCAGGCATGGCCTGATTGGACGAAGAAAGCGGCAGCACGGCTGTTGCAGATGTGGTTCTCAACGACGCGAACCCAGGAATGGGAGGACTGCTTTGACAGCAATGACCCGATAGGCGCGTTTGCAGCGCTGTTTGAGGACGGACGTTTGATGGGGCACTTTGTGAAACTCTCGAAGTGTTGGAGCGACCACCTTGATAAAAACCAAACCGGGTTGGGCGCGGAGCATCAGGCAGTAGCTGGTGAGTCGATAGCCGAAACACTAAAGCACATCGGAAAGCATTCCTCCAAGCTAGTGCAAACTGGCGCAACGGAATCGACGCAAACCTTTTTCAGAAACTTCTCACGGGCGATGGAAAAGGAACTTGGCTTACGGGATCAAGACCAACGGGCGTTCCGAACATACCTCCTCTTGCTTGGAATGTGGCCCCATGTGGAGAGCTTTCGTGGGCATCCGTTAATGGATCTCTACGACTGGCTTCTTCCCGTGCTTCCCCTGGTGGTGGACGAGGAAGGAAAAGACGAGGAGGATCTAAAGGAGCGGCACTTCAAATGGTTTGAGGGGTTGTGTGAGAAGCAACTGGGATTGAGGCTGCGCAAGCGAGGCGGACAACCAGGTATCAGGCGATAGTCTGACGCTTCACAGAGGAGGAGAACGCAAGTCGGGGATCTGTCCAAGGATCTTCGGTTTGAGCCTCTGAGAAGGTAGGGACATGACAGAAATCCAAATCTTCGTCGATCTCACCCCCCTGCAACGCGACAAGCTCCAGGCCATTGCCGATGTGACGCTGAGGTTTGGCTGCGGAGAACTCACCATCCGGGGATGCCGGGTGTACTGCACGCCGGGCAAAAGCCCCTGGGTATCCTTCCCGAGCATCCCGTATGAGAAGGAAGGCCAAACCCGTTACCGGGATGTGCTGGAGTTTAGCCGGGCGTTCAAGAAACGGCTCACCGACGCCATCCTGGAGGAACACGGCAAGGCCCAGTCATGAATGGTCCGACGCTCCAGAGACCTCCACGCAAACCGGGCCGGGTTTACCACCTGAAGCCCGAGCTGGTGTATGAGGATGGTTCGCCATTGGGCGCGAAGCGCCATGGGCCGTCGCGCCAGCGACCTTGACTCTTTAGAGCATAATCGCAACACGGCTTCACCACAGCGGGGCTCTGGTGGAACACGTCGGTGGTGTGGTTGCTGGAGCCTTGAGGGCAAGGAAGAAGGGAAAACCAAATATATCCGGCTGGGCTGCAAAGCGTGGGCATGCGAACGGTGCGGCCCCAAGAAAGCCCGGCGTCTGCGGCATGCCATCATCCAACGGGCCACGGAGAAGGATCTGCGCCGGTTCTTGACGCTCACCCTGGATCCCGCAACTTGCCGGGCCAAAGATTCGGTGCCCTACATCCGCAAATGTTGGGACAAGTTCCGCACGTCGCTCAAACGCCAGGCTGGCGGCAAGTCGATCACCTACATCGCCGTCCTGGAACTGCAGAAATGCGGGCATGCCCACCTGCACGTGCTGGTGGACCGTTACCTGCCCCAACCCTGGATCCGGAAAGCCTGGCAGGGCGTGGGGGGCGGGCGGATCGTGGATATCAAACAGGTGGACATACAACGGGTGGGCGCTTACCTCTCCAAGTATCTGACCAAGGAAATGTTCCTGGTGCCGGGCAAGGCCCGACGCTGCACCACCTCCCGGGACATTGTGCTCTTTGAAAAGCTGGCCAAGGGCAAGTGGCACCTGGTCAAGCTGCCCGTGGAAGTGATCTGTCACCTGCTGGGCCGATGGGCGGAGGACATCCAAACCGACGACCACGGCCAACTGCAATCCTTTGCCAGTGTCTTGCCCCTGTGGATGTGGAACTGAACGGTGGGAGAGCCTAGAGCAACGTAACGTAACGTTAGGAATCGCCATGGAAGAGGAAAACCCCACGCAACCGGAACTGATCCCCTGCTTTCTGTGCGGCAACCCGGCCGAGTTGAAACAGACCAAGCGCCACAAACCCTACTTCATCTGCGAACCCTGCGGCGTGCAGGCCTTTATCCGGGGCATGAAGGGCATCGCACGGCTCAAGGAACTGGTGCGCACCGGAGCGTTTTCGGGCATGGCCGACAAAGCCACCGCCCTGATCAATCAAATGATCCGGCTAAAAGAAAAAATCGCCGAACTGCAAAAACGCCAAGGGCCGTTTGGCTTTTTGATCGAGGACAAGGAACTCACGGCGGCGCAAAAGGCCCTGGAAAGTGAAATTAGGAACATCAAACGTCAATTACGTAGTGTCAATAGGGTCAGCCCTCGAATTAACAGTTAGCGGCTTGATTTGACTGGATCCGGCGCGTTCCATTCCCCGGCAGCGACCTCCCTCCCTTTCTCCAACCGGCGCTCGATCTGCCGAACCTTTCGAGCCAGCCGCGGATCCCCTTTGAGACGTGCTGGCGGGAGGAACCGACACCATGCCTTGCCGCGAAACCGCAAAGAGGTTGCTCAAAACTGGCCTTCGCGCTACGGTTTTGCCCTGGTAACGCCGGTGTGGCGGAATTGGCAGACGCGCTAGACTCAAAAT
>Ga0302046_10004626_pt1 | contig 12228 bp, 13 predicted proteins | sample RVTome_11_FD_200261 | JGI IMG/M metagenome (GOLD analysis project Ga0302046, IMG submission 200261) | Soil microbial communities from uranium-contaminated site in the Upper Colorado River Basin, Wyoming, United States - RVT147D111 (version 2) ... | reverse complement strand
TATTGTCCCACATTGGACCCCAGTCTTCAAGGTCGAGACAGGCTGCTGGGTATGTATCGCCCTATTCTGCTTGCCGATCGGAGTCTCCTCGGTTGTCCTTGGATTCCGCTCTCACGGCATGGCGAGACTCTGGCCGCTGTCGGCGCCAAGGACCACGAGTCCTTCACTTCTGGCTGCCCGGTTGAGTCGGTCGTCAAATGACGAGAAGAAGACGGCGACCGACCCAGCTCGTGAGAGGAAGCCGAGAGCAGCGGCCAGGTGGACGGCGTCGAAGCCGCGGAGGCCATGCTCGACAGCGAGATCGCCGGCTGCCACCTCGTCCAGATTCACGACGACGAAGTCTTGCCACTGCTCGGCCAGGGCCTGCCGGAGGAGACGGAACTCCTCGTCATCGAGATCCTCTGCCCGCCACCGTCGGGCTATTGCCGACATCGCCTCGGGATAAGCGACCCTCGAAGAACAGAGGACAGCCGCTTGGTCCGCCCACGAGCGGACAAGATCGCAGTGAGTTTCGTCGATGAAGAGCTTGATCAGGCTGCTCGTGTCCAGGTAGAGGATCACCGACGATCCTCGATGATGGTTTCAGCGACGGGCTTCCCGCGCACAGCGATGCCGCGGAGGCCGCGCGGCTTGCCGCCACTCCAGACCACCTTTCCTGATTCTCGAAGGTCGTGGACCACTTGGTGAGCCTCGCTCACCAGGGCGTCCTGGCGTCCTTCTTCTGACGTCCGCTTATCGGTCTTCTGCTCGAGCTCAACGGTTGTCGCCATGGCGCGCCTTCCTTTGCATGATGGGCCACCTCCTGAGTATACACCGATATCCTCGCGACCGGACCGCTCGGATCAGATTCGCTGCGTCCTGGGCCGCCTCTCGGGCCGTTTCCCCATGTGGTCCTGCTGACCGGCGCCCACCAGACCGGCAAGACGACGCTGGTCAGAAGCCGTGTACTCTACAAGGACGGGCCGAACAATCCGCCCGATGGAGGATGACGGGTCATGGAAACTCGGGGAGCCCTCGCTGCGAAAGCATCGGTGGCGGCCACCGAGCGCGTCCTCCGGGTGCCGAAGGGGTTCATGCGCGACCGCATCCAGACGCGGATCGAAGAGCTGGCGGCGGAGCGGGGTGCCGCGACGGTCGACCTCGAGCACGTCGAGGCCGGCATCGAGATGGGCTTGCAGTTGATGAAGGAGATGATCTCGATCTGAATGGGATCACGCCATCACGGGACTCGTGTACCCAAAGGAGCTCCAAATCTCCATCTCAGACCCCCTTGACACGGCCTACGACAGGGGCTGGCCCCCGTGCCTGCCCGCCTTGCGTCCCCGTAGGGGCAGGCCCCCGTGCCTGCCCGTCTTCCGTCCCCGTGACACGGCCTACGACAGGGGCTGGCCCCCGTGCCAGCCCGAGGGCGCCCCCCGGGCGGCCCTCCTCGCCGACCCGATGCGCCAGCGAGGAGTCCACCTCCCCCCTTTGAAAAGCGGGGACCGAGGGGGGATTCTCCGCAAGACTCGAGACGCCCCCTTTACGGTACACTGTAGCCGTCTACGACTGGGAGAACACGATGACTCTGACCCTCGAAATACCGCCCGACCTCGAACGTCGCCTGAACCATGAAGCCGAGAAGCTGGGCCTTCGCGCCCAAGAATACACCCTCCGCCTGCTAGGTCAGCATCTTCCGGCCAAGGATCGTACCGCGAGAGCCATCGATCTCCTCCAATCCTGGATCGACGACGAAGAGGACGAGGAGGAGCAGAAGGGCACGGGTCGGTACCTGATTCGGGTCCTCGACGAGGATCGCATGTCGGATCGAAAGCTCTTCCCCGCTGACCTCGAGGGCGTGACCTGGTGAGCCGCGCGGTTGTGCTCGACTCAGGACCGCTCGGCCTGGTGACGAACCCGAAACAGTCACCGATTGCCGTCAAGTGTACGAGATGGCTCCAGACGTTGATCGCTCGCGAGGTACGCGTCGTGGTACCCGAGATCGCCGACTACGAGATCCGCCGCGAGCTCCTCCGCGCGAACAAGGTCAAGGGGCTGGCCAAGCTCGACGCATTGGCCGAGCTGCTGGAGTATCTGCCGTTGTCCACTGAGGCGATGCGTAGGGCCGCGCGGTTCTGGGCCGAAGCCCGCCAACAGGGCCAGCCGACCGCCGACGACAAGACCATAGACGCTGACGTGATTCTCGCGGCCCAGGCGAGCACGCTCCAAGCCTCAGACGTCGTGGTCGCAACGACGAACGTCGGCCACCTCGCTCGCTTCGTTTCAGCACGACTGTGGCAGGACATCGAAGCGCCTGTCGAGGAGGCCACCTCCCCCCTTTGAAAAGGGAGGACCGCTACAGGGCTTCTGACGGCCGGCCCGAGCCCTCGTTCCACGGATTCGGCCGCCGAACCGTCATCCCGGCCCGCGATTCGCTGAAAGCGGACGTCCGATGGCGATGGCGGGCCGTCCGGACCCGAGAATGGACGGCCGGCCGCCGCGGGCGTCCGCGGATCCTGCAAGCGGGCCCTTGACCGCCATGGAAGGGCGCTTGTCCTGAGAGCGGGCTTCCCACCGCCGTCCAGCCTTCCGATTCATGAGAATCGTCCTGCCATCGTCGTCAGCGGGCCGTTCCGGCGCCCGGAGCGGACGTCCATGGACGCCGATCCCTTGCTTGACCGCGAGGGCGGACGTCCATTCCTGTCGACCCTCCATGCCCGAGAGTAGCGGACCGTCCACGGACTACGGACGGCCAGACTCAGGCTGCCTTCCTCTGCACTATCGCGTCGTCCGCCCCGTCCGCCGTCGGCGGCCGGATCCGGACGCCGGCAGCCGGCGTCAACGGGTGAGGTGACTCTCGCCCGCACGTGATCGGTGACTCTCAAGAGCGGGACCTTGCTGGACCTCGACCGCCTCGCCGCCAGCGACTTCGACGACCGACGGCCACCGCCTCGCCGGGCGGCTGGTCTACGATCTCGACGAGAGCGAGACCACCGAGACCCTCGACGCCCCATCCCAGGGCGTGGACTACACCATCCCCTTCGGCCTGATCGGCTCGACGTCTGCCTGACCCGTCGTGGCAAACCGGTCGCGACCCTGATCAGCATGGCAAGGCGCCGGGATGTGACTGCTGCCAAGAGGAGCTTCTGGGACGCCTACCAGAGCTTTCGCGGGGAGTACGATCTGGCGGCGCTCGAGATCGAGCCCGACAAGGTCTATGGGAACGTCCGTGACCGGTCGCCCGGAAGGGACTTCTCCTGGTGACGCGTCGGTATCTGCTCGACACGGCCACGGCGGCGTCGGTAACCACGGAACGACCCTACTAGGGACGCGGATCTCTCGAAGTCGAATTCGACCTCGACGCTCAACATCCCAACCTCAGCAAAGGGGAGGTCTACAATCCGGATGACTCGAAACCCAACGGATTGCAGCTATTCTTCAAGTCCAGCGACGACGACGGCAACTGGTGGAGCAGCCCAGATTGTGGTGGCAGACGCCTCACGCACGCCGGCGTCGCCATCCCTCATCGGGATCGGCGTGCGAGCTCATCGCGCAAGCGCGCCAGCTCCGCTTCGGCTTCTCGGCGGGCGGCGGCCTCCGTCTCGGCGCGGTCTTCAGCCTCCAGGCGCGCGGCCGCTTCACTCTCGGCACGGGCCTCGGCCTCCAGGCGCGCGGCCGTTTCATTCTTGGCGCGGGCCGTCGCGCTCGCCGCGCGGATCTCGACGCGGTGGCGTTCTGCTTCCTCCTGGTCCGAGGTGAGGAGGCGGTCGCCGGTCACCGCGTCTTCCAGTATGAGCTCGCCCTCCTTGTCCACGCCGATGCGCAGGTTGACGGAGCGCAGGAGCAGGCGGCCGCGGCGATCCGGACGCCCCTGCTGGTAGCGTCCCGAGCGGTCGAGCGTCAGCAGCTTCAAGCGCGGTCCGCCGGGCTCGTCCGCCTCCGCGGGATAGACGAGCACGTAGTCCTCCACGCCGGCTCTGCGAAAGACCTCCGGGTTGTGCTCCTCGTCCTTGGCCCGCTGCAGCTTCGACGTTGTCGACACGACCTCGATCGCCAGCCGAACGCGCGCCTGGCTCTCCTCGCCCAGGTCGAGGCTCCCTCTGACCGCCTCGCGGTCGGCGAGACCTTGCACCACGCTGACGTCGGGCGACACCTGCCGCAGGCCCGGAATGCCCCAGTAGATGATCAAGTCGCTGAAGACCGCCAGGTCGCTTTGACGCTCCAGGAACCGCCGCAGGGCGTCGGCGAGGGGAAAGAGCGTCCGGTAATGGGGATTGCTCTGGGGCACCTGATCGCCTTCCTGAGGGTTGAGGAGGATCTCGAGCGTCAGGGGGATCGGCTCGATCACCCAGCGGCCGTCCGGCTTGAGGACCGGCCGGAAGACGCACTCCTCCCACGCCTGCTCGTCGCGTTCCGGTTCTCGGGGCAGTGGAAGCGCCATGAGGGAAGTATAGCAGCGCCGGCCGGAAGCCTCGGAGCATTCCGGCGTCAGCAGCCGGTGCCGCGCAGAACCCCCGGTAGACGATCTCCATCGCCGTCGTCTCCTCGGGCTCGACCCAGCGCGCGAGCGCGCGAACGGCCGCGACGACTTCGCCGGCGCCGGCCCCGCGGACGACGGCCCGCGCCACCAACGGCCGGGTCGGCGGCTCCGTGTACCAGAGGACGACCTCGAGCCGGACGTCGCCGGCGCCGTCGTCCCAGGTCACGCTGAAGACGTTTTCGGTGATCGTGAGGTCGTTGACGACAGCCAACGGCGCGGCCGGCGCGAGCCCGTCGCCAGTCGCGAACAGGCGCGGGGCCTCGCTCGGGCCGGCCTCGCCGCTGGCCTCCAGGCGCAGGTAGAGGCCGCGCGAGCGCAACACGCAACTGTCCGGCGTGTCGTAGAAGGCCACGGTGCGGACGGCCGTCAGCTCGCCGGAACCGCCGGCCGCGGGCCGTTGAGCTCGCAGGTCGCGCAGGAAGTCCGCGACCGCGCGCTCCGGCTGGCTGCCGACGAAACGGCGGGTGCGCAGGAGCACTTCGGCGTCCGGCGCGGCCGTCCAAGTCGGCAGGGCGAGCCATGCGAGGAGGAAGCAGATCATGTGAGAAAAGGGGCGGCTCGCGCGAGCCGCCCCGGAAATCTCGTGATCGTGGGGCCTACTTGCAGGACTTGTTGCCGTTGGGACCCTTGCACTTGTTGGAGCAGCACTGGCTGTCCGTGGTGCAGGCCGCACCCTTGGCCAGGCAGGTCGGCGGCGGATCGCCGCCGCCGTCGCAGTTCGGGTCGGTGTCGTTCAAGGTGTAGAGCAGCAGGTTGGGCGAGCCGTTGCCGGGGTTGCCCACCACGCCGCAGGTGGCGCGCCGGGTGAGCTCGTCCATGACCTGGAAGGCGTCCATGGCGGGGAACTCGTCGCGCACCAGGGCCGCCGCGCCGGCCGCGTGCGGCGACGCCATCGAGGTGCCGCTGATGGTGTTGGTGGCGGTGTCGCTCGTATTCCACGCCGAGGTGATCGACGAGCCCGGCGCGAAGATGTCGAGGCAGGTGCCGAAGTTCGAGAACGACGAGCGCGCGTCGGTGATCGTGGTGGAGCCCACCGTATAGGCGTCGGCGGCCCGCGCCGGCGACGAGTTGCAGGCGTCGGCGCTGCTGTTGCCCGCCGCGATGGCGTAGACCACGCCCGCCGCCACCGAGTTGTTGACGGCGCTGTCGAGCGTGCTCGAGGCGCCGCCGCCGAGGCTCATGTTGGCCACGAGGAGGCCGTTCGGGTTGGCGTTCGCCTCCCCGGTCACGAAGTCGACGCCGGCAATGACGCCCGCGAACGTGCCCGAGCCGGAGCAATTGAGCACGCGCACGGCGTGTAGGCGCACGTTCTTGGCCACGCCGAAGCTGGTGCCGCCCGCCGTGCCGCCCACGTGGGTGCCGTGGCCGTGGCAGTCGTTGCCGTTCTGTCCGTCGCCGATCGAGTCGAAGTCGAGGGTGGCGCGGCCGCCGAAGTCGTTGTGGGTGGCGCGCAGGCCGGTGTCGATGACGTAGACGTCGACGCCGGTGCCGTCGAAGTTGTAGGTGTAGGAGTTGTCGAGCGGCAGGGCGCGCTGGTCGATGCGGTCGAGACCCCACGACGGCGGGTTGAGCTGGACGGCGACGGCTTCCACCACGCCGTCTTCTTCCACCACCGCGACCATCGGGTGGTTGGCGAGCGCCTGGGCGCGGGCCGCGCTCAGGCCGCGGATCAGGCCGCCGTTGAGAGCGTGCCGGTAGGTCCTCGCCGCCACGCCGCCGTGAGCCGCGGCCAAGTCGCCGAGCACCTCGGCGGCAGGGAAGCCCGGATTGAGCACGACGACGTAGTCGCCGGGCACCGGTTGACCCTTCGCCGGGATGAGCTGGCCGGCGAAACCGGCGGCGGCCACGAGGGCCGTCAGAGTCGTCACGATGAACAGCTTCTTCATTCCTTCTCTCCTTACACCGTAGGTTGCGATCCCCGCGGAGCGATCCAGGAATGAAGAACGCATGGCAACGGCAGCGGCGGACCTCCCCCTGTCACCACCTCGGGGATCGAGGCTGGCTTTCATCGACTATAGGGTGCGCGGAGCGTGGGAAAGATATAGGTGGGGACGGGGAATCAGATCAGAGTCACGGATTGGCCGGCGCTTCTTCGATGCGCGCGGCGAGGAAATCCGGAATCGCCACCGGCTCGAGCTGCGTCGGCTCGAGGGGGCCGCTGCCCATGGCGCAGCAGATGGAGCTGACCTCGCCGCGGGCCACCAGCCGCTCGCCGATCGTGAAGGTGACGGCGTAGGTCATGGCGCGGTTCCCCTTGCGCTGCACCCGCAGGTGGACGTCGAGCACGTCGCCGACCCGCGCCGGGCTCTTGTACTGGCACGACGCCGCCACCCGCGGCCAGCCGAGATGCCGTCCTTCGTGCTCGAAGTGGACGCCGGGCGCCCCCACGGCGCGCAGGAACTCGTGCTCCGCGGTCTCCATGAAGACGAAAAAGCGCGCGAAGTGGACGATGCCCGCCATGTCGGTATCGGCGAACTCGATGCGCCGCTGGGTGCGATATTCGTGCATTCCCTGGATCCATTCAGCCGGCAACCGCCAACTTCTCGGCAAGCTGACTCTCCGGCCGCAGCAGGCGCTCGTACAGCCCGGCCGTGGCACGCGCCATGGCGTCGTCCGTGCGCCTCGCGAGGACTCCCTCGCGCCCCGCTCGTCCCAACGAACGGCGGTGCGCGGGATCGCCGATCAGACGCCGCAGCGCCGACGCCAGGGCCTGAGGCGACTCCGGCTCCACCAGCACGCCGCCGCCCGTCGACGCGACGAGCTCCGGGAAGCCGCCGTGGGCCGGCAGCACCACCGGGACGCCGCTCGCCAGGGCCTCGATCACCGACAGCCCCTTGGGGTCCTTGTAGACGGTGGGCAGCGCGAAGACGTCGAGGCCGGCCATGAAGTCGACCTTGCCCTGGCGGTCCACCTCGCCTACGTGCTCGAAGCGGTCGGCGAGCCCCCATTCGGCGACGCGGCGCTGCTGCTCCTCGAGGTAGGGACGGTCGAGCTCCTTGAGGTAACCGCCGACGCGCAGCCGCAATCGCTCGCCCCCCGGCTCCGCGGCGAGGATGCGGAAGGCGTCCACCAGGTGGTGGAGGCCCTTCTCCCGGCAGACGCGGGCGAAGAAGCCGATGACGACTTCGTCGTCGTCGCGCTCGTCCCGCGGGCGGAAGGGCGTCGCGTCGATGCCGAGGGGCACGACCTCGACCTTGTCGGTGGGGAAGCCGCACTCGCGGTGCATCAGGTCCACGTAGTAGTCGTTGGGCGCCATGAAGACGTCGACGTCGTCCGCCGTCGTGCGCATGACGTCGAGGATGCGCGTCCGAAAGGGCTCGGCGATGTCGTTGAAGAAGATGTCCTCCCCCTGCAGCTCGCAGACGATCGGCACGCCGCCGAGCTCCTCCTTGATGCGCCGGGCGAAGCCCAGGAAGAGAGACAGCGTCAGGTGGACGACGTCGGGGCGCAGCTCGTCGCGCAGCCACGCCACGAGCGTCTCCAGCTCCTGTTTCTGGGGGCCGTGCTCGCCCTGGATGAGCGACAGCGTCATGGGGCCCAGGGCGTTGCCCTCGCGCGACGCTCCGATCTTCGACACGTAGCTCAGCAGGCGCGGGCGGTCGAGCAGCCAGTGGAGGAACCGCGGCGTGTGGCGGAAGAGCGGCGAGGCGTGCTGCAGGTAGGCGTTGACGGCGCCGTAGAAGACCCGGTCGATCGAGACGTTGTCCTCGTCGGTGCGGATCGGCGTGTAGATGGGGATCAGGGTCACGTCGTAGCCCTGGCGGATCAGCGCCCTGGCCAGCGTGTTGTTGTGGATGCAGGAGCCGCAGAGCATGCCGGCGGCGCCGGGGGAGATGTGGGCGACTTTCATCCGAGTCCTTCCTGGCCGAGTCTGGCCAAAGGAGTCTAGCGAAAGAAACGCGCCAGCGTCGCTTCAGAAGGAGGACGGCTGACGAGCGATCCCACGACCACGGCGGCGATCGACGCCAGGAACATGACCGCCACCGGCATCACCCCGGTGCCGCCCACCGTGTAGGTCGGATCGTCGCCGCCGACGCTGAAGAACCAGATCCACAGGACGGCCACCGTGACGACCGCGGCGTACGCTCCCGCCCTGGTGCTGCGGCGCCAGAAGATCGCCGCCAGCGCCACCGGCAAGAGCGCCGCGTAGCCGCTGAACGACCACACCGCGAGGCTGAAGATGCGTGTCGGCGTCACCAGCGACAGCAGGTAGGTCAGCAGCAGGACGCCGCCGACGAAAAGCCGGCCGGCGAGCACCTGCTGGCGCTCGCCCATCTGGTCGTGGAAGCCGTAGTGGCGCACCACGTCCTGGGTGAACATGTTGCCGATCGCCAGCACCTGCGAATCGAGCGACGACATCACCGCCGCCAGCACGCCGGCGCCCAGGAGCCCCGCCAGCACGTCGGGCGCGTGGTGCTCGATGAGCCGGATCAGCACCGAGTTGACCGCCGGCCCCCGCAGGTCGTCGAAGGTGTCGTGGCCGAGCACCCCGAGCACCACGCTCGGCACCCACACGATCATGATGCAGACGGGATAGGCCACCACCGGCAGCCGGAACGACGCGGCCCCGCGCGCCGACAGCCAGTGCATGAAGATGTGCGGGAACATACCCACCGAGAGCGGGATCAGGGTGTAGCTCAGGAGCTTCAAAGGGGGCACGGCGTCGCCGCGCACCATGAGCTCGGGGTGCGCCGCCGCCACCCGCTCCAGGGCCGGGCCGAGGCCGCCGAGGCGGTCGAGCAGGTAGGCCAAGGTGACCGCCCCGAGGACCATGAACACCAGGGTCTGGAAGGTGTTGGCCCAGGCCGTGCCGCGCAACCCGCCCGCGGTGACGTAGGCCATGACCACGGCGGTCATCACCAACCCCCCGACCCAGCCCGGCACCTGGCCGCCGGTGATCTGGGTGAGCGTCAGGCCGCCCCCCATGACGCCGATCAGCAGGTAGGGCACCACCAGCGCCACCAGCACCACGAAGAGCAGCAGACCCAGGCCGTCGGACTCGTAGCGCGCCCGGAAGTACTGTACCTGGGTCAGCAGGCCGTGGCGCTTGCCCACCGCCCACAGGCGAGTGCCCACGAAGAAGATCACCGCCGGCACCACCAGGGCCGACGACGACGCCATCAGGGCGAAGACGCCGATGCCCGTTCGGTAGGCTTCGCCCGAGGCCCCGAGCAGCGAGAACGCCGTCATGTGGGTGCCGAAGAGCGACATCAGGAGCACGAACGGGCCGATCGTGCGCGTGGCCAAGAAGTAGTCCTCGCCGGTGCCGCGGAAGAATCGGTGGCTCACCAGGCCGATGGCGAGCACGCAGCCGAGGTAGGCGACGAGCACGGCGAGCGTCACGGCGCGTCTCCGTCCGTCTCGAGACCCGCCGGCCACGCCAGCTTCACGAGGGAAGCCGCCACGCAGTAGGCCACGTGGTAGGCCAGGCCCACCGGCAACCCGAGGACGATCCGCGGATCGTGGCGAAACCAGGCGTCCTGGTGGAGGGCGTAGAGCGCCGCCAGGGCGCCGTAGAGCGCGACCCGCACGGCCCGGCCCGCGGTCATGCTACGGGCAGCTCCACCGCGTCCTCGAGGTGCCGGGTCAGCGTCGTGCCGGCGCTCGCCATGTAGGCGTCGACGTCGCGGAAGAGCGGGGCGTAGTCGCGGTCGAAGACGTCACCCACGAGGATCTTGATGATCGGCTCCCGGTGCTCGGGATAGCGGCGCAGGAAGCGGCCGAAGTTGAACTCCGGCGAGTAGAAGGCGTAGACCAGCTTGCGGAAGGCGGCGACGCCGCGGCGCATCCGCTGCTCGTAGACGCCGAGGCGCTCGGCCGAGGTGTCGCCGTCGGCGAGCGCCGCGGCCACGGCGTCGGCGGCGAGCTCGGCGGAGGCGAAGGCGAGCAGCACGCCGCTCGAGTAGATCGGGTCGAGGAAGGTGAAGGCGTCGCCCACCAGCACCCAGCCGTCGCCGGCGGCGCGATCCGCCGAGCAGGAGAAGTCGTTCGAGACCTGCACGTCCATGGTCCGGCGCGCGTCGGCGATCCGCGGCACCAGCCCGGGACAGCGGGCGAGCTCCTCCTCGAAGACCCGCTGGGGATCGCCCCGTCGTCCCTGGATCAGGTGGCGGATCGGCCCCACCACGCCGACCGAGACGCGGTCGTCGGGCAGCGGGATGTACCAGAACCACGACTTGTGCTCCTCGGTCTGGAGCACCAGGGTGGCGCCCTCGTCGATGCCGGGGTCGCGCCGGGCGCCTTCGAAGTGGGTGAAGATCGCCGCCATGCGCAGGTTGGGGTCCTGGCGGCGGATCCCGAGCTGGCGCGCCAGCACCGCGCGCTGGCCGCTGGCGTCGGCGACCACGCGGCAGCGCAGGTCGGCGAGCTCGCCGCCGGAGCGCTGCACGCGCACGCCCACCGCCCGCTCGCCCTCGAACAGCACTTCCTTCACCGTCACGCCCTCGCGGATCTCCACGCCGTGGCGGCGGGCGTTGTCGGCGAGGAGCTGGTCGAACTCGCTGCGCAGCACCTGCCAGGTCTGGGCGTAGCCCGCGGGCTCGGTCTCGCCGAAGTAGAACGGGGTGCTGGGGCGGCCGTCGCCCGAGAAGAACTGGACGCTGTACTTCTTGGGGAAGTGGCTGGCGCGCAGCTTGTCGATCAGCCCCAGGCGGTCGAGGGTGTCGAACGTGGCGGGGATGAGCGATTCGCCGATCTTGAAGCGGGGAAACGTCTCCCGCTCGAGCACCAGCACGCGGCGCCCGGCGCGGGCCAGGATCGTCGCCGTCGCCGAGCCCGCCGGGCCGGCGCCGATCACGATCACGTCGTAGTCCATGCTCAGGTCACGGTCGCCAGAAACCATTCGTTACCTCCGACCTCGCGGTCCATTCGCGAGTACGGCCCCCAGGCACCGGAAGTTTACAGGTCGCACGGATCGGAGGTGTAAGAGTGCTGTAAATGGCTGTAATTGGCGTCGTCATTCGCGGAAAACGGCCCCGTCGACGACCCCCGGCGGCGGCGCGACGGCGTAGCGCTCGCCTCCCTCGAGGCCGGAGAGGATCTCGACGCGGCCGCCGTCGCGGCGGCCCGTCTTGACCCAGCGCAGCCGCAGGCGGCCGTCGTCCGCGGCGAGGAACAGGCCCTCGAGCTGGCCGCGCCGGACGAGCGCCGTCTCCGGCACCCTCAGCGCCTGCTGCTCGCCGTGCGCGAAGCTGGCGCGGACGAACATGCCCGATTTCAGCGCGCCCTGCGGGTTGTCGAGCACGAGCTTGACCGCGAACGTGCGGCTCGCCGGATCGCCCGCCGGCACCACGCGGTCGATGGTGGCCTCGTATTCGCGGCCGAGCACCTCGACGCGCGCCGCCGCGCCCTCCGCGAGGCCCCCGACGTCGGCCTCGGACACCTGGACGACCACCTTGACCTTGGAGAGGTCCTCGACGGTGAAGAGCGGCATGCCGGGCGTGGCCATGTCGCCCGCCTCCACCCTCTTCTCCACCACCCAGCCGGCGAGCGGGCTGCTGATCTCGGCGTAGCCGAGCATGACCCGGGCGGCGGCGAGGTTGGCGCGCGCCTGGTCGAGGCCCGCCTCGGCCACGCGGAAGGCCGCGATGGCGTCCTCGAGGTTCTTGTCGGTCACCGAGCCGCGGCCGTGCAGGTCCGTCATCCGCCGGTGCTGTACGCGGGCGTTCTCGAGCTGGGCCTCGGCCATCCGCACCGCGGCCTCGGCCTGC
>Ga0302046_10004625_pt1 | contig 12229 bp, 9 predicted proteins | sample RVTome_11_FD_200261 | JGI IMG/M metagenome (GOLD analysis project Ga0302046, IMG submission 200261) | Soil microbial communities from uranium-contaminated site in the Upper Colorado River Basin, Wyoming, United States - RVT147D111 (version 2) ... | reverse complement strand
GAGCGCGCGTTGCCGTCGGCACTGAGCACCGTCCGTGCTCTGGCGGCGACCGACCTCGACAACGACGGTACCATCGACCTTGTGGTTCTTCAGGAGGACGGCGCGCTTCTTCGCCTGTCGGACCGGCAGGGCGGTGCGGCCTGGACGCTGGATGAACTGGCCCGGTGGTTCGCCGTCCCGAATGCGGATACCGCCGTCCATCTCGTCGTCGCCGACCTGGATAACAACGGCGGCTTCGACCTGCTGGCCTCCGGTCCGAGCGGCGGGCAGGTGTGGCTTCAGGACACGCAGAATGCTTTCCAGCCCCTCCCGGCTGCGGTCGAGGGGCCGGTCTTTGCCGTCGCGGCCACCCGAGACGCCGACCGCCTGGATCTGATCGGGCTCGATCAGGCCCGGCAGCCGATGCGCCGGGGCATCGTGCCGACGAAAGATTATCATTGGAAAAAGATTCTGCCCCGCGCCGCCCAGGCGGTCGGCGATCAACGTATCAACTCGTTCGGGATCGGCGGTGAAGTGGAGGTGCGGGCCGGGCTTCTCTACCAGAAACAGCCCATCACCCAGCCGATTCTCCACTTCGGATTGGGCGAAAACCTGCTGGCGGATGTAGCGCGGATCACCTGGCCCAACGGTTCCGTCCAGGCCGAGTTTGAGTTGCTCTCCGACGAAATCATCTCGGCCCAGCAACGCCTGAAGGGGTCTTGCCCCTGGCTCTTTACGTATGACGGCGAGGGAATGCGGTTCGTCACCGACTTTATCTGGCGTTCGCCGCTCGGGCTGCGCATCAACGCCCAGGAGAGCGCCGGCATCATGGCGACGGAGGATTGGGTCAAGATTCGCGGAGAACAGCTTGTCCCGCACGACGGCTACTACGACGTGCGTATCACCGCCGAACTGTGGGAGACCCACTTCTTCGACCATGTCGCGCTGATGGTCCTCGATCATCCCCGAGAGACAGAGGTCTGGGTGGACGAACGCTTTGCCTTTCCGCCGCCGGAACACCGGGTGCACGTGACGGCGCCGCCGCAGCCCGTCGCCCGCGTCCTGGACGACTTCGGCCACGACGTCTCCGCGCTTGTGCAGGCCCGCGACGAACGCTACCTCGACTTCTTCGGGCGCGGCGACTATCAGGGCATCACGCGCGATCACTACGTCGAGGTCGATCTCGGCGACGACGTACCGGCGGAGGGGCCCCTCTGGCTCCTCGCCGCCGGCTGGATTCGCCCCACGGATAGTTCGATCAACGTTGCCATCAGCCAGGGCCGGCACCCCGCGCCGCGCGGCCTGCGTGTGGAGGTGCCCGACGGCCGGGGAGGGTGGCGTGTGGCCTATCCCGACCTGGGCTTTCCCTCAGGCAAGGCCAAGACAATCCTGATCGACCTCGACGGCATCTTCGAGCCCGGCACCCCGCGCCGCCTGCGGCTGCACACCAACCTGGAGATCTACTGGGATGCGTTTACCTGGGCCGCCGGGCGGCCCGACGCGGCCCTTGCGACGCACCGCCTGATGCCCGACAAGGCGGATCTACGGTACCGGGGCTTTTCGGCTGTCTCCGAGGCCGACCGTTCCTCGCCCGAACTGCCGGATTACGAAACGCTGGCCGGCACGAACCCGATCTGGCGCGACCTCATCGGCTACTACACGCGTTTCGGCGACGTGCGCGCATTGTTGGAACAGGTTGATGATCGGTACGTGATAATGAACGCCGGCGACGAGATGGCTTTTCGGTTCCCCGTCTTGCCGCCGCCGCCCGATGGGTGGACCCGCGACTTCATCCTCATCGGCGACGGCTGGGTCAAAGACGGCGACTACAACACGATGTTCTCAAAAACAGTGCTGCCCCTGCCGTCGCACGACCAGCCTGCCTATTCCACGCCGCCGGGGCGCCTGCAAGACGATCCGGTCTATCGCCGTTACCCGCAGGATTGGCAGACGTACCATACGCGGTACGTCACCCCGCAATCGTTTCAGCATGCGCTCAGACCGCCGGCCGGCACGCCCGGCGAGTAACCCTAACATCTTCTTCACCCAACATCACCCAACCCCAGCGAGGATACCCTTATGACAGCCTATGCTTATCCGGAAGTCCTGGTCTCGACCGACTGGGTCAGCCAGCACCTGGTAGACCCGAACGTAGCCCTCGTCGAGGTCAACGTCGATACCACCTTGTACGATGCCGGGCACATCCCCGGCGCCATCGGCTGGTCCTGGAAATCACAGCTCTGCGACACCGTCCGGCGCGACATCACGTCGCAAGAAGACATGGAGGCCCTGCTCGGTCAATCCGGCATCGACAACGACACCACGATCGTGCTCTACGGCGACTCCAACAACTGGTTTGCGGCCTGGGCCTTCTGGCAACTCAAGGTCTACGGCCATCAAGACGTCCGCCTGATGAACGGTGGGCGCAAAAAATGGGAACTCGAAGGCCGGGCACTGACCGACAAGGTGCCGGATATTACGCCGACGACGTACCAGGCCCAGGCCCCCGATCTCTCGCTACGCGCCTTTCTGCCGGAAGTCAAGGAAAAAGTCGAGCAGGGCGTGGTCGAACTGGTCGACGTGCGGAGCCCGGCCGAGTTTTCGGGAGAGATCCTGGCCCCTCCCGGGTTGCCGGAGACGTGTCAGCGCGGCGGGCACATTCCGGGAGCGTCGAACATTCCCTGGTCGCAGGCCGTCAACGAGGACGGGACGTTCAAGGAAACCGAGGTGTTGCGGTCGATCTACAAGGCGGCCGGGATCTCCGGCGAGAAGCCCATCATTGCCTACTGCCGCATCGGGGAGCGCAGCAGCCACTCGTGGTTCGTACTGAAATACCTGCTCGGCTACGACGGCGTCAAGAATTACGACGGGTCGTGGACCGAATGGGGCAACATGGTAGGCATGCCCATCGAGCGGGGTGCCCGCGAGGCGGTGCCGGTCTAGTTTCAAGCAGCCGTGCCGGAGAGCGGGGGGCGGAGGGTGAGGAAAAAGACCGCCCTCTGCCTCCCGCTCTTCGCTTCCCGCCCCCTACTTTTCTATTGCGCCCGCAGGCGGAAGTGGACCGGGATCGCCATCACGACGCGAACGGGGCGGTTGCGCTGCCGCCCCGGCTTGAACCGCTGTTTCATCACGGCCGCGACGGCGGCCTTGTCGAGCGCCTCGCCGCCTGACTTGACGACGTCGGTGCCGACCGGCCGGCCTTCTTCGTCGATGACGACGTTGACGACGACCGTGCCTTCGATGCCTGCGCGCTGCGCGATCACCGGGTATTCGAGGTCTTTCAGGAGCGCCTCGAAGCCACCGATCATCTCGGGCATCTGCTCGACGACGACGAAGATCTCGGGCTCCTCTTCTTCTACCGGCTCTTCCGCCGGTGGTGGCGGTGGCGGCAGCGCGGCCAGCGGCTCGGTGATGTCGAGGGTGGCGTCGAGGTCCAGGTCATCGTCTTCGAGGATTTCATCGTTGGGGACTTCCACAGGGATAGGCGGGCGCGGCGGTGGAGGCGGCGTCACCTGCTGTTGGGTCTGAACGATCTCCTCCATCGTCACGACCTCCTGCTCCATCGGTGCATAGGCGTCGATCCCATCGGGCCACAGGTGTACCTGAAACGCCGTGACCAGGAACAAGAGTGCGGCGATAAAGCCGACCTGAAGGTGGAATCCGTAGCGCTGGCGTTCCGTCCGGAACCGGCGCGCGCGGGCGGCAAACCGAGCAGCCAGCACCCTGCTGTCGAAGCTGGGTTGGTCGGGCCGATAGGCTGTGTTGTATTTGTAGACCGACGTATAGGCTTTCAAAAACCTGCCGATCAAGAATCCGTCTCGCATGGGTATCTGCTAAAAAGCGTTTGGTTGTCAACGTGAGAGATACCCGGCATACGAGACCCGAGCCATACAGATGCGCGTCTAATGAATTGGTAATATGTACTTTCCCGGGCGGCTTAGCGCTGCCTCGGTTTCCAGCGGCCTTCCCGGAAGACGATGCGGATGTCCTCCAACACCTCTCGGTCGATCTGCAGCGTCTCGCCTGACGCCAGGTCGACGTCTTGCACGGGCGGGATGCGCAGGTCGTAATTCTCCCAGCCCATAAAGTCGACCAGGATCTGCTGGAACTCGGCGTCGACGAGGCCGTCGAGGGGGCCGTCGTAGAATCCCCGCGTAGTCCATATCTCCTGCAACTCGCGGGCGATGGCCTCGGAGACGGCGATCATGTTTTCGGGCCTGGACTGGGTGAAGTAGAGGTTGTTGAGCCGGTAGAGGCGTTCGAGTTCGGCGATGGGGGTTTCGTGATCGTAGACCGAGATGTCGATGAAGTTGTCCATCCCGTCGTAGCCGGCCCCGTCGCGGACGACGAGGAGGGCGGCGCTCTGCTCGCCGCGCTGGTCGCCCCCGGCCTTGCCGCCCGCCACGAGGGCTGCCATGAGCCGGTCGGCCAGCTCACCCTCGGTGTTTTCGAAGGCGTCGGCCATAGCTTCGACGGTCTCTTGCGAGACGAGGATGTTGCCCTGGACGGTGTAGCCGTGCCCGGTGACGACGGTGCCCTGGTTGCTTTGCTCGGGGCCGACGGCGGCGCGGGCGCCGTCCTGTTGCCCGACGCGCCCTCCGGCCCAGTCGAAGCACTCCGTACCCGTCCACGTCGCTGCGTTGCCGTGGGCATCGACGATGCCGACCTGGCGCAGCTGACGGCCTTCATCGGCGCGCAGGACGATGCGGAGGGCTTCTTCGGCTGTGGCGCCGTTCTCCATCAGGTCGAGCCCTTTGATGCCGTAGTCGAGTTCCGCGAAGCTCTGTGTGGCGACGGCGCCGACGCCCGCTCTGGCCCAGGGCACGACGGGCCGCAGGTTCGGAAACTTGCTCTGCACGGCGATGCCCAGGTCGCCCGTGGCCGGGTCGTAACCGACGATAGAGAAGGTGGAGACGAGGGGATTCTTTTCTTCATGGCCGTCATCGAACAAGAAGAAGACGTTGACGGCGAGGGCTACCAGCACAGCGGCGAAGAGGAATCGTTTCATCGTAGTAGGAGTTGTGGCGGGTCAGGAATCCGAAAACAGCCGCTTTAATCTCACACGCGGCCGATAAAGTCACAAGAGCCGTCTACGACCTGCTGGGGCGCGAAGTCGACCGGCTGTTCGACGACGTGGGTATGCCGGCAGGGCGGCATGAAGCCTTATGGCAACCGGCTCCTCGCGCCGGGGGCGTCTACCTGTACAAACTTATTGCCGACGACGCCGTTAAAGCGGGACGCATGGTGCTGATAAGATAGCCTCGCTGGAGGGTCCATGGTGCGTTACGCCCTGCTTTTGTTCGTAGCCCTGATGTTCTGCGACGGCATCCTCGGAGAGGTGGTTGCGCAAGACACCTATACCTTTACAATCGCCCGCATCAAGTACGGCGGTGGGGGAGACTGGTACGGCGACGAGCAGTCGCTCGTCCAACTGCTTGAGTTTGCTCATGAAAACACCCTGCTCGACGTAGCGCCGAAGGAAGAGGTGGTGGAGCTGATCAGCGACAAGCTCTTCACCTATCCCTACCTCTACCTGACCGGGCACGGCAACGTGCATTTCACCGAAGAAGAAGCCCGCCGCCTGCGCCGCTATCTCGAAAACGGCGGCTTCCTGCACGTCGACGACAACTACGGGCTGGACAAGCACATCCGGCGCGAGATGAAGAAAGTGTTCCCCGAGCAGGAGTTCGTCGAACTGCCCTTCAGCCACCCCATCTTTCATACACACTTCGACTTTCCGGGCGGGTTGCCGAAGATCCACGAGCACGACGGCAAGCCGGCGCAGGGCTTCGGCCTTTTCACCAGCAACGGACGCCTCTGCGTCTTCTATTCCTACGAGAGCGACCTGGGTGACGGTTGGGAACCCGAGTCGGTCCACAACGACCCGCCGGAAAAGCGCCTGGAGGCCCTTCGCATGGGCGTGAACATTATGGTGTATGCGATGCTGTCGCCGGTTCCGCCGATCCCGTAGCCCCGTGCCGGGTTTGTTTGACGGGCGAGAGCGGCGCAAAATTCACAGCGCCGGGGTGCCGGGTTCGTTACCTTGAGCCGCTCTACAAACCGACGGCTAACACCCCCATTTCCCGCTTTGCTATGGACGCACTTCGTGTTCAAGATCCCAGGGTATACGAGATCATTCAGCGTGAAGTCGCTCGTCAGAATGACGGCATCGAACTGATCGCTTCGGAAAACTTCGTTTCCCGCGCGGTGCTTCAGGCCATGGGTTCGCCCCTGACGAACAAGTACGCCGAAGGGCTGCCGGGCAAGCGCTATTACGGCGGCTGCCAGGTCGTCGACGAGGCGGAAGACCTGGCGCGTGACCGGGCGAAGCAACTCTTCGGATGCGACTGGGTCAACGTGCAGCCGCATTCGGGCGCGCAGGCCAACGCCGCCGTCTACCTGACGCTCCTAGAACCGGGCGACACGTTTCTGGGCCTCGACCTGGCGCATGGCGGGCACCTCACCCACGGCAGCCCCGTCAACTTTTCGGGCCTGCTCTACCGGGCTGAATACTATGGCGTTGAGAAAGAAGGACCGATGGCGGGGCGCATCGACATGGACCGGGTGCGGGACAAGGCGCTACAGATCCGGCCCAAGCTGATCTCGATCGGCGCCAGTGCCTACCCGCGCGACTTCGACTATGCCGCCTTCCGGGCTATTGCGGATGAGGCGGGCGCTTTCCTGTGGATGGATATGGCCCACCCGGCCGGGCTGATCGCAGCGGGCGTCCTCAACGACCCGCTGCCCCACGCGCACATCGTCAGCACCACCACGCACAAGACGCTGCGCGGCCCCCGGGGAGGTATGCTGCTCATCGGCTCCGACTTCGAGAATCCTTTCGGCAAGGTGGCACCCAAGAGCGGGCGGGTCAAGATGATGAGCGAGTTGTTCGATTCGTCGGTTTTCCCCGGCACCCAGGGCGGCCCGCTGATGCACGTGATTGCCTCGAAAGCCGTGGCTTTCGGCGAGGCGCTCCAGCCGACGTTCAACACCTATGCCCGGCAGGTGCAGGCCAACGCGCAGGCTATGGCCGAGGCGTTCATCGAACGGGGCTACCATGTCGTCTCGGGCGGCACCGATAATCACCTGATTCTGATCGACTTGCGCAGCAAGGGGCTCACCGGCAAGCAGGCTGAAGAGGCGTTGCAAGGTGCCGATATTACCGTCAACAAAAACATGGTGCCGTTCGACGACCAGAGCCCCTTCGTCACCAGTGGGATCCGGCTGGGCACGCCCGCGATGACCACGCGGGGCTTCGATGAAGGCGCGTTCGCCTACGTCGTCGAACTCATCGACCGGGTGTTGAGCCGTCTCGGCGATGCTGCGGCGCAGCAGCAAGTGAAAGGGGAGGTGCGGGCCCTCTGCGAACGCTATCCCCTCTACGACTTCGTGGTAGCATGAGAAACCGTTGGATACTTCGAAATTCGACCATCGAATTTCGAAAGATGAAACTTTCTGATGAAACCATCTTAGTGAGCAGAGATACATAAGCTAGGCCGGTCTGGATACAATGACAGCGCCGCAGGGGGCCGAGACTCCGGAAACCAGGCATAAAGCAGCATCGTATGGCCAGTAGTTTGCAGGGCGCTTCCTCGTATGCCGACCTGGTGGATCTGGGGCGGCGTCTCTACGAGCATTCGCTCGTTCGCCGCGAACAGGAATACATCACGGATCCGCGCGGGCAACCCATCGGATGGCTGCTCGACACGCGTATGCCGATGCTCGACGGAGCCCTCTTTCAGGAGGTGGGCCAGGTGCTGGCCGAGCGGTTGCGCCACAAAGGTATCCAGCAGGTGGCGGGGTACGGTTTTGGGGCCTATTCGATGGTATGCGCCGTGCTGGCTGCGCCCGGCGAGCCTGCGTTCCGGGGCGGTTTTGTCCGAGAAGTCCGTAAGGCGCACGGCCGCCGCCGCCTCGTAGAAGGCCCTGTGGCGCCCCAGGAGCCCCTCGTCTTGCTCGACGACATCCTCAACAGCGGACGGAGCGCTGCCAAAGCGGTCTCATTGTTGCGCAGCGAAGGCTACCACGTCGTCGGGCTCGTCACACTTTTTAACTTTACCTGGAGTGGAGGACGGGCCCGGCTCGAAGCAGACGGCCTCTGGGTCGATTCCCTGCTCGATCTTAACCTGCGCGACAGCGGGCGTAGCAGCTCCGATTCCGCATAGCTCGGTGGCGTGCGTTCCGGGGTGCGGGCGAAGTCGCCACCCACAAGCAAGCAAGTATGTGTACCTTGACGTCGGTCATGGGTCAATGGTGGAGGGAAGCCTGCCATGACTCATGACAGCGCACAGCGAGCGTAATGACCCGTAACCATTGCCCCCGACGCGTTTTGGACGGGGCTATCCAGCGATCAGGAACGTGACACGTCACATTCGACATCCCTATGAAGCTCACCTTTAAATCTCGTACCTCGAAGCCTGATGCCCTGCCGGCGGGAGCACAGGGTGACGGCGCCGCCGAGCCGCTCTTGTCCCTCGGGCGAGAGATGTCGTTTCTCGATCATCTCGAAGAACTCCGTTGGAGCCTTCTCAAGGGTTTTTCCGGCATCATCGTCGCCACCATCGTCGCTGCCTTTTTCAGCGACTGGATCGTCGACGTCGTGTTGATGGGGCCGGCGAAGAGCGACTTTTTTATGTACGATATCCTCGGCATGGATGCTGAGACGCTGGTCCTGCAAAGCCGGAACCCCACGGGGCAGTTCTTCGCACATATGGGCATCATCTTCGCCGTCGGCATCGTGCTGGGTTCGCCGCTCTTCATCTATTTTATGTGGACGTTCGTTGAGCCGGGGCTGTACCCGAATGAGAAGTCCGGCATGCGCTTCGCCTCGTTCTTCGCCACCTTTTTCTTCATGCTCGGCCTTGCCTTCGGCTACTGCATCACGACCCCCTTCGCCTTGCAGTTCTTCGCGAACTACCAGATTTCCGACCTGATCGTCAACGAGTTCGACATCACGCGCTACTTCAGCATGGTCACCTGGTGGGCTTTTGGGGCCGGGCTGCTCTTCGAGCTGCCGGTCGTCATCTACTTTCTCGCCAAGCTGGGCATCGCCACCCCGGAGCGGCTGCGCAGTTCACGCAAGTATGCCCTCCTGGTCGTGCTCATCATCGGGGCGTTCCTGACGCCGCCGGATCCCTTCTCGCAGATCCTTGTTGCCACGCCTTTGATGGTGCTCTACGAAGCCTCGATCTACGTGGCCGGCTTTGCCGAACGCAAGCGCCAGCGGATGTTGCGGAAAGCCTGGGGCGATGAACCGCCTACCCCGGCTCCGGCCTAGCGCCGCGTTCGGGGTTCAGGGTTGGGCAGCACACATCCCGAACCCGATATACGTTTTCCCATCCAGTACCTTGTTGCCATGAAAACCAAGCGTGTCCTGTTCGTGATCGTCCTCGTGACGGCGCTGGGCTTCGGCTTTGCCGCCGGGTTCTGGATGCCGCGCGATGATGATTTCTTCGCCCTGCGGAAGAATTTCGAGATCTTCGGCGCGGTTTACGAAGAGCTGGTGCTGGGATACGTCGATGAGCTGGACGCCGCCAGGATGATGCGGACGGGACTGGAGGCGATGCTCGAAGACCTGGATCCCTACACCGTCTTTTTCGACGAAGCCGACAACGCCGACATCGACATCATCACGCGGGGCAAGTACGGCGGCGTCGGCCTTAATGTGGAGGTGCGCAACGGGCGTATCACGGTGTCTTCTCCCATCGAAGAGGCCAGCGGCTACAAGCAAGGCGTCCGTGCCGGGGACATCATCACGCATGTGGCCGGGACCCCCACGGACGGCCTCTCGCTCAATGACGTGCGCAACCTGATGCGCGGCGAGCCGGGCACTACCGTCGAGTTCATCATCGAGCGGGAGGGAGAGCCGGAGCCGCTGCGTTTCATTCTCTCTCGCGAGGACGTCACCCTCAAGAACGTAACCTACGCGGCTTTCGTAGACCACGACACGGCCTCCGGCCTCGGCTACGTCAAGCTGGAACGCTTTGCGCAGGACGCCAGCCAAGAGGTGCGCGTGGCGCTCCAGGAGATGCAGCAGGCCGGTCCGTTGCGCGGCGTCATCCTGGACGTGCGCGGCAACCTCGGGGGGCTGCTCGACGCCGCCGTCGAGATCACCCAGTTGTTTGTGCCGCAGGGCTCGGCTATCGTCTCCACGCGGGGCCGGGCGCCGGAGACCGAGCGCCTCTATCGCAGCCAGGCGGCGCCGATGCTCCCGGACGTGCCCCTCGTCATCCTCGTCGATGCGCTCAGCGCGTCGGCCAGCGAGATCGTCGCGGGGGCTGTGCAGGACCTCGACCGGGGCCTCATCGTCGGCACGACGAGCTACGGCAAAGGGCTGGTGCAGATCGTCAAACCCCTGCCCTACAACACGTCGCTGAAGATCACCACGTCGCGGTACTACACCCCGAGCGGACGGTCCATCCAGGCCATCGATTACAGCCTGCACGACGGCGACTTCAAACAATTCCCGGACTCGCTACGGCAGACTTTCAAGACCGCCGCCGGGCGCACAGTGCGAGGCGGCCGGGGCATCGAGCCGGATGTGACGGTCTCCCTGGGCGCGGTGAGCGAACTGGAGGAGGCGCTTCAGCGCCGCGCCGCGTTTTTCTTCTTCGCCAACCACTACGCCGCCACGCATAAGATCGAGCCTGGAACTGCCGTGGAACTCGACCTCGATGCCGTCCTCACCGAGTTTAAGACGTGGCTCAACGGGCGTGACTTTTCCTATCGGACGGGCGCCGAGCACGTCCTCGATTCCCTGGGCGACGACCTCCTGGCGATGGGATATGCCGGTACCGATGACGAGGTGGCCTCGCTGAGAAAAGCCGTTCAGCAAGAAAAAGACGCCGATTTTGAGCGCCATGCTGCCCGTCTGAAGGAACTGTTACGGGCCGAGATCATGGCCCGGTACGCAGGCACGAGCGAGCAGGTCGAGGCCTCGCTGGGTCACGATCCGCAGTTCCAGGAGGCCCTCCGCTTGCTGCAAGAGGCCCAGGCCTACAAACGCGCGCTGGGGCTATAAGGCGGCCCACCCGGCCTCACGGCTATCCATACAACCAGCGGGGCTCGCATCGAGCGAACCCCGCTTTTTTATGTTCCCACAGACGGCTCTGATGGATCCCTCTGCAGGCGTCTCTTCCCGTTTACTGCGTCAGTCGCTGTGCTCGTGTCACTTTTTACGTTGCACGGCGGGTCTATCGAGCTTGCGCTGCGGTGTCCTACGTGTCCTGCACGACGAACGTGAGCTTTACGTTGACGCGATACTTGATCACGCTGTCATCGCGGATGACGGCCTGAATGTCGTTGACATACGCGCTTCGGATGTTCTTGACCGTTTTCGAGGCTTTTTGGATAGCATCTTCAACGGCGGCTTCGATGGAGTCTCCTTCGGCGAGTACTTCGATGACTTTGGCGATCGACATGACAACTCCTCCTGGTTGGGGTAATGAATGCATGAGCGGATATAGACTACGCGCCAGCCGCTCCTGCAGTCAAGGGGATATCGGGAAAGCCGGATAAAACCTTGGTGAAACCCTGGGCATGGGATGCCCGGGCTGACGTACAGCGGAAGGCTCCGGCTCTGTTGCAGAACAAGACACCTTCGTGTGCCGCCCTGATGAATTCTGCGTATAATGACACACCTGCACGAACGGCCCCGGCATTCTTGGATGCAGGCCAGGCGTGTTTTTCGTAGGTTTGCAGGGTAGCATGGGGTCGGCTTGAACCGTTGGTACGTTTTGTGCCGGCCCGCTGCGGCAGAGCCCGTCCCTGGGCTGTATGTCAGACCATCATCTAAAGAGGCAATCAATCATGGGGCTGTTTAGCTTTCTGAAAGGGATCGGCAAAAAAGTAGGCCTGGGCCGCGAGGCGGAAGACATCCAGAAAGATATCATCGAGGCGCTGGGCGGCAGCGTAGAAAACCTGGACGTCGCCTACGACGACGGCACCGTAACGCTCCGAGGCACCGTCGATTCCCAGGCCACCCGCGAGAAAGCGGTGCTGCTGGCCGGCAACGTGGAGCGCGTCGAGAAAGTAGACGATCAACTCACCGTCAACGTGCCCGAGCCGGAGGCGGTTGTCGAAGAACCGGTCTTCTATACGGTGCAAAAAGGCGACTCGCTCTGGAAAATCGCCCAGGCGCACTACGGCAACGGCAACAAATGGGAGGCGTTGTTCGAGGCCAATCGCGAGGTGATCAAAAATCCGGACCTGATCTATCCAGGCCAGCAGATCCGGGTGCCGACGCTGGACG
>Ga0302046_10004624_pt1 | contig 12229 bp, 11 predicted proteins | sample RVTome_11_FD_200261 | JGI IMG/M metagenome (GOLD analysis project Ga0302046, IMG submission 200261) | Soil microbial communities from uranium-contaminated site in the Upper Colorado River Basin, Wyoming, United States - RVT147D111 (version 2) ... | reverse complement strand
CCCTCACCCGGTGGATAGTCAAATAGTCAAGTCTGACCCCGCCCCCCTACTTCTCCACCGGGAGCCCTTCCTTGGTCCAGCCCCGGTAGCCGCCGTCCAGGTGGATGATGTGGCCGAACTTCAGCTTCTGAAACACGGGCAGGGAACTGGTGCTGCGTCCCCCGGACGCGCAATGCACAAGGTAGGTCTTGGAACGATCCAGCTTGCCGATCTCCGCTTCGAAGCTGGCCGCGCGATAGTCGATGTTCTTCGCCTTCTTGAGGTGGCCCTCCGCAAACTCCTGCGGCGTGCGGATGTCCAGGATGACGATGTCCGCGTCCTTCTTGAGCATGAGTTCGGCCCCCTTGGCATCGACATGCTTGGGCTTCGTCGCGCCTTCCTCTTCGGGCAGGGCCAGCACCACGGGAGCCACCAACAGGAGCGAACACAACAGGGTGAGAAAAGGTCGTCGTTTCATGCCGCCATCTTCGGGGACGCACGCCGTTGAGGCAAGCGGCAACAATTGGGCCTGACGCCCGCCCGGCCACGCGTCATGATGCCATCCATGACACCCCGTCCATCCACCGCATCCGTCCGTCACATCGCGAGTTCGAGGATCACCCTGCTGTGGTGCATGGCCTTCCTGGCGCCCTGCCCCACGCTGCCGGGCGCGGAACCGGCCTCCTCCTTGCCGGTGCTTGAGACCAGCCGTCGCATCTGGGACGAGGCACCGCACAACGCCTTCACCGACTTGATCCGGCACGGGGACCAATGGCTGTGCGTGTTTCGGGAAGGAAAGGGGCATGTCTCGCCGGACGGCGCCATCCGCGTCATTGCCTCGCCGGACGGCCAAGTCTGGAAATCCAAGGCGCGGCTCACGCATCCTCAGGCGGACCTGCGCGATCCCAAGATCACGCTGGCGCCGAACGGCGACCTGTTTCTCACCGGAGCCGCCGCCTGGCACCAGCCCAACCCGGCCAGGCACCTCACGCTGGCCTGGCGCTCGAAGGATGGGATCTCATGGGGGGAACCCGTGGCCATCGGCGACACCAACATCTGGCTGTGGCGCGTCACCGCCCACCACCAGACCCTGTGGAGCGTGGGCTATGGCACGGCGGGCAACAAGTTGACGCGGCTCTATCGCTGCGATGAGGGCGGAACCTTCGAGCCTTGGGTTCCAACCCTGTTCGACATGGGATACCCCAACGAGACGGGGCTGCACGTGCTTCCCGACGAGACGATGTTCTGCCTGCTGCGCAGGGATGAGGCGCCGCACACCGGACTCCTCGGACGGTCACGTCCGCCCTATCGGGATTGGACCTGGACGGATCTGGGGATGCGCATCGGCGGTCCCAATTTCCTGGTGCTGCCCGACGGGCGCGCCCATGCCGTGGTGCGGTTCTACGACGGCAAGGTGCGCACCTCGCTGTGCGCCCTGGACCTCCAGAAGGGCACGTTGACGGAACAGCTTGCACTGCCGTCGGGCGGGGACACCAGCTACGCGGGGATGGCTTGGCACGGGGAGCGGCTTTGGATCAGCTATTACTCCTCGCACGAAGGCAAGACGGCGATCTACCTGGCAGTGGTGCGGCTGTAGCCGCCGAAGTGAAGTAGCCGCCGAGGTCACGAGGCGGAGCGTCACACCGGGGACCACCTCCTGACGTCGGCGGCTACGGGCCATCGCAAAGGAAGTAGCCGCCGAGGTCACGAGGCGGAGCGTCACGAACCGCGTCACACCGGGGACCACCTCCTGAGGTCGGCGGCTACGGGCCATCGCAAAGGAAGTGGCCGCCGACGTCAGGAGGCGGAGCCCAGCGTGGCGGACAATTCCCGAAGCACGAACTCCGAAATCCGAAACAAACTCAAAGGTTCAAACCCAAAACTACCGGAGCAGGGCCGCGCGCCGCATGCGGACATTTGCATTTGGAACCATTGAGCTTGCTTCGGGTTTCGGGTTTCGAGTTTCGGACTTCGGATTTCAACGCGCGGTTGCCGCGGTTCCCCCCTCCACTCGACCCGATGCCACCCGCGGCTCAATGTGCCACCGCGCCTCCTCACCACCGATAACGCGTCACCGACGCCTGGCGGGCCACGGTCCAGGCCAGGCGCTGCAGATCCTTCCAGGGAATGTTGCTCACCTCGGGACCGCCGCCCGTGAAGACTTGCCCGGCCGAATCGACCTGCAAGGTGCCCACCCTGTGCCGCCGATCAAACGGAGTCTGGCGAATGACGATGGACTGCACGTTGCGGACGGGAATGACGTGCCCGGCCCGGCTGAGCCATCCCCGGCGTGTGCGCAGATACCGGTCACTCATCCAATAGCCAAGATGGCGGTAGCTCTGAAGATTGAGGAAGTACACGGGCACGATGAGCAGGATCGGCCAAAGCGAATGCCAGGTCGGGTCAAAGAACAGGTTGACCCCGGTCAGGCCCAGGCAGGCCAGCGAGCCCTTCAGGGTGCCGCGATAGATCGCCCGGCGGGAGACGGGCGTCCAGGATCCGCCGGCCGGATCCAGGTCGGGGAGGAACTCAGGGAGGAGCGATTCCGCATCCTCTCGAGGCACGATGGGCAGCAGCACATCACGTCCCGATTTTGATTCACGCCCCTGGTCGGTGGTGCCGCCGGCGGTGTCGGCCCGCAAGGTGGCGAGCCGGAAGACGCGGCGCAGGGGTTTCTCCTCGATCTTCAGAACCTGAATGCGCCGCAAAGGGAGCGTGCTGGAACGCCGCGTAAGGAGACCATAGGAGCGATGCAGGTCGCTGCCGACGCGCGAGACGGTGAAGCCGTGGAAGAGCACGATGGATCCCACCACCGAAACCACCATGCCGACCAGGAGAGCCAGGACACTGGCCCCGATCCCCAGCACCCAGTAGGCGCTCAGATCCGCCGCAGTCCAACTCTCGGCGCGGGCGACGAAGGACTGCACCCATTGCTCGATGGCCTCCTGGGAGAAGACATCGTCCGCGAGCCCCCAGAGCACAGCCAGGATGGCGGCGGTGGACGCCAGGTGATTGGAGGTCAGCCCGGCTCGGATCAGGTCCCCCGTGCTGAGCCGGCGCAGCTCGCGCGGAATCGGAGGCGGCGTGACGGGCTGGCCGGCGGTTTGGGCGCCCGGCTGCAGGCGGCCCTTGAGGGCCAGGACGGCGGCGCGCAGGCGACCGGCTTCGGCCCGGGCCAGCACCGAGAGCGTCGCCTCGGTCCCCTCCCCGCCCGCCGCCGTGTCGATGTGCACGTCCACCATGTGGAGCAGCCGGTGGAGGATACCCTGTTCGATGCGGACATCCTGGATGCGGGTCAGCGGGATGTTGCGTTCCGAGCGGTTCAGGATGCCCTGGCGCGTGATGAGTTCGCCGCCCTCGATGCGGTAGGTGAAGGTGAAGTAGCGAACCAGGCCGAACAGCACCGGCACGACGACAAAGACGACCATGAACCCCACGATGTAGGTTTCCTTGCGCAGAATCAGCAGGATGAGGGCGGGCACGAGAAAGCGGCTCACCGCATTCCACACCGTGAAGAGGAGGGTGAGCGGGTGCAGGCGTTGGGCCGGTTCCCCAGCCGCGCCGGCTGGCGCTGAGGAAGGCAGGGGCGGCGGGACCGGGGACCCGGGCGGAGCGGGATCAGACGGCATCATCCCCTCCCGCGGCGACGAGGCGGTCCCGCAACGCGGCGGCCCGTTCCGCATCGAGACCGGGCAATGGGATGGATGCGTGCTGCGTGCCGGCCGTGAACAGGACAAGGGTGGCGAGTCCGAAGGAACGCTCAATCGGCCCCCGGTTCAGGTCCACATGCTGAAGGCGCGAGAGCGGCAGCAGCGTGATGGAGCGGAACCAGATTCCCTGGCGGATTTCCATGACCCGGTCATCCACTCGGTAGCCCCAGGCGCGGTAGGCACGGGACGGATGCCACCAGAGCATCCAGAGGCGGAAGAGGAAGAGCAGGCTCCAGATGCCGACGGCGATGGGCAGAGCCTCCGGGGCGTTGATCACGATGGACCCGCCGATGAAGAAGGCCAGTCCGAGCAGGACGACCGAGCTGATCACGGAGGAGACCCGCCAGTAGCCCACCACCCTTGGGTCGAGGGAGACGAGTTCGGCGCCGGGCGGTTCCGACGCGCCGGGCACACCGGGTGCGGGGAGCGGGTGGGGCTCCGGTCCGGGATCTGCGCCTTCGGAAAACACGAGGGGAGGTCCCTGCGCCCTCAGGCCTGGGCCGCGGCCAGCGGCACGTCAGGCTCCACGCCGGGCCGGCGGGGCTGGTAGAGCCGCAGCAACTGCAGAAGTTCGTCGAGCTTCTCCGGGGAGAAGTCTCCCATCAGGCAGATCTGGATCCAGTTCCGGTTCAGGAGGTATTCGCTGCGGTGGCTGAGGAGGTACCCGGCCTTTTGCAGGCGCCACCCCACGGTGCGGGAGCTGAGCCCCGGGGGCAGTTCCAGCGTCACCACGGCCGGCGAGGTGTGGGCCTTCTCGGCGATGATGTGGTAGCCCATCTCGCGGAGGCGCGCCCGCAGGCTGGCGGACAATGTCCGGAGCCGTTCGAAGCGCTCCGGCCATGCCGTGCCTTTCAAGGCCGTGTTGAGCGCCGCAAGGAGGTTGGAGGACTGGGTGAAGGGGATGCCGTTCTGGGCGGCGTAAAACCCAAGGTCCAGGTAGCGGGGCAGGCGGCGCGGGGCCGGCTGCACCTCGTGGTTGTAGAACACCATGGAAAGACCGGCGTAGGAGCTGAGCCCCTTGCCGCTCACGCAGGTGGCGAGATAGACGCCGTCCAGGTTGACGGGCACCGTGCCGACGGAGCTGATGCAGTCCAGGCACAGCTTGAGTTGCTGCCGGGCGCACAGTTCGCGGAGGTGGTCGAGGTCATTGAGCACGCCGGTCGAGGTTTCGCAATGCACGCCCCACAGCCATTGGGCCTGGGGATGGGCCTCGACGAATTCCCGCACCTGGTCCGGATTCCAGGCTTCGCCCCAGTCCAGTTGCAGGGCCTTGAACTCCAGTCCGAAGCGGGTGGCGTGATCGATCAAGCGCTGGCCGAATTCGCCGTTGCTCAGGATCAGGCCGGGCTGTTCGAGGAGTGAAAGCTGGCCGGCCACGACGTCGTTGGCCAGGCTGCCCGTGCCGAGCAGGATTTCCACGTGCTGCGCGCCGACCAGTTCGCGCAGGCGCTTTTTGACCGCGCGGAATTCCGTCTGGAACGCGCTCGCGCGATGCGAGACCGGCTTGGCGTCAAAGGCCTCCCTCACCGCGGTGGAGACATCGACCGGACCGGGCAGAAAGCTGACCGGCAACACCTCCTCTCCGCTGGGCCGGGCCGGGGTGAAGATGTCCTTGGACTTTTCCTCCATGACCTCGAGGGTCAGATACATCGGCTGGAAGAGGGCGTCCCCGGTGCCGACCAGCGGACCGAAGGGCACGAAGCCCAGGTGGCGATAGAGCCGTTCCTGGCGGGTGGTGCCGGAGATGATGGCGAGGTTGAAGCCCTGCGCCTTGCCCTTGGTCACGACCAACTCAAGCAGGCCGCGAAAGACATAGCCGTTGCGGTATTCCCTTTCGACCGAGAGCAGGCGCACCTCCAGCACCTTGCGCCCCTCGGGCAGGTAGTCGTCAAGGCGGGGCAGCTTCTTTTCAAGCGAGAACGGCCGGTTGCCCCGCATGGCGACCATGCCGACCAGCCGGTCGCCCTCCATGCAGATGGCGTAGGTGTTCTCGCTGTGAAACTTGTCCACGAGCAGCCCGGACCCTTCCGGACCGTGCTGGGGAATCTCCTCGACGAAAGTCTTGTAGTTGAGCCGGTGGATGGCCTCGAACTCCCAGTCCTGATCGGCAATCTTGAACCGGAGGGACGTTTGATCCTTCATGACGTGCGTTGTTCCGGAGGGCGATTGGCGGCCGGCTTTTCCGAATCGTCAGTCAGGATGCGGCCCAGTTCCTCCCGAATGTTCTTGCGGTGTGCAAACACGATCAGCATGGACGTGACGGACATGGCGAACGTCTCGAGCGGGCTGAGTCCGCTCAGGAAGACCAGGAGCGGCGCCAGCGCATAGGCCAGCATGCCGCTCAGAGTGAAGTTGCGGGTGATCACCCAGAGGGGGAAGCAGACCACGCCCAACACCACCGGGATGAACCCGTCATACACCATCAGCGCCCCGATCGAGACAGCCACTCCCTTGCCCCCCCGAAACCAGAGCTGGAAGGGCCAGTTGTGCCCGAGAATCACCGCGAACAGCGCAGCGGTCTGGATCTCAGGGCTCATCTGAAAGGAGCGTGCCCCCACCACCGCCAGGGCGCCCTTGAGCACATCGAGCAGGAGCGTGACAACGAACCCGGTCGGACCGGCCACGCGCCCCACGTTGCGGGCGCCGACGTTGCCGCTGCCTTCGACACGGACATCCAGGCCCTTGCGCCAGCGGACGTAGTAATACCCCGTGGTAAAGCACCCCAGGAGATAGCAGGTCGCCACCCAGATCAGTTCTTTACCCGTAATCATCATGTCGGTCGCCATCGAATCCGTTGTGGCCTGCCCGGGCCCGCCGCGGCGGCAGTCCTGATTGGTCATGGAAACAGAACGCCCACCCGCGCTCGAATTCGGTAGAGATTAACCATGCCAGCGCCCGGGATGCAACACGTCTGTCACGCAAGTGAGGGCCGGTTTCAGGGGCTTTTTGTGGCATTTCCGCATCCGTCCGCTTTGGGCCATGAACCGCCCTCCCATCGGACCGATTCGTCGGATCCGACGGATTGGTCCGATCAGCGACGGTTCATGGGCGAAACAGACATGCCATTACGCCGCGAGACAATCGGAGCTGCGCCGGGCGCGATTACCAACTTGAGGCGACCGCTTGCGGCGCTCTTTGAACCGCTGGCGGCGCCAGCGCGTTTCCTCCTCGGAATACAGCGTGCGGACCAGGTGCAGGAAGCCGGCCTGCAACTCCTGCACACTCATCTGCCGGGGGAGAATGTTGATGTCAAAGTGCGTGAAGCGCTCGACGAACCCGGGCAGGGTCAGGCCGAGCCGGGTGAGTTCCTCGTTGTGGGCGTGCACGCCGCTCATGGCAATGAGTCCGATGTTCATGTTGTGATGGGGAATCGTTGTCATGCCCGCACCGCGTCCACGCAGCGCCTTCATAACGTGACCGGCCTCGTGGGATTGTATTGATTAATCGGCCCGCTTCATATAGCCAGTCGATGCCCCTTGTTTGGCGCCGACCCGGCCGGGGCCGGAACTCCGAGGGAGGGGGGAGAGTCATCATGAACATCCATCATCTGGAGCTTTTCTACTACGTGGCCAAACACGGTGGCATCAGCGAGGCGGTGCGCAACATGCCCTACGGAATCCAGCAACCCGCCATGAGCAGCCAGATCATCCAGCTCGAGGAGTTCCTGGGGGTGACCCTCTTCCGGCGTCGCCCGTTCGAGCTGACCCTGGCCGGGGCGGAGCTGTATGAGTTCATCATGCCCTTCTTCGACAACCTGGGCGCGATGGCGGACAAGTTGCGGGGCGGCATGGCGCAACACCTGCGCATTGGCGCCTCGGAAATCGTCCTGCGCGACCACCTGCCCGCCCTGCTTCAATCGATGAAGCGGCAGTTTCCCAAGCTGAAGGTCACGCTGCGCCAGGCTTACCAGCCATCGCTGGAATCGCTGGTCATGCGCCAGGACATCGACCTGGCCATCACGCTTCTGGAAGGCAAACCCCCGGCGGGGCTGCAGGTGCGGCCGCTGCTCGAGTTGCCGCTCGTGCTCCTGGTGCCGGCCTCAAGCCCGATCCGCTCCGCCGCCGATCTCTGGGAACTGGACCGAATCGAGGAATCCCTCATCACCCTGCCCGCCAACGAGTCCATCAGCCGCAACTTCCAAAAGGGCCTTGCCAGGAACGGCGTGGACTGGTTCGGAAGCGTCGAGGTCAGCACCCTCGAACTGGTGGAGGTCTATGTGGCCCACGGCTACGGCATCGGACTCTCGGTCGCTCGACCGCAGGTGGCCCCGCGCAAGGGGGTGCGGATCCTGCCGCTGGAGGATTTTCCACCGGTCACCTTCGGCGTGCTCTGGCAGGGCAAACCCACGCCGGTCATGAAGGCGTTCCTCAAGACGGTGGAGGCGGCCGTGAAGGAGATCGAGGGCGCTTGACAAGGGAAGCAGATGGGGACGCAGCCGTCATCCTGGTTCCCCTTGAACCGGAGACTGGCTAAAGCCAGAACTACGAACGGCGGCCGCCCACGTTTGTAGTCCTGCGACTCGACTGAGCTCGCCGAAGTCCTTCAGGCAGCTGGCTTGTGGAAAAGTTCATGGTCCATGGGCGCCACCCATCCCGTTTGGAGGTGAAGGCTCCCCAAGAACCTTAGACCGCCACGGGAGACGTAGCCACCTCCCGTCAGGGGGTGGAGGGTCACGTGATCCATCACGACAGAGTCCGCCGCCTCACGGCGGCGGCTACGTGGCATGCGCCCGTAGTCCAGCCGTTTGCGGTTCCGCCTACGGTTCGGACTGGTCGAGGATCTGCCGGGCGGACTCGCGGACGCGCGCCACCAGTTCAGGCGGCTCCAGCACACGAACATTCCCTCCCCAGCTCAGGATCCAGCGCTGCACCTCCCCGAGGCTGGAAAGGCGCAGCTTCAGCTCCAGGGAGCCATCGGGCAGCTCACGGGTTTGCTGGGAGGGGTGCCAGGTCTTCTCGCGGATGTAATCGGCGACGAGCGGATTGAACCGGAGCACGACGCGGTGATCGCCCTGCCCCGATAGAACGCCGAAACTGTTCTGGAGGAGCTTGGCCACGGAGAAGCGGGCCGGGGGCTTGAAGGTCTTGCCGGTGGTTTCCACCGACTGGATGCGGGCGGGCGCGAAGGTGCGGATGTCGCGCCGCAGATGGTCATAGGCGAAGAGGAACCATTCCCCGTTGATGTTGGCGAGGTGATAGGGATCGACGATGCGCTCCTCGGTCCGGACCTGTCCCGGTTTGCGGTAGGTCAGGCGCAACTGACGGTGTCCGGCCGTGGCCTTGGACAGGGTGTCGAACACGTGGAGGTCCAGAACCGGCTCGGCGCTGGTGCGGAAGGAGATGGTCCGGTCCCAGTCAGCCCAGTTGAGGGAGATGGTCTCGGGCAGCGAGGAGGCCATCTTGCGCAGGGCGCTCAGGAGCGGCTTCTCGAAGTTGGTGCCGCGGTATTGCTCCACCGCCTTCTCGGCGACGACCAGCGCGAAGAGTTCCCCCTCGGTGATCTGGAGGGTGGGAAACGCGGCGACGTCCTGGGTATAGGCGTAGCCGTTTCGGGCCGGGGCGAACGCCAGGGGCAGGCCGAGGCGGTCGCGCATGAACTCCAGGTCGCGATGGATGGACTTGGTGCTGACCTCCAGCTCGCGTGCCAGGTCGGAGGCGTTGGGATGGCCGCCCTCCTGGATGGCCCGGTGTATCCGCAGCATCCGCTCCAGGGGCGGGCGGGACTTCCGCGACTCGCCCCCGCTCATTCGGGAAGACTGGCGACGAACGGGTCTCAGAGCAGTTTGACGAGCAGTTCCGCGTTGGTCTTGTGCTTGCGCAGCGCGGCGCTGAGGGTCTCCATGGCCTCGATGGGATTGAGGTCCACCATCATGCGGCGCAGTTTGCGGATCGCATCGATCTGGTCGGGCGGGAAGAGCTTCTCCTCCTTGCGCGTCCCGCTTCGGGGGATGTCGATGGCGGGGAAGAGGCGCCGGTCGGCGAGCTTGCGCTCGAGGACCAGTTCCATGTTGCCGGTGCCCTTGAACTCCTGGAAGATCAACTCATCCATGCGGGAGCCGGTGTCCACGAGCGCGGTGGCGATAATGGTGAGCGACCCGCCCTCCTCGATCTTGCGCGCGGAGGCGAACATCTTGCGCGGGATCTCCAGGGCCCGGGCGTCCACACCGCCGGTCATGGTGCGGCCGGAGCCGCCATGCACGCTGTTGTAGGAGCGGGCGACGCGGGTGATGGAGTCGAGCAGGACGAAGACATCCTTGCCGGACTCGACCATGCGGCGGCAGCGCTCGATCATGAAGCGGGAGAGCCGGACGTGGGTTTCGAGTTCCTGGTCGTTGGAGGAGGCGACGACCTCGGCCTTGACGGAGCGCTGGAAGTCGGTGACCTCCTCGGGGCGCTCGTCGATGAGCAGCACAAGGACATGCACGTCGGGATGGTTCTCCGTGATGGCGTTGGCGATCTGCTTGAGGATGGTGGTCTTGCCGGTGCGGGGCGGGGCGACGATGAGGCCGCGGGTGCCCTTTCCGATCGGGGTCACCAGGTCGATGATCCGCGTCTCGATGATGTCGGGATTGGTCTCGAGGTTGAACTTCTCGATCGGATCGATGGTCGTGAGGTTCTCGAACCGCAGCGCCTTGGTGTAGTCCGAAAAGGGCATCTCATTGACCTGCTCCACCTCGCGCAACTGGGAGCTGTTGCCGCGATGGGGCGGCTGGAGCGGACCGGCGACGTGGCAGCCTTCGCGAAGGAAGTTCTTCTTGATGGTGTCGGGAGTGACGAAAATGTCGCTCGGTTTGGGACTGAAGTGTTGTTCGGGAGAGCGAAGGAAGCCAAAGCCCTTTTCCGAAATTTCCAGGTAGCCGGACCCGAATTGGGGGGTCTTATTCGGCGGTTTAGTCATAAATCAACCAATGAATAGGTGTTGATGTTTGTTATAAGAAATCCATGCGCCCGGAACCAATGGGATGGCGCACGAATGTTTCCTTCAGGGAACTCCCCTAAACTCTGTGGTCAAATCCAGAACCAAAGGAAGCTCCGGTACCGGAAGTAATCTGGGTCGGCACCGGAGCGGTCAGAAAGCCAACGCGGCTACTTAACTGCATCCCCCATCCGAACGCAACCATTATTTTCGGAGGGTTTCCGGGCCTTTCATGGCATGTCGAGGCGGTCGGGAAACCGCGTGGCTCAGCCACCCACAGCCGCCTTGGCCTCGGCGGCCAGCGGCGTGCTCAGGTAGCGCTCGCCGGTGGAGCAGGCGATCGTCACGATCATCTTGCCCGCGTTCTCCGGACGCCGCGCCACCTCCAGCGCCGCCACCACGTTGGCACCGGTCGAAATGCCGGCCAGGATGCCTTCCTCCTTGGCCAGGCGCCGCGCCATGGCGAAGGCGTCGTCATTGGTCACCTGGACGCATTCGGTGATCTGCGCCTCGCCCTTCGCGCCCTTCAGGTGAAGGTTCTTCGGCACAAAGCCGGCGCCGGTCCCCTGGATCTTGTGCGGCCCCGGCTGCAGCGGCTGTCCGGCCAGCGTCTGCGATATGACCGGTGAATCCTTGGGCTCGACGGCGATGGCCTGGAAGGTGGCCTTGCGGGGTTTGATCACCTCGCAGCAGCCGGTGATGGTGCCGCCGGTGCCCACCGCCGCAACCACGATGTCCACCTTGCCGTCGGTGTCGGACCAGATTTCCTCGGCCGTCGTCGTGCGGTGGATCTCCGGGTTGGCCGGATTGTCGAACTGCTGGGGCACCCAGGCGTTGGGCGTTTCCTTGGCCAGTTGCTCGGCTCGGGAAATCGCTCCCTTCATCCCCTCGGCACCCGGGGTCAGCACCAGATCGGCGCCCAGCATGGCAAGGAGGGTGCGCCGCTCCAGGGACATCGTTTCCGGCATGGTCAGGATCAGCTTGTACCCCTTGGCGGCCGCCACGAAGGCCAGCGCGATGCCGGTATTGCCGCTGGTCGGCTCGATGATGATGGTGTCCTTCTTCAACTGCCCGCTTTTCTCCGCCGCCTCGATCATGGACATGCCGATGCGGTCCTTGACGGAACCGAGAGGGTTGAAGAACTCGCACTTGAGGAGAATGGTCGCCCCGACCCCGTCGGTCACGCGGTTGAGCCTCACCAGCGGCGTGCGCCCGACGGTTTCCACGATGTTGTTATAGATGCGTCCCGCCATGAAAAATCCTGAGGTTGATGGTTATTGCGATGCGACCGGCAAATAATGGGGGAGCCCAATTCCGACCGGCAAGGTTTTTTCTCGCAAGAAACCCGTGATGTAAAGCCTTTGTCGTCCCGCCGCGCCGCGCAAGCATACCGGAGCCGCCTTCAAGACGGGCATCCCCGATGGGGGCTGGAACGGGGAGGAAACGTTTCAAACGCTCAACGTTCAACGCTCAACGTTCAACGCTCGGACCGCCTAATGCACGGACCCCCGAAGGGGGCTAGATGGGAATGAAACGCTCGGTACCACGGCTATGGAAAGGCCCCTCACCCCCGCCCTCTCCCGGCGGGAGAGGGAGCCGCAGTCCTCGTGGAGAGGACGGGTTCC
>Ga0302046_10004623_pt1 | contig 12230 bp, 8 predicted proteins | sample RVTome_11_FD_200261 | JGI IMG/M metagenome (GOLD analysis project Ga0302046, IMG submission 200261) | Soil microbial communities from uranium-contaminated site in the Upper Colorado River Basin, Wyoming, United States - RVT147D111 (version 2) ... | reverse complement strand
GCGCCCGAACTCGGGCGCCATCGCCAGCACGACCGTGGGAAAGATCAGGATGAAGAGGTGGTCGAGGGCATGGCCCAGATTGAGAAACAGATCGGTTCGGCGCGAAACTTCCACGTGGCTCCTTGCGGGGTCTGCTGCTCCGGTCAGGAGCGCAGTTTAACATTCGTCAAATCCTGACCACGGCACGGCCCCGTACCTTCCCCTTTAGCATCGTCTCGAAGTAGCCCGGCAGGTCATTGATCTCGATCGTCCTGGCGATTGCCTGGAGATTGCGGGGCTTGAGGTCCGCGGCAAGGCGTCCCCAGATCTTGCGCCGCAACGGCATCGGAGTGAGGGCCGAGTCGACGCCGATCAGCCGCACCCCGCGCAGGATGAAGGGCAGGACGGTCGTCTTGAGCTCGATGCCTCCTGCGTTTCCGAAGCTGGCGATAAGGCCCCCTGCCTGCATCGTGCGGGTGAGCCACGCGAGCTGCTCGCCGCCCACGGAATCGAAGGCGGCGGCCCACAGGGCCTTCTCGAGAGGACGGGTGCCCATCTCGAGCTTTTGCCTGAACAAGACCTCGGATGCGCCGATCTCTTTCAGAAAACCCGCTTCGGCTTCCTTTCCCGTCAATGCGACCACGTGGTGGCCCTGGCGCGCGAGCATGTCGATCGCCAGGGTCGCGACTCCGCCGGTCGCGCCGTTGACCAGCACCTTCCCGCCCCCGGGCGCGAGCCCGTTCATCTCGAGCAACTCGATCGCGAGCCCTGCCGTGTAGCCCGCGGTGCCCAGCGCCATGGCCTCAAAGGCGCTGAGGCCGGCGGGCAAAGGCACCACCCAGTCGGCGGGCACACGGCAGTACTGCGAGTACCCTCCATCGTGGCCCACGCCGAAGTCGTAGCTCGTGCAGATCACGGCCTCGCCCGCCTTGAACCGCGCATCGCTGGATGAGACGACTTTGCCCGCGGCATCGATGCCGCCGATGCGGGGAAACCCGCGCATGATCCTGCCCGCGCCGGTCGCCGCCAGCGCGTCCTTGAAGTTCACGCTCGAATACTCGGCGCGGAATACCACGTCGCCCGGGGATAGCTCCTCGAGCCGGGCCTCGACGATCCGCCCCGCAACCCTCTCGTTCTCGCTGAAAATGCGATACGCCTTGAATGCTTCCACGTCTCCTCCTTCGCCGGCCGCGTGCCCGCGATCCGGCATTCCGCTCACGCCGGGAGGGCGAGCCTCGGCTCGCTCAGGTATTCCAGCGTCTGCATCTCCGCCAGCCGGCTTGCCGTGCGGTCGAACTGGAACCTCATCGCTTCTATCTGTGCATCGCGCGTCCGCGCATCGCGCAGCAGCAGCTCTCCTGGCGCCGCCTCCGCCGAGAGGATCAGGTTCACGCGCTGATCATAGAGGACGTCCACCAGCAGCGTGAACCGCCGCGCTTCGTCCGCCCGCTCGAGGCCCATCCGCGGCACGCCCGAGACAATGATGGTGTGGAATCGCCTGGCGAGGTCCAGATAATCGTTCTGGGAGCGCCCCCACCCGCAGAGCACGTCGAACTCGAACCACACCACGCCGCCGGCGCGGTGCCGATAGGGAATCACCCGCCCTTCGACGTCGAGCTCGTGATACTCCTCTTCCACCTCGGCGATCTGCCGGAACGCGTGCATGAGCGCCCGGTCGCTCTCCAGGTCGAGCGGCGTGTGGTAGGCCCGGACCTGCTGCAGGGCGCGCCTGCGGTAGTCGACGCCGCCGTCGACGTGGACGACGTCGAGCCGCTCCTTGATGAGCGCAATCACGGGCAGAAAGTCCTCGCGCTTGAGGCCCCCTTTGTAGAGCTCGTCCGGGGGGTAGTTCGAGGTCATGCAGTACACCACGCCCTGGTCCATCGTGCGGGTGAAAAGCCGCCCCAGGAGCAGCGCATCCGCCACATCCGAGACCGCGACTTCGTCGAAGCAGATGAGGCGATAGCGCTTGGCAATGCGCGCGGCGAGCGCATCGAGCGGATCCGCCCTGCCCTTCAGATCCTCCAGCTCACGGTGCACGTCGCGCATGAAATGGTGGAAATGCACGCGGCGGCGGCGAACGAGCGGCAGGCAGCGATAGAAGCTGTCCATGAGAAACGTCTTGCCCCGGCCCACCTCGCCCCACAGGTAGACCCCGCGCGGCAGCGGGGGCCGCACGACGAGACGCTGGAACGCCGTGCGCCGGCGCTCCTTGTACGCCGACCATTCCTCGAACAGGTGCTGCAGCCGCACGACGGCAAGTCGCTGCGACGGGTCCTGCGCGAAGCCGCGCTTTTTGAGAGCCTCGTCGTAAAGCTCCAGCACCGAGGCCGGCTGCTGGCGGGTCAGCGCCAGCTTGCCGGCCGGCCGCGAGGCGCCGTCACCCATCAGTGATCCCGATCGTTACCATCCGCGTCCCGGGCGTTCCTGCTAGAAGTTGAGGCTGCGCCGGGCGACGGCCAGCGCCGCCTCTTTCGTCGCCTCGGCGAGGGAAGGATGGGCGTGGCAGATGAGCGCGATGTCTTCGGCCGATGCCTTGAATTCCATCGCAACAACCGCTTCCGAGATGAGCTCGGACACCATGGGGCCGATCATGTGCACGCCCAGAATCCGGTCGGTGTGCGCGTCAGCCACGAACTTCACGAAACCGCGCGTATCGCCCAGGGCCCGCGCGCGGCCGTTGGCCATGAACGGGAACGATCCGGTGCGGCAGGAAATCCCCTCGGCCCTGGCTTGCTGCTCGGTCTTGCCCACCCAGGCGATTTCCGGGGCCGTGTAGATCACCCAGGGCACGGTATTGAAGTCCACATGCGGTCGCTGGCCGGCGATGCGCTCCGCGACCGCAACGCCCTCCTCTTCGGCCTTGTGCGCCAGCATGGGCCCGCGCACGACGTCGCCGATCGCCCACACGTTCGGCAGATTCGTCCGGCAGTCGGCATCGACGTCGATGAACCCGTGCGTGTCCAGCTTGAGTCCCACCGCGCCCGCCTCGAGTCCCGCCGTGTTGGGAACGCGCCCGATCGACACGATCAGCCGATCGCATTCCAGGGTGCTCTTTTTGCCCGCGGCGCTGTACTCGACACTGACGCCTTTTCTGCCCGTCGCAATCCGGCTGATCTTCGCCCCGAGCACAATGTCGAGCCCCTGCTCCTTCGTGAAGAGCTTCCACGCCTCGCCGGCGACGGACTCGTCGGCGGCAGGCAGAAACGTATCGAGCATCTCGAGCAGCGTCACGCGGGCCCCCAGACGGCGCCACACGCTTCCCATCTCGAGGCCGATTACGCCGGCGCCGACGACGCCGAGCCGCTTCGGAAGGTCGGTGAGCGCCAGTGCGCCGGCGTTGTCGAGGATCTGCGCCTCGTCGACGGGCGCATCCGGCAGGGGCCTCGGATTCGATCCCGTGGCCACGATGACGTGCTTCGCCGCGAGGGGCTCTCTCGATCCGCCCGATACGCCGACCTGCCAGCCTTCCGCACCTTTCCCGACGAAGCCTCCGCGCCCGTGGAAATACTCGACCTTGTTCTTCCTGAAAAGATAGCTGATGCCGTCATTGTTCTGACGCACGACCTTGTTCTTGCGCTCGAGCATTTGCGCGAGGTCGAGCTCCAGGCCCTTCACGCGTATGCCGTGCTCGCCCAGGGCATGCCGGGCGTGATCGTAGTGCTCCGAGGACTGGAGGAGCGCCTTTGAGGGGATGCATCCGACGTTGGTGCACGTGCCGCCCAGGGCGGGCTTGCCGGCCGCCGTCTTCCATTCGTCGATGCAGGCGGTTTTCAGCCCGAGCTGCGCTGCGCGGATCGCCGCGATATAGCCGCCGGGGCCCCCGCCAATCACGACTACGTCGAATTGCTTGCTCATATTCGTGAACAGTGAATGGTGAAGGGTGAATGGGCCAAGCCAGACGAATCAGCAGCCGTTCTATTCACTGTTCACGATTCACCATTCACGCCTTCTCAGATGTCAAGGAGGATGCGGGCCGGATCCTCGAGCGCTTCCTTGATCGCGACCAGCGCCAGCACGGCTTCGCGGCCGTCGATGATGCGGTGATCGTAGGAGAGCGCGAGATAGTTCACCGGCCGGATCACGACCTGGCCGTTCTCCGCCACCGGACGCTCGCGCGTCGCGTGCACGCCGAGGATCGCGCTCTGCGGCGGGTTGATGATGGGTGTCGAGAGCATCGATCCGAAGATCCCGCCGTTCGAGATCGAGAACGTGCCGCCGGTCAGATCCTCGATCCCGAGCTTGCCCTCCTGCGCGCGCTTGCCGAAATCGGCAATCTGCTTCTCGATCTCGGCAAGCGTCAGCTGGTCGGCATTGCGGATGATGGGCACCACCAGGCCGCGCGGACTCGCCACCGCCATCCCGATGTCGTAGTAGCCGTGATAGACGATGTCGTTGCCGTCGATCGAGGCGTTGACAATCGGGTAGCGTCGGAGCGCGTGAATCGCCGCCTTCACGAAAAACGACATGAACCCGAGCCTGACCCCGTGCTCCTTCTCGAAGCGCTCCCGGTAGCGGTTGCGAAGATCGATGACCTGTTGCATGTTCACTTCGTTGAACGTTGTCAGGATCGCCGCGGTCTGCTGCGATTGAACGAGGCGCTCGGCGATGCGCGCGCGCAACCGCGACATCGGCACGCGGCTCTCGGGTCGCTCTCCCAGCGCGCCGAGATCGACGGCCGGAGCCGGCGCCCGCGACCGGGTCTCCTCCGCTTTGGGCACGGGCGCCGCCGCCCGCGCTTCAACGGCGCGCACGACGTCCTCCTTGGTGACGCGCCCGCCGCGGCCGGTGCCCGTGACGGCAGCCGTATCGACTTCCTTCTCCGCCGCAAGCTTCCGCGCAGCCGGCATGACCGCCGGCTCCGGTGTTTTCGCCGCAGGGGCGGGGCGGGCCTTCTCTTCCGCTTTGGGCGTTGCGGCGGCCTCAGCCGGAGCGGCTTCCGTGTCGATCTGCGCGATCACCTCCTTGCTGACCACCGTGCCGCCGTCGCTCTTGATGATCTTCGTGAGCACGCCGCTCTCCGGCGCCGGGGTCTCGAGCACGACCTTGTCGGTCTCGATATCGACCAGGTTCTCGTCGCGCTTGACGTAATCTCCCGGCTTCTTGTGCCACGAGAGCAGCGTCGCTTCCGCGACGGATTCGGAGAGTTGCGGAACCCTGACTTCGATGATCATGACGATCGCCTCGTGCGGCCCGCCTAGTACTCCTCGCCCGCCGTAAGCGGCCGCGGGCGCCGGCTCATCCGGCGCGGCTCGCTGCCCCCCGACATCGTCAACGCCTGCTCCACCAGCTCCTTTTGCTGCTTGTCGTGCAGCTGCTTGTAGCCCGGCGCCGGACTCGCGGAGGACTCCCGGCCGGCGTAGAAGAGCTTCTGGTGCGGAAGGAGATGGCGCAGGAGATAGTGCTGGATATGGCGCCAGGCGCCCTGGTTCCTCGGCTCTTCCTGGCACCAGACGATCTCCGTGGCCTTCTTGTAACGCTCGATCTGCGCGCGGAAATCGTCGTGCGGAAAGGGGTAGAGCTGCGCAATGCGGACGAGAGGCAGATTGGGCACGCCCTGCTCACGCCTTGCGACGCGCAGGTCATAGAACACCTTCCCGCTGCAGAAGATCACGCGCTCGACCTTCTCCGGTTCGATTTCCTGCGCATCCCAGTCCTCGTTGACCGGGCGGAAGCGGTCGTTCGCGAACTCTTCAAGCGGCGACACCGATTCCTTGTGACGCAGCAGGCTCTTGGGCGTGAACAGGATGAGGGGCTTGCGGTAGGGGCGGATCATCTGCCGGCGCAGGAGGTAATACATCTGCACCGGTGTTGCCGGAACGCAGACCTGCATGTTGTAGTCCGCGCAGAGCTGCAGGAAGCGCTCGATGCGCCCCGAGGAGTGCTCCGGGCCCGCGCCTTCGTAGGCGTGCGGAAGAAATAACGTGAGCCCGGACATGCGGCCCCATTTCACCTCGCCCGACGCGATGAACTGGTCGATCACGACCTGTGCGCCGTTTGCGAAGTCACCGTACTGGGCTTCCCAGATGACGAGCTCGTTCGGGGAGGACGTGGCATAGCCATATTCGAAGCCGAGGACGGCTTCCTCCGAGAGCACCGAGTCGATCACCACGAAATCGCCCTGGTCGGCGCTGACATGCTGCAGCGGCACGTAGCTCCCCTGCCCCCAGCGCTCGCGGTTCTGGTCGTGCAGCACCGCGTGGCGATGGAAAAACGTCCCGCGGCCGCTGTCCTGCCCGGAGAGCCGCACCCCGTAGCCCTCCTTCAGAAGGGTCGCGTACGCCAGGGTTTCCGCCATGCCCCAGTCGAGCGGAAGCTTGCCCTCGGCCATCAGCCGCCGATCGCTCATGATGCGGTCGACGCGCGGGTGCAGCTTGAGGTCCCTGGGAACCTCGGTGACCTTTCGTCCCAGCTCCTTCAAGAGCTCGAGCGGCAGGCGCGTGTCGTCGCGCTCGTTCCACTGCGTGCCCTTGAACGGCTTCCAGTCGGTCTCGAACGGCGGCCGGTAGTCGGCCATGATCGTCTTGTTGGTGTGATAGCCACGGTCGAGCGCGGAGCGATAGGCCTTCACCATCTCCTCGGGCTCGCCGGTCCCGACCACGCTTTCCTCGACCAGCCGATTGCCGTAAAGAGTGCTCGGCGTCGGAAGCTGATGGATTCTCTTGTACATCAGGGGCTGGGTGACCATCGGCTCGTCCTGCTCGTTGTGCCCGAGCCGGCGGTAGCAGACGAGGTCGACGACCACATCCTTGTGGAACTGCATGCGATAGTCGAGCGCGATCTCGGCGACCATGCATACCGCCTCGGGATCGTTGCCGTTGACGTGGAGGATCGGGCATTCCAGCATCTTGGAGATATCCGTGCAGTAGAGCGTCGAGCGCGCGTCCCGCGGGTCCGAGATCGTGAACCCGATCTGGTTGTTGATGACGATGTGCACCGTGCCGCCCGTGCCGAATCCGCGCGTCTGGGCGAGGTTGAGCGTCTCCATCACGACGCCCTGCGCGGAATAGGATGCGTCGCCGTGGATGAGCACCGGCAGGACCTGGTCGCCCTTATGATCCCGGCGGCGGTGCTGCCTTGCCCGGACCGAGCCTTCCACCACCGGGTCGACGATCTCGAGGTGCGACGGATTGAACGCCAGCGTGACGTGCATCGGGCCGCCCGGCGTCATCACGTTGGCGGAGAAGCCTTCGTGGTAGCGCACGTCGCCGGCGAGCGTCTCCGCTGCGTGCTTGCCCTCGAACTCGGCGAAGAGAACGCCTGGCATCTTGCCAAGCGTGTTCACGAGCACGTTGAGCCGCCCGCGATGCGCCATGCCGATGACGAGCTCCTGCACTCCGGCTGTGCCCGCGCGCTGCAGCAGGTTGTCGAGCATTGGTATCAGGCTGTCCCCACCCTCCAGGGAGAAGCGGGTCTGGCCCACGTAGCGCGTGTGCAGGTACTTCTCCAGGGTCTCCGCCGCGACCAGCCGCTCGAGGATGTGCTTCTTGTAGTCGGGGTCGTAGGCGGGCGTTGCGCGCACGCCTTCGAGACGCTCCGAGATCCAGCGCTTCTGCGGTACATCGGAGATGTACATGTACTCGGCGCCGATCGTCCGGCAGTACGTGTCCCTCAGAAGCGACAGGATGTCGGCGAGCTTCATCTCGGCCGGCGCAACCAGCGTGCCGGTATTGAATACCGATTCCATGTCCGAGTCGGACAGGCCGTGGAACGCGGGATCGAGCTCCGGGCTGGAGGGCTTCTCGAGACGCTTGAGCGGATCCAGGTTGGCGAGCCGGATGCCCTGGAAGCGATAGGCCGAAATGAGCTGGAGCACGGCGAACTGCTTCTGCCAGGCGCCCTCGGCCCCACGGCCGGGGACGCCGGCCCTCGGTCGCCGCTCGCGGGCAAGCCGCACGAAACGTTCCTGCACCTCGTAATGCGATACGTCGGGCGCGCCGTCGTCGAGCTTCTGCAGCTCGTCGAAATAGCTGCGCCAGCGCGGCTCGACAGAGCCCGGATCCCTGAGGTAGGCCTCGTAGAGCGCCTCGATGAAGGGCGCATTCGCGCCGAAGAGATAGGAATTGCCCAGCATCTCTTTCATCATGCCCGCCCCCAATAATTAAAGGCGTGAGTCGTGAATGGTGAATGGTGAATGGACGGACGCTCCAGCAAACACAGGCTCAACTGCTATTCACGATTCACTATTCACTATTCACCATTCACTTTCGTTTCGCCATGGGGACGAAGTCGCGGCGCTTGGCGCCGGTGAAGAGCTGGCGGGGCCGCCCGATCTTCTGGTCCGGGTCGCCGATCAGCTCGTTCCACTGCGCGATCCAGCCCACCGTGCGCGCGAGCGCGAAGACGGCCGTGAACATGCTGACCGGGATGCCGAGCGCCTTGTAGACGATGCCCGAGTAGAAATCGACGTTGGGATAGAGCTTGCGCTCGATGAAGTATTCGTCCTCCAGCGCCACCTTCTCGAGGGCGAGGGCGAGCTTGAAGAGCTTGTCGTCCTTGAGATCGAGCTCATCGAGCACCTCGTGGCAGGTTTTCTGGATGATCTTGGCGCGGGGATCGTAGTTCTTGTAGACGCGATGGCCGAAGCCCATCAGCATGGCGTGCCCGTCCTTCTCCTTCACGCGCTTGATGAAGGCCGGGATGTTCTTCGCGTCGTCGATCTCGCCGAGCATCTTCAGCACGGCCTCGTTGGCGCCCCCGTGCGCGGGTCCCCACAGGCTTGCGATGCCCGCGGAGATGCACGCAAAGGGGTTGGCACCGGTCGATCCCGCAAGCCGCACCGTGGAGGTCGAGGCATTCTGCTCGTGGTCGGCGTGCAGTATCAGCACGCGCTCCACGGCGCGCGCGAGCACGGGATTCGGCTTGTATTCATCGCAAGGCGTGCCGAACATCATGTAGAGGAAATTGTCCACGTACGAGAGCGCGTTCCTCGGGTACATGAAGGGCTGGCCCATGTTGTACTTGTAGGTCATCGCCGTAATGGTCGGGAGTTTCGCGATCAGGCGGAAGGCGGATATGTCGCGGCTGCGCGTGTCATAGATGTCGATGGAATCGTGATAGAACGCGGAGAGCGCGCCCACCACGCCGCAGAGCACGGCCATCGGGTGCGCATCGCGCCGGAAACCGGTGTAGAAGCGCGAGAGCTGCTCGTGCACCATCGTATGCCGGGTCACGATGTTGACGAAATCGTCGAGCTGCTTCTTGTTCGGCAGCTCTCCGTGCAGGATGAGATAGGCCACCTCCAGGAAGCTGCAGCTCTCGGCAAGCTGCTCGATGGGATAGCCGCGGTACTGAAGAATCCCGGCCTCGCCATCGATATAGGTGATGCTCGAGCGGCAACTCGCCGTGGACATGAAGCCGGGATCGTAGGTGAATTTCCCGGTCTTCCCGTAGAGCGCGCGCACGTCGATCACGTCAGGCCCCTCGGTGCCGCCCAGGACCGGGAAATCAATCGGGGGCGTGCCATCTGTGAAACTCAGTGTCGCCAGTTTTTCCGCCATAACTATCCCCGTTTATTCAGAGTATTATATCGATTAGATCAGGTATTACATTAAAACTATATCGGCCTCACGAGAAGCGCAGCAAATCGACCAGCCGCCGGTAGCGCGTCTCTGCCGGGGCGCTCCTCCCGAGCGCCCAGTCGAGCAGGTCATTGTCCGGCTGCTCGAGCAGGTCCCGGAAGGCTGCCCGGGCCTCCTCGTCGAGCCCCTCGTAGTGGCGATCCATGAACCGCCCGAGGATGAGATCGAGCTCGAGCAACCCCCGCCGGCAATGCCAACGCACCCGATCGGCCTCGGACATGGGCGCTCTCAAACCGTGCGCTTCACCAGGAGTTCCTTGATCTTGCCGATCGCCCGCGTGGGATTGAGCCCCTTCGGACACACGTCCACGCAGTTCATGATGGTATGACAGCGAAACAGGCGGTAAGGGTCCTCTAGATCGTCGAGGCGCTCGTTGGTTGCCTGATCGCGCGTGTCGGCGATGAACCGATAGGCCTGCAGCAGGCCCGCCGGCCCGACGAACTTGTCGGGGTTCCACCAGAATGACGGGCACGCGGTCGTGCAGCACGCGCACAGGATGCATTCGTAGAGCCCGTCGAGCTCCTCGCGATCCTCGGGGGCCTGCAGGCGTTCCTTTTCCGGCGGAGGGTCGTTGTTGACCAGGTATGGCTTTACCGAATCGTATTGCTTGAAGAACTGCGACATGTCCACGATCAGATCGCGGATCACGGGCAGCCCCGGCAGCGGCCGGATCACGACCGGATCCCGCAGGTCGATGAGCTTGGTGACACAAGCCAGGCCGTTCTTGCCGTTGATGTTCATCCCGTCCGATCCGCACACCCCTTCGCGGCACGAGCGGCGAAACGCGAGGCTGTCGTCATGCTCCTTGATGCGCACCAGCGCGTCGAGCAGCATGCGGTCCGTCGGCTCGAGCGCGACGTCGTAATCCTGCATCCGCGGCTTGTCGTCGGTCTCGGGGTTGTAACGATAGATCGAAAACTTCATCAGCTGCTCCAGGAATCCGTAAATCGCAAAACGTGAAACGTAAATCGAAACCGCCCTGCCGCTCGTCGTACGTTCCGCTTACGATCCACCATTCACCAATCACCGGTTCTAATAAACACGGGCCTTCGGCTCGAAGGGCTCGACCGTTAACGGTGTCCCATGCACGGGCTTGTATCTCAGCCGGTCGCCGCTCTTGTACCACAGCGTATGCTTCAGCCAGTTCTCATCGTCACGCTCGGGGCAATCGGCACGGTCGTGCGCGCCGCGACTCTCCTTGCGCGCTTCCGCCGAGACGAGCGATGCCACCGCGGTCTCGACCAGGTTGTCGAGCTCCAGGGCCTCGACTCGCGCGGTATTGAACGTCTTGCTCTTGTCCTGGATCCCCGTCCGGCGCGCGCGTTCCGCCACTTGCTTGATCTTCTTCACGCCCTCGACCAGCAGCTCCGGAAACCGGAATACCCCGCAATGGTGCTGCATGGTCCGCCGCAGCTCCGCGCCCACGTCGGCCACGCGCTCGCCATTCTTCTGCCCGTCAAGGCGCGCCAGGCGCTGCAACGTCTGCTCACCGGCATCCTGCGGCAGCGCCGGATGCGTCCGCCCTTCCTCGCGCAGGTACTGGATCACGCGCTCGCCGGCAGACTTGCCGAATACGAGCAGGTCGAGCAACGAGTTGCACCCCAGCCGGTTTGCACCGTGCACGGAGACGCACGAGCACTCGCCCGCCGCGTAGAAGCCCGGCACCACGGATTCGGGATCGCCGTTCCGCGGCGCCACCACCTCGCCGTGATAGTTGGTGGGTATGCCGCCCATCTGGTAGTGGCAGGTCGGAACCACCGGGATCGGATCCTTGACCGGGTCGACATTGGCAAACTTCTTTGCGATCTCGCGGATGCCGGGCAATCGCTTGCTGATCGTTTCTTCGCCCAGGTGGTCGAGCTTCAGCAGGATGCAATCGCCGTCGGGCCCTGCGCCCCGCCCCTCCTTGATTTCCGTGGCCATCGCACGCGATACGATGTCGCGGCTGGCAAGATCCTTTGCGTTCGGCGCATAGCGCTCCATGAAGCGCTCACCGTCCTTGTTGAGGAGATAGCCGCCCTCGCCGCGCACACCCTCGGTAATCAGCACGCCCGCGCCGGCGACACCGGTTGGATGGAACTGCCAGAATTCCATGTCCTGGAGCGGGACCCCCGCGCGCGCGGTCATACCCAGCCCGTCGCCGGTATTGATGAACGCGTTGGTACTCGCTGCGAAAATGCGTCCCGCACCGCCGGTGGCGAAAACCGTCGCCTTCGCCTGCAGGATCATCGCTTCGCCGGTCTCCATCTCGAGCGCCGTGACGCCCAGGACGGTGCCGTCCCGGGCGCGGATCAGGTCGAGCGCCATCCACTCCACGAAAAATTGCGCGTGCTCCTTGAGATTAGCCTGATACAGGGTGTGCAGCAGCGCATGACCGGTGCGATCGGCCGCGGCGCAGGCGCGTGCAACCGGCGCGCTGCCGTATTCGCGCATGTGACCCCCGAACGGCCGCTGATAGATCTTGCCGCCTGCCAGTCGGTCAAAAGGCATTCCAATATGCTCGAGCTCGTAGACGACTTCGTTCGCCTTGCGGCACATGAACTCGATGGCATCCTGGTCCCCCAGGTAATCGGAGCCCTTCACGGTGTCATACATGTGCCAGTGCCAGTTATCGTCGTCGATGTTGCCGAGCGCTGCGGCCACCCCGCCCTGGGCCGCCACCGTGTGCGA
>Ga0302046_10004621_pt1 | contig 12236 bp, 6 predicted proteins | sample RVTome_11_FD_200261 | JGI IMG/M metagenome (GOLD analysis project Ga0302046, IMG submission 200261) | Soil microbial communities from uranium-contaminated site in the Upper Colorado River Basin, Wyoming, United States - RVT147D111 (version 2) ... | reverse complement strand
ATCGACGACGCCCTCTCCTTTGAGCGCCTGACGCTCGCGGAGGTATTTCGAGACGCCGGATACGCGACCGCGGCCTGGGTCGCCAACCCGGTGATCAACCCCCGCGTCTTCTTCTTCAATCAAGGGTTCGATCGCTGGATCGATCTGAGGACGTTCGAAGCACGCTCCCAAGGCGCGCATATCAACGCGCTCGAAAGCGACGCGGCCGACATCACCGAAGGCGTGCTGCCTTGGTTGGAAGCGAACCGCCAGCGGCGTTTCTTCCTTTACTTGCATTCGTTGGATCTCCATTACGGCTACCGGCCGCGGCCCCCTTTCGACGCAGTCTTCGTCAAGACCTCGACCGAGGGGCTGGAACGCGACCGCGAGCTCTACGACAACGAGCTCGCCTACAACGATGGAGAGATCGGTAAGCTGATGGCGACGCTCAAGGAGCTCGGGATCTACGACGACACCCTCATTTTCGTGACCGCCGATCACGGCGAGGAGTTCGGCGAGCATGGGTTCACCCGGCACGGCAAGACGCTCTTCCGTGAGGCGCTCCACATTCCCGGAATACTGAAGCTCCCCGGCTCACGATACGCGGGGAGGCGCCTCCCCACGCTGCACGGCAACATCGACGTGGCGCCGACGCTATTGGAGGTCTCGGGTCTCTCGATTCCAGATGTTTTTCAGGGCCGCAGCATCGCGCTGAACGGAGAAGTGGACGAGAGTCGTCGCGTCTTCGCCGAGCTGGTTGCCCCTCAATACGTGAGCTACGCCGTTCACGGCGATCGCTACAAATACATCCGGGAGCTCCTGCCCGAGCCAAGAGAGCATTTGTTCGATCGCCAGATCGATCCGGCCGAGCGAATGAACCTCCTGTCGTCGCCGGCATCGCTTGCGGAAGACGCGGCAGAGCTCGTTGCGGAGCTCGATCGCGTTGTCCAGTTGGCGCAGCACGGTCTTCACCTGTCGCTGCGCGGGAAGGAGCCCGGCAAACGCGTGGTGGTGGAAGCCGTGACCGACGCGGAGATCGCCTCCGCCTTTCGATTCCCCATCGTCACCGGAGATTTGCTCGACGTGGATGACGAGCGGAGGCGGCTGGCCCTCACCTTCACTGCCGACGACAGCACGCGGCATCTGGTGATTCAGACGCGCCCCGAGGGAGCTCTCGTTCGATTCAACTTCTCCGTGGATGGAGTCCCCTCGACGACCGAGACGGTCTCCTTGGGCCGGGCCGGTGCCGATGGAGCCCAACCGATGGCCGTCCCCTTCGCGGTCAGCCCGCGAGACGTCACGGTGTCGCCCGAGCAAGCGGCCGAGCTCCTGCATCTCGAGGACGATCTCGTTCGTCTCTGGTACCTTCCGCTGGAAGCGGGGCGCAACCGCGTGGAGCTGGACCAGGAGATGCAAGATACACTCCGCGCGCTGGGCTACATTCAGTGAAGGCAGTGAGGGCCGTGACAGTCATCGAGGAACCGTATCGGCGGGTCCCTTGAACGTCCTCTACCTGGCCGATATCCGCTTCCCCATGGAGCGGGCCAACGGCATCCAGACAATCGAGACCTGCCACGCCCTCGCCCGAGACGGCATCGACGTCGAGCTCGTGGTGCGCCGGAGCGATTCCCGATCCGATACCGCGTGCCTCGAGTTCTTCGGGCTTGGTCCGCATCCCAATCTGCGCCTGCGGCGATTGGCCATCCCCGCACCGGGAACCTTGTGGGGACACCTGGTCTTCGCCGCCAAGTGTCTACCGCTCATGAAGGACGGAAGGCACGACGCGATCTACACGCGCGATCTCGTTCTCGCCGATCTCGCGCTCCGAACCAAGTGGCTTCACGGTCTGCCCGTCCTCTATGAAGCGCATACCGTGGCATCCGTCTTCTCCGAGGAAACCGCGCGCCTCTACGACGTTCCCCATTCCGCACGGCCCACACCCGCGAAGCTCCGACGACTGGCGCGACGCGAGCGTCGCGTGTGCCATGAAGCGACGGCCGTCATCACCATCACGCGCGGTCTGCTGGATTGCCTCGTCAAGCAGCACGGGCCTCTCACCGAGGCACACGTCGTGCCGGATGGCGCGCGCGTGTCGGAGACGCCGCCTCGCGCTCGAGAGCGCTCACCGGGGGAGCCCTTTCGCATCTACTACGTCGGGCAGCTCTACCCGTGGAAAGGAGCCGACCTGTTGATGGAGTCGATGCGCCTCCTCCCCGGAGTGGAGTTGGTGATCGTCGGTGGGTTGCCACCGGAGCCCGATCTCGACCGTGTCCGGGAGGTCGCCCGGCGGCTCGGCTTGACGGAGCGCGTCCACTTTCGCGGGTTCCTTCCCCCTCCCGAGGTGGCCGAGGAACGAAAAAACGCCGACGCCTTTGTGATCCCGTTGCTCGACTCGACGACCGCGCGGCATTTCACGTCACCCCTCAAGCTCTTCGAAGCGATGGCCTCGGGCCGCCCCATCGTCGCCTCCGATCTTCCCTCCATCCGAGAAGTCCTGACGCATGGAGACAACGCTCTTCTCGTTCCGGCCGGCGACGTCGAGGCTCTGGCGGCCGCCGTCCGGCGGCTCGCCGAGGAGCCAGAGACCGGGGCTCGTCTGGCGGCACGGGCGATGGAACACGTAAGACGCTATTCCTGGGACGAGCGCGGCCGTCGCCTCGGCGCCATAGTGAGGCGGGTCGCGACAGCATGAAGTCTGCCTAGATCGCTACTGCGCATTTGTTGCGTCTACGCCTGTTGATCCTGACGCTCGGCCGGCAGAAGACCAGTCATTCCGAAGTCGTCTAGCATCAGGCACCACCCTCCGGCGATGAATCTCCCGGTCTGGCAAGGCCGGGGAAGCGGGTCCGGATGTACTCGTTGGCGCTGTCCGTCGGCAGCTTCACCGTGCCCGGTCCACTCCTCACAAAAAAATCACTGGCCGGGCCCGTTTCTCCCCCCTTCCACTTTAGAAACACAGGCTCCGGGCTACGCTGGCAGCTCACGAGGCAGACCGCCTTGCCCCGAACGATCTGAACTTTGGGGTCGATGCACGTGCTGGCTCGGTCGCCGAGGCCGTTGCGGACGACCTGCGCGAGATGACGCATGAACTTGTCGTCATTGTCGAGCTGGTCGCGCTCGATGCCGACGATCGAACCGTCATCCGCGACCCCGATCAGAAGGTCGCCGCCTTCGGTGTTGAGGAAGGCCGCGATGGTCTTAAGCGCCGCATGGGTGACCGCTTTGTCGTCCTGCCGGTCCTCCTTGAGATTCCACCGTAGCGTGGCCTTGAACTCGAGCGTCTTCGATTCGCCCCGCTTGATCAGCTCCTCGGCCTGCCGGTGCGCCCGGAGGTACTGATCGAAGAGGAAGTTCTTGACGGCCTCCCCGAACGCCCGGTCGTCGGTGATGCGCTTGTAGAGCTCGAAGTTCGAATCGACGATTTCCTGGATCACGTGCTCGACCTTCTGGTCGAAGGTGAGCCGCACGTTCTCCCGGGTGTTGACCCGGGCACTCGCGTCGAGGCCCGGGTCATCGTCGAGCTTCTCCATCATCTGCCCGAGGGTGACGCGGTGCTCCGGTCCGAGGTTGAGCCCGAAGCGCTCGTTCAGCTCGGCGATGATGCGGGAGAGCGTCTCCATCTCCGCCGGCGCGGTCCCGTGACTCTCCTTCGTAGCCACGGGGGCGAGTACACCGGTTTTGCGGTCGAGGGCGATCTTCCCGCTGCCGGTCTGCTGGATGCGGTAGGACTCCATGTCGATGTTCTGCTGGACTTCGCGCGGCAGCTCGACCCGGTCCGCCGGAAGCAGCCGACGAAGGTGGCGCGCGAAGACGTAGAGCTTCTCGAGATCGGCGTCCGCGAACGTCAGAACCTGCGCCAGGAATGCGTAGAGCCGCGCGTAGTCGGTTAGCTGCCCGCGGAAGTCGTGCTGCTCCTCCTCGGAGATCGCCCGGAAGCGCTCCACCACCGGCGCGAGCACAGCGTAGAGCTGGTCCTGCGTGGCCTTGGGGTCGAAGTACCTCTTCGCGAAGCCGTCCACGTCGGCCTCGGTGTACACCGGAAAGCCGGCGAGTCGGCTCTGGATCTCGTAAAGCAGGTTGGGATCGGTCGCCTCGGAGAGGAGCGTCGTCTCGTAGTAGGGCTCGAAGGCCGCCTGGATTGCGTCAGCCCCGTTGGCGAAGTCGAGCACCATCGTCCCCTTCTTCTCAGGAGGAAGCGTCCGGTTGAGGCGCGACAGGGTCTGCACCGCGTTCACCCCGCCGAGCTTCTTGTCGACGTACATCGTGTGCAGCAGCGGCTGGTCGAAGCCGGTCTGGAACTTGTTCGCGACGATCAGGAACCGGTGCTCCGGGCGCTCGAAGGTCTTGGCGGTTTGCGCCTCCGGGAAGCCGTTCATCCCGGCCTCGGTGTACGAGCGGCCCCCGTCCTGGACCGTACCCGAGAACGCGACGAGCGCCTTGAACGGGTAGCCGCGCTCCTTCAGGTACTCGTCCACCGCCAGCTTGTAGCGTACGGCGTGCAGGCGTGAGCGCGTCACGATCATCGCCTTGGCCCTGCCGCCGATCTCGCTCTGTACCTGGGCCGCGAAGTGCTCGACGCAAATCTTCACCTTCTCGCCGATCGCGTGAGGGTGCAGCTCGACGAACGACTTGAGGAGGTACTCAGCCTTTTTCTTGTCATAGCGCGGGTCGTCCTCCACCTTCTTGAGGAGGCGCCAGTAGGCCGTGTAGGTCATATAGTTCGCGAGCACGTCGAGGATGAAGCCCTCCTCGATCGCCTGGCGCATGCTGTAGAGGTGGAAGGGCTCGAACTTGCCGTCGGCGCGACGGGTGCCGAAGAGCTCGAGCGTCTTGGCCTTGGGCGTGGCGGTGAAGGCGAACATCGAGAGATTCGGCAGCCGCCCGCGCGTCTCCATCTCGCCGAGAATCGTGCGTTCGAGCTCCTCCTCAGGCGTCTCCGCGCCGACCTCCTCCGCTTCCGCCTCCTCGAGCGACCCGGAGGCGAGGACGGCCTTCAGGCTCTTGGTGCTCTCGCCGGACTGGGAGGAGTGCGCCTCGTCCACGATTACGGCGAAGCGCTTGCCCGGCAGCTCGCCAATCTCCTTCGCGATCATGGGGAACTTCTGGAGCGTGGTGACGATGATCGTCTTGCCCGACTCGAGCGCCTCTTTGAGTTGGCGCGACGTCGTGTCGATGTTTTCCACCACGCCCAGCGTCTGCTCGAACTGCAGCATGGTCGTCTGGAGCTGGCGGTCGAGGACGCGCCGGTCGGTGATGACCACGATCGAGTCGAAGACGCGCCGGTCGTTCGCGTCGTGGAGCGTCGAGAACTGGTGGGCGAGCCAAGCGATCGTAAAGCTCTTGCCGCTCCCCGCCGAGTGCTGGATCAGGTAGCGCTGGCCCATGCCCGCCCCGCGGGCGTGGGCCACTAGGCGGCGCACGGCGTCGAGCTGCTGGTAGCGCGGAAAGATCAGGGAGCGCGTGCCGGTCTTGCGGCCTTTCTCGTCCTGCTCCTCGACCTCGTGGATGAACTGACGAATGAGGTCCAGCACGCTTTCCCGCGCCCAGGTCTCCTCCCACAGGTAGCCGGTGGGGTAGCCGTTCTGGGTCGGCGGAACAGGCGGGTTACCGGCGCCGCCGAACTTCCCCTGGTTGAAGGGCAGGAAGCGCGTCTTCGGGCCGGCGAGCTGGGTGGTGACGTAGACGAGGTCCGGATCCACCGCGAAATGCGCGAGGCAGCGGCCGTAGGCGAGGAGCGGCTCGCGGGGGTCGCGGTCGGACTTGTACTGCCGGATCGCGTCCTCGATGTCCTGACCGTTGAGCGGGTTCTTCAGCTCGGCGGTGAAGATCGGGATGCCGTTTATGAAGAGTACGAGGTCGAGACTCTTCCCTGCCGGCCGTAGCCCTGGGGAAGACGAGCCTGCCCGCCGTAGCTTTGGCGAAGGCGGGTCGTTTTTCTCGCTGTAGCGGAGCTGACGCACAACGGCGAAGAGGTTGGCCGCGTACAGGCGCCGCGTCTCTTCGTTGAGGCCGCTCGCGGGGCGGAAGTACGCGACCCGGAACTTGCAACCCGAGTCCCTCATTCCCAGCCTGAGCACATCGAGCGCGCCGCGCCGCTCGATCTCGCTGGCGAGGCGCTTCAGGAATTGCTCCTTCACCCCGGCGCCGTGGTGCTGGGCCAGCTTCTTCCATTCCTTCGGTTGCGTGGCGAGGACGAAGTCCACGACGTCGCGCGGAAGGAGGCAGAGCGCGCGGTCGTAGTCCTCGGGCCGGCGCTTGCGGTAACCACCCGGCGGCGTGTAGCCGTAGGGCGGCGGCGTCTCGCGGACGGCGGTTTCGCCGGCGCATGCGTCGGGGCCGTCCTGAAGAAGACCGCACTCGATCGCTTCCTCGAAGCTGCGCTCGGAGATCTCGGGAGTCATGGCCGCCTCCTGCCGCGCCGGACGCTACGGCCGGGCTCGAGTCTCGGCGACTCCTCCAGAATCTCCAGGATGTCGTGAGCGCAGTACACACGGTTGCGCTTCGCCTCGCTGGCGAGGGCGACGATACCCGCCGACTCCAGTCGGTCGATCGCGCGCTGGCCGGTGGTGAAGGCGACTTCGAGTCTGGCCGCCAGCTTGTTCACGGTCCAGTACGGATTCTCGACGAAAAGCTCGACGGCTTTCTCGGGGAGCCTGGATGGCGCCTTGGCAAGCTGTGCACGCCACATTGACAGCTTGTCGTCGATACGCTGGATTCGTCGGAGCGCGTCTTCGCCCTGGTGCGCCACTCCCGCCAGAAAGTAAGCGAGCCACTCCTCCCACTCACCCCTCTCGGTGACGCCAAGCAAACGCGCGTAATACTCCTCGCGCGTCGACTCGAAGTAGGCGCTCAAGTAGAGGAGCGGTGAAGGAAGCACACGCTTCGCAATGAGCGACAGAGTGATGAGCAGCCGCCCCACGCGGCCATTGCCGTCGAGGAAGGGGTGGATGGCTTCGAACTGGGAGTGCACGAGCGCCGCGTGCACCAAGGGCGGCGACGAGTCGTCGTGCAGGAACGTCTCCCAGGCGCCCAGGCACTCCATCAGCTTGTCGGGCGACGGCGGCACGAAGGTGGCATCGACCAGCGTGCAACCCGCGGGGCCGATCCAGTTCTGGCTGCGCCGGAACTCGCCCGGCGTCGACGCGTCGCCGCGCGCGCCGCGCATTAGCCTCTCATGTAGCTCGCGGACCAAGCGTATCGACAGCGGCAACTCGCTCAACCGGTCCACTCCGTACTCGAGCGCGACAACGTAGTTGCCAACCTCGCGTAGGTCGGCAGGGCTGCGCTCGACCGCCGCGCCGGCCTCGGCCGCGAGTAGCTCGCCGAGGGTGGCCTGCGTGCCTTCGATGCGACTCGAAAGCACGGCCTCGCGCCGCACGAAGGGCCGGATAAGCAGGTGCGGATTCGGGAGCCTCCGGCCCTCAGCGGCAAGCCGGCCAATTGCCCGGTCCGCCCGCGAGAGCGCCGAAACCAGTTCGCCTCCCCACTCGATGGGAGGCGGCAGAGGATCCGGTACATAGGCCCGGTACCCGCCCGGACAGCGGATCCGGCGCCCGTGGGGCCGGTGCTTCTTCGGCACAGCTGTCATGGACTCCCTTGTTTGCGGCCGTGAAAACAGCGTCACCCATTATTAGCGAAAGAGACCTGAAATGAAAAGAACGAAACGCGACCGGCGGCTCGGTCCTTACCGTCAAGCGCTTCATGGGACCTCACCCCGCACGTCGATCTTGCCCGTCACCGCGGCGGAGATGAGGGCGGTTCGGAACTCCTTGAGGCGGTCGATGGCGTCGCGGACCTTCGCGATGAGAGAGTCGATCCGTCCGGCATCTCTTTCAATTCGCTCAACGATCTCGTCCTGCTCTGCCGGCATTGGGAGCGCTACAGGAATCCGACCGATGATCGCAGTATTTAGATTCTGCATCGTGGAACCAACCGATTGCAGCTGTAGCCAGTCTCGGACGCCAGTCGCGGATAGCAGGCGCAGAAGGAACTGGGGCTTCGCCAAGTCACGTCGCGTTCGGAGTCGGAGACTTCCCGTGCCGCAAAGCCAGCCCTCCTGCTGCGGGGTTGCCAGACCGCATCGTCCCAGCTCCCCCCGGCGCGCGAACAGGATGTCATCTGCGGTCAGTCTATGGCGCTCCAAGCGGAGGGCGGTCGCCTCATCCACCGTGCAGTCCGAGTCGGGAACTAGCCGACCATCTTGTAAGTTCGCGGGATTGATCACGGGGCACCCACCCGCGACGTACTCGTCGGCGTGGAGTTGGCTACCGAATGGTCCGGTCTGAAGAGAATCCGCGATGTCCTGGATCCGCTTCACCTCCCAATGCGCCGGAATCTCCCCCAGCCACTCGACGCCGGAGTCCTTCATGGGGACGGTCGGGTCGAGGCCCTTGGTGACGGCCCGGGTGATGAGGGCCGTCCGCTTCTCCTGCAGCAGCTCGATCAGCCGCTTCTTCTTCGCCACCAGCGCATCGATCTACGCTGTTTCGCGGTCGAGGAACGCCGCGATTGCGCGTTGCTCTTGAGCTGGCGGAGTCGCAAACACGCCAGTTCGTATGGCATCTCCACCAAGACCGAAGCGCGTGATGCCGTTCGCCACAATTTGAAACTGGTCCCGTGGCCCGATGGCCGAGAACGCACGAGCAAGGAATGCCCCATCGCAGCCAGAGGCCGGTCTCACCAGGGCGAGCTGGTATCCGCACAGAACGCCCGGCAGGTCTGTTGTGACGACAGCCGGCACGGCGATGTCCGTCCAGGACTCGGAGTCCTTCGTGATGAGCACATCGCCGGCGTGGAGTGAGAAGCGGCGCACCTGCTCCGGCGTCGCCGTAGCCGCCATGAAGTCCAGCTCGGGGATTATGTGCTCGCTGTAGTACACATCCACGTAGTTGCAGAGCCCCACCGACTCCTGACCCTCTACCGACTTCTTGTCGACGTTGCTGAGCTGAACGGACGCGATTGTCTTGAGCCGCTTGACGTCCCAATGCGCCGGAATTCGCCCCAGCCACTCCACGCCGGAGTCCTTGTACGCCGGATACGGCTTGAACCGGCGCTTGATCGAAGCGGCTTCAGACACCCTGTGTCTCTCCCACCTTGCGCCACGGCCCGCCTGCCCGCCAGTCTTCTCGGAACGGGCGACCATCCCGTGCCGCGTCCAGGACCGGTTGGGCGAAAAGGCGAATGCTTTCGACTATGCCCAGGAAATCGGCGTCAGCTACGGTAAGCCGATTCTTCCGCAAGAACGCCGGCCAGCGACTCGCGTGGAGCGGATCGCTCGCAAACGCATCGGCCAGGCCCACCAAGGGCTCAGCGGGAATCCGAGTGGCGCGGCGCGCGAATGTTCGGCGTATCGATTCAACGAGCGTTGCTCCGTCGAATCCGAGCGAGCGAGGCAACTGGAGGAGATCGTAGTAGTCCTTGGTACGGCTGTTGGCCTCTCCAAGCACCACCATCGCTTCAAGCTTTTCTGCAATCGTAGTGTACGGCGTGTAAGCACGAACGCTTGCCAAGGGCATACCGAGGAGCCCACCCGGAACGAGATCAACGACGTCTGGAAAGACGGCATCTCCAGACCCGACGTCCACCTGATAGCGCAGCCTCGTACGTCCTATGTGCGCATCGAACTTGGCTCGCTGCCCCAGGACGGTCGACTCGCCGCGGATCGGTCGGACGGCAATCGAGTTGAGGTCGAACTCGATGCCATCGTCCTCCACCGCAAGACGCAGGAGATCGCCGAGGATCTCTCGCAGCGTTCGCTCTTCGAGGCCCAGCGATCCAAGGAGGTCGATGTCGCGCGTGGGGCGCGTTTCCGCGCCGAGCCAATGGCGAAGGAGAAGCGCGCCTTTCAATACGAACTTGTCGCGGTGCGGCGAACGCCCCAACCGGTGGAGAAAGCGCTCGATGGCGTAAAGCTCCAGCAATTCCGCAAAGGGCCGACCGCGCGCTTGCGCCACATTCTTGAGGCGTGCCTGAACAGAGTGCGCGAGCCCGCTGGCGCGTGGACGACTCACTGCAGTGCCTCCAGGTACGGTCGCAGGATCCGCTCGACACGGCACGTCCGTGCTGCTCGAAGAAGCTCGGCTGGAGTGAACTTGCGGTCCTCGAGACCCGTGCGCAGGGCTTCGACCGCAACATCGCTGCCGAGGCGATTGCGGAACTTGAAGCAATCAGCCACGGTCTTTGCCGCTCCGTACACGCGGAGCCGAACTCCGTCACGCTCGTGGGTTTCGATCCCCGAAGCGAACATCGCACCGGAGAACCAGTACACGCGCAAAGGTGGCCAGGCGAGTCTCGGGCGGGACGTTCCTTGAGGGAGGGCGATGCTCACCTCATGCGGAATCTCCGTGCTCAGCCCATGGAAATGCAGCGCCGAAATGAGGGCGATTACCGCCTTTGGCACGCGCAGGGCCACGGTGACGAGGTCGGGTTCGGTGATCGGCGGGAGATCGGCCAGGCGGTAGACACCGCGGCTGACCTGCTCCAAGACCCCCGTGTCCCGCGCCTCGTAAAGATCCCGCCTGTGCACGCCGGCCCGCAACGCCTGTGCCGTCCGGAGAACACCTCCGGCGCGCCGAAACGCGTCGCGCACGTTCTTCTCCCTCAGCGCCTTCTTCACGATGGGACAATAATCGCACTACTTATCAATAAGTATCAAGCTTTATGTCCAATTTGCCGGATTAAAGCGCCGGTAACTTCTTACTTCTCAAATGGTTAGCAACCTTGGAGATCAGGCTCGACATTGCATCCCAAACAAAACGTCGGCAGATATGCGTAAGTGCCGACGTTTTGTTGGCTACGAACCCAGGTCTGATCCTGTGACCTCTGCCAACATCCTTACGATGTCCGTCTCGATGGAGCGGATATCGGCCTCGATCGCTTCGAGCAGGCGGGCCGGCTTGTAGCGGTAGAAGTAGCGGTTGAAGTTGATCTCGTAGCCGACGGTGCCGACTTCACCGTCCTTCGGGTCGCGCTTATCCGTGTCGATCCAGGCGTCAGGCACGTGGGGCTTCACCTCGCGCTCGAAGAACGCCTCGATGCTTTCCGAGAGCGGAACGCTCTCGGTGTCGCGGAGCTCGGGGTCGGGTTCGGGGTGGCCCTGCTCGTCGCGGCAGATCGCCGCCGTCTCGTCACGCTCCGAAAAGGCGGAGAGGATAGCCTTGTTCAGGGAGGCGGAGAGCTTCACCCCTGCCTTGCTCGCAGCGGCCTCCAGCACACGCTCGAACTCGGGCCTCTCCTTGAACAGGGTGGCTGGGAGACTGCGGACGAGCTTGCGGACGGCTTCCTGCTTGGCGCGTCCTTCGGCTTGCTCCTTCGCCCCGGCAGCGCCCTTCTTCTTCGATTGCGCGAGCGCCATGAACCCCCGCTCCCCTTGGAGTCGTTGAATGCGCTCCGGGCTCGCCTGAAAACTGAGCCGGAGCGGACGCTCGACGGTGATCTTGCGGAAGCCGAAGTGGGTCGTAGGGAAGATCTTGCTGACGACGATCTCTTCTTGCTCGCCGTCCTTGGCGACCGTGCGCGTGTCGCCATCCTCGAAATTTGCCAGGATCTTCAGGACGTCCTGGGCGCGATCGAGGGGGATCTCGCGGCGCTTGTCCCCGAGGCTCTTGCGCATCGGCACCCAGAACGACGTGGCATCGACGAGCTGCACCTTGCCGCGGCGCGCGGGAGCCTTGCGGTTGGTAACCACCCACACGTAGGTGGCGATGCCGGTGTTGTAGAAAAGCTGCTCTGGCAGAGCGATGAGCGCCTCGAGGAGATCGTTTTCAAGGATGAAGCGGCGGATTTCGCTCTCGCCGCTGCCGGCGTCCCCCGTGAAGAGGGGGGAGCCGTTCATGATGATCGCGATACGCGAGCCGCCTTCCTTCGGGTCCTTCGCGTGCGCCAGCATGTGGAGGAGGAAAAGGAGCTGGCCGTCGCTGATTCTCGGAAGGCCTGGGGCAAAGCGTCCTGCGGCTCCCCGCTCGTGCTCGGCGCGCACGGAGTCTTCGTCACGCTTCCAGTCCTTCCCGTACGGGGGGTTCGCGATCAAGTAGTCGAAGTGGCTTCCGGCGTGCCGGTCGTTCGACAGCGTGGTGCCGTATGCGATGTTGTCCGCGTCGCGGCCGGTCGGGTCCTTCATGAAAAGGTCGGACTTCGAGACAGCCCAAGTCTCCGGGTTCACCTCCTGGCCGAAGAGGTGGATCTCGGCGCCCGGGTTGAAGGGTGGACGGATGACCTCGCCGTTCTTGCGAAGTCCGATCGTGATGTGCTCCTTGGTG
>Ga0302046_10004620_pt1 | contig 12236 bp, 8 predicted proteins | sample RVTome_11_FD_200261 | JGI IMG/M metagenome (GOLD analysis project Ga0302046, IMG submission 200261) | Soil microbial communities from uranium-contaminated site in the Upper Colorado River Basin, Wyoming, United States - RVT147D111 (version 2) ... | reverse complement strand
CGCCTCCTCGGCCCCCGTCCTGCAAATACTTATCCTTTCTATCCCTTTTCTGCTGCTGCGTAGCGTGCTTCAGGCGGCCCTGATCACGGCCAAAAGGCAGGATCGAATCATGTGGATCACGTTCTGGTCGGCCGCCCTGAACATCGCGTTGAACCTGTTAATTATCCCCCGGTACGGGATGACCGGTGCCGCCCTGACGACCGTCGCGACCGAGATCATCCGCATGGTGCTGAACCACGTCTATGCCACAGCCTCCGGGTTTCCTACAGCCGGCTTCAGGCGTTACTGGCGTTCGGGAACCGCCACCCTGGCGATGGCCGGCGTCCTGTGGATGGCGGCCCCTGCGTCGCTCTGGATCAGTCTCCTGCTTGGCGGCGTTGTCTACGTGCTGGCCCTCACGGGCCTCGGCGGCATTCGTTTTGCGAAGGGAGCGCTTCCGGCCCTTACTGTCTGAGCCCATGAATCCGTCCTTGGGAAAACAGAACCCGATACCCTGCCAGAAAGACGCTGTTGCACAAGCTTGGCATACCCTCTGCTATTGAACCTCCTTTTATGCATTGATTTGATTCTTTTATGGAGATGCGACCCTTCTTACCAGATCGGGCGGCCGTCTGGGGCTCCCGTGTTTTTCTACTGCTCCTCGGTATCCTGTATCTGCTTCAGATCGCCAGCCCGCTCCGTTTAAACATAGACAGCATCCAGATTCTGGAGATGGCTGCCTCGGCGGCTGACGGCAACGGATTTAACACCTCCAACAGAGAAGCCGTTCGGTATCCGCCCGGCTACTCGGCCGTGATCGCCTTGCTGGACATCGTGGGGCTCGGCACCTCGTGGATGTTCGTGCTGCTCAATGGCTTCTGGGCGGCCCTCGGGGTAGCCGCCAGCTATTTCGTCTATCGGAAAACCTTCGAACTCAGCGAATCGGTTGCGCTGCTGCTCTGCGGCCTGGTCCTCCTGGGCCATATGCTCATCAAGCACGTGACGCTGCCGATGACGGATGTGATGTTTTTCGGCATCGCCATGGCCGTCGTGCCGATCCTGTCTTGCGTCCCCCAGGCCCAGGGTTCCCGACGCTGGCGTCTGCTACTGCTGGCGGCCGTGCTCATCGCCCTCTCCATGACCGTCCGGGCTACGGGCGTTGCCCTCATCCCCGCCTTCCTCTGGGCCGTCGCCGCCGGCCTGGACAAGGAGCAATGGAGGCGGCTGGGTCCGTATCGCTACGTGCTGCTGTTTCTGGGTACAGGCATCCTGCTCGTGCTGGTGTTCGGGCCATGGAATCATAAGCATCTTACCGTCGTGGGCAAGGTCCTCGCTTCCTTCGTGAATGAGAAAAGCGAAGGGGCGTTGCGCTATATGTTTTTCTATAGACCGCTGCCGTGGGGCGAGTTGCTTCTCAATATGCCTCGAACCCGGGTTCCCGTGCCCTGGGAAATGTTGCGTCTCGTGTATTTCTTCGTAGGATATGCCGGGATTATTACGATGGTTGTGATGATATGGCGCCGGCGCCGGAAGATAGGTCCCGCCGAAATCTACATGTTGACTTTTTTCGCCCTGCTGTATGTGTGGAAAGGGTCCAACTCCCGGCTATGGCTGCCGGTGCTGCCGTTGATGCTGGGCTGGCTGGCCCTGGCCGTTCAGGAAGGGCTTAAATGGAAAATCGTGCGCTTTGCTGCCGTCGTATACGTCCTGTGGTTTATCTTTTCGGGCAGCGCCGCTCTGTTATACAGCACCCGTATTTCGCTGTCCAGCACCGCTACGTTTCCGGACCGCTACGGCAGCGGTGAACTCACGCCGGCCTACCGGATCGCCTTTGAGGGAACGCCTACGACGCTCGACCGGACCATGAGCAGGCGAGCCCTGGCCCTCCTCATCCGATACGAACCCCGGGTGCACGAGCGCTTTAAAGACAACCCCTGAGAGCAACGCCGTGGATCAAGAGGGCGTCATCAAATTCGAACTCTGGTTCCTCCAGAGGCCGCCCTTACCCGAAGAAACATGGCATGAAGTCGACGCCTGGCGCCGGCTGCTTCATCGTACGAAGCTGATCGGCCAGGACCCGGATCGGTATGAGGGGTACGGCTACGGCAACATCAGCCGGCGCATCGCCCCGTTCGACGCCGCCCCCCACGAGCGCCGCTTTGTCATTACCGGATCGCAAACCGGCGGGCTGCCGGTGTTGACGGGAGCCCACTACGCCCTCGTGCGGGAAACCCATCCGACGCAGAACCTCATCGCCGCCGAAGGCCCCATCCTACCCTCCTCGGAAAGCCTGACGCACGGTACGCTCTATGCCCTCGACCCGGACCTGCGGATCGTGATGCACGTACATTCGCCCGAACTCTGGCGTCACGCCACGCGGCTCGGCCTGCCCTCCACCTGCCCGGACGTGCCGTACGGTTCGCCGGCCCTGTCGGATGAAATAGGCCGCCTGTATCGCGATACGGAGGTGCGCCGGCAGCGCCTCTTTGCCATGGGTGGTCATGAGGACGGCCTCGTCGCCTTCGGCATGACGGCCGAAGAGGCCGGCATGGCCTTGATGACGGCGCTGGCCCAGGCGTTTCAACTGGGTTGAACCGAGAAATCCTACGTTCGAAATCCGAACCCTTTGTTTAGTGCCCTCGATTTTTGATATTCGAAAGGCGTTAGAAGCTGTGGTATTTCGGATTTGCGCTTGAATGATGTACACGCTCGGCATTGACGTTTCGACGACGGCAACCAAGTCGCTCCTGGTCGACGAAACCGGCCGGGTGGTAGCCGTGGCGGCTGCCGAATACGACTTCGAGACGCCGCATCCGCTGTGGAGCGAACAGGACCCGGCGCTGTGGTGGGACGGTGCCGTACAAAGCATCCGCGCAGTGATTACCCAGGCCGGCGTCGATCCGGCATCGATCTCCGGCGTGGGCCTGACGGGGCAGATGCACGGCCTTGTGCTGCTCGATGCACAGGGCACGGTGCTGCGCCCGGCCATCCTCTGGAACGACCAGCGTACCGCCGCCGAATGCGCCGACCTTGAAGAGCGCCTCGGCCCCCGGCTGCTGGAGATCACCGGCAACCGGGCCCTGACCGGCTTTACCGCGCCCAAGCTGATGTGGGTCCGCACCCATGAGCCCGAGGTCTACCAACGCGTCGCGCAGGCCCTGTTGCCGAAAGATTATGTACGCTACCGGCTGACCGGCGCATATGCTACTGATAAGGCCGGGGCGGCCGGAACGCTCTGGCTGGACGTGCACCGGCGGAACTGGTCCGCCGACATCCTCGACGCGCTGGACCTCCCGGCCGGCTGGCTCCCGCCCACCTACGAAGGCCCGGCGGTAACGGGCCACGTATCGGACCAGGCGGCCCAGGCAACCGGCTTGCGGGCCGGTACGCCGGTAGTAGCCGGCGGCGGCGACCAGGCCGCGCAGGCCGTCGGGGTAGGCGCCGTGGACGAAGGTATCACCGCGCTGACCCTGGGCACTTCGGGCGTCGTCTTCGCCACCTCGCGGGCTGCCCGCATCGAACCGGAGGGGCGGCTTCATGCCTTCTGCCACGCCGTGCCGGACCGCTGGCACCTGATGGGTGTGATGCTCTCGGCAGCCGGCAGCCTTCGGTGGTATCGCGACAGCCTTGCCCCCGATCTCGACTACGACGCGTTGCTGGCTGAAACCCTGGACGTGCCTCCGGGCAGCGAGGGGTTGCTTTTCCTACCGTATTTGACCGGCGAACGCACCCCGCATCCCGACCCGCTGGCACGCGGCGCTTTTGTAGGGCTGACCGTGCGCCATCGACGCGCCCACCTGACGCGCGCCGTCCTGGAAGGCGTGGCCTTCGGCCTGCGCGACAGCTTCGCGCTGATGCAGGGTGCCGGCTTACCCCCCATTCGCCAGGTACGCATCTCCGGCGGCGGCGCCCGCAGTGCGCTGTGGCGGCAAATCATTGCCGACGTGCTGAACGCCGAACTGGTCACCGTCAACACGACGGAAGGAGCCGCCTTCGGGGCGGCCTTGCTGGCAGGCGTCGGCGCCGGCTTGTGGCCCACCGTGGATGCCGCCTGCACCCGCACCATTACCGTGACGGGCAGCACCACCCCGAAGGCCGGGGCGACGGCTCGATACGAACAGGCCTACGCCGTCTATCGCGACCTCTACCCGGCCTTGAAGCCCTCGTTTGCGAGGCTGGCGCATGAATAAAAAATGATTTTGCCTTCCCGTTTTTCGATTTTGGGGTGATGCAAGCGCATCCCGTCCGCAACCATCCTACCTTTGCTGTCCCGCTCGTAGCAAAGCAAACCGACAAGAGAGGATCCGATATGGCATTTCCCGATCTGCGCGGCCAGGCCGTCCGTCGCTCGCCCGACGCGTTGCTTCACCACATGAACCATTTCAACCTGGACCTGAAATTCACGGCCGGCATCTGGTTCTTCTCCCCCTTCGCCGGCCGGTTTCACGACAAATACGGCCGGGACCGTAGCATCGAAGAGCGTCTGGAAATCGCCGCCGGGCTCAAAGACTACGGGCTCGTCGGCCTCGAAGCCCATTATCCGAACGAGATCAACGAAGACAACGTGTCGGTGTGGCATCAGTTTGTGGCCGATACCGGCATTCAGCTCGTCACCGTCATCCCCCTGCTTTTTTACGACAGCCAGTTCGAGTTCGGCTCGCTCTCGAACCCGCTGGAGGCACCCCGCCAGGCAGCCATCGAACGGACGCGGCGTGCCCTCGCACTCAACAAAGCGTTCGACACCGATTTCGCCGTCGTCTGGCCCGGCATCGACGGGTATGAGAACGGCTTCGGGATCGACTTCGTGGCCATGCGCGACCGGTTTGCCCGGGGCCTGGCCGACGCTATGGACGCCGTGCCCGGTGTGCGGGTGGCCCTGGAACCCAAGCCGTACGAACCCCGAGGACGCATCCTCTTCGGCACCACCCCCGAGGGCCTGCTGCTCACCCACCAGGTCGAAGCCCTGCTCGAACACGAGGAAAACCGGAGGCTGCTTGAGGAAGGTCACGCGCTCGCCGGGCTGAACCCCGAAGTCGGTCACGTGCTGATGGGCTATGAAGACCTGGCCTACGCCTATAGCTGGCCGCTCTCGGAAGGACGCCTCATGCATACCCACTGGAACAGCCAACCGCTGGGCAACTACGACCAGGACCTCAACGTGGGGGTGATTTCGCCCGAACTGACCGAGGCGTTGCTCTACACCCTCAAGATGTACGGCTACCAGGGCTACTTCGGCATCGACATCAATCCTGAACGTATGCCGGTCGAGACGGGGCTTCAGATTTCGATGGATGCCATCCGGGCCGCGAACGACCGGATCAATGAACTGGACCACGAGAGCATCCTCTACGCGACGCAGCAGCCGGATCAGACGCGCGGCTGGCTTGAAGCCTACCTCATCCGCGCCCGCGCCTCCCACCCGGAACGCCTGGCCCCCTTGCCCGCCCCCGGCCGCCACACTCCGGCTACCCACCCTGCCTAGTGCGGAATCAGGCAACATTCTTTGCCATCACCGTTGAGCAATCTACCCCTCCGTCCCTCCGGGACACCTCCCCTGTCCAGGGCAGGAGCTTGTTTTTCCTGAGGCGAAGAAGATGGCCGGCAAAAGTCTCACTTTGAGATCAACCCTTCGACAACGAACCCGCGCGTGGCTTTGAAGGGCCGGCCGGCTCTCTTCCACCTGTGTACCCTTTTGATCCCGAACGGGCGGAGACGCGTCGCCATGACGCACCCCTCCGCCCTTTTTTATACCCTTCGAATGCACGCCGGCCGACAGGGAACGACGCTATTAAAGGGGATCGTGGCATGATGCCACACCCACAATGCCGCGTCGATTCAGGCGGGAGGATATGAATACGTGACCTGATACTTCGTCCTCGGGTCTTCGTATTCGGCAAAGGGTTCTCCGTCGAGGTCGATCCAGGCGTGCCCTGAGAGCGCATCGTCCACCCTGGCTACGCCGAAATGGAGTTGTACCGCATAGCCCCATTTGCGGAGGAAATGGAACAGAAGCACGGCTTGCTTCATACAGAAGTGGTCCCGAAAGGTCATACCGAGCAGACGGCGCGTGAGCCGGACCACGCGACCCAGGGGAAGCGGAGCGCCCGATGCCTGTACCGTCCTCGGATCAAAGAGACGCAACAGGTTCGGCAAAGGAAGCATTCGTTGCAGCATCAGCAACGCGACGAGCAGGCCGCCCATGCGCACAAGAAGCCCCCATTCGGTCCTGCTCAGCCTCGCAAGGGCACCGGCGCGGCGTCGGTAGCGGATCAGACGGGATGCACGTGGGACGTCGGGCAAGGCGACGCGAACCTCTTGCTGCTAGAAACAGACTACTGTTCTTGGTGGCTGTACGACCGAGGCGCCGTGGAGATCCGTCGCCCACAGCCGGAAACAGCCCGCCAGGGCACATTGCCTTGTAGACAGGAGCCCGTACCCGTGCACGCGGCACACTTCTTGAACCCATCCACCCACAAAGACCCCAAGCGTCTCTGCCTCCTGCGACGGCGGCACTTCGACCCTGCAACGCAAACTTCCGTCAAAACAGCGCCGCCGGGGCGCCTTTAACGCCTAATGCCCGCAGCCAAAATAACGCGGTTTGAACCAGCTCGCCTCCCTGTTCGCACGGGTAGCCTGGCGTGGATCCTCCCGGCACTTATTCCCATGCTGGGACTCTCTTGCGGTACGATGAATCCGCAGGGAGAAACCCTCGCCGATTATTACTGGGAAGTTCAAAAGCTACGCCTGGAGGCCGGCACAACCTCCGGCAGCGCACGGGCTTTACGGGACCTGGGGATCATTTATCTGCGTATCGGCCAGTACGAAGAGGCGCAGGCGGCATTGACACGGGGGCTGGCTCAAGAAAGAGCGGATCCCAAGTTGTGGTTTTACGCAGGTCTCGCAGAAGAAGTGCTGGATCGCCCGTCAGCCGCGCTGGCAATCTACGAACGATCGCCCTTTCTCTCGACCTCGTCCCTCCACAGCCGCGCGACGAAAGGCCGCATCGCCTGGCTGCAAGAAGCCATGATGCGGGCGGCGTTCGAAACCGCCATGACCCGGGGTACCTTGCCTCCGTCGGATAGCCTTCCGCCGCTGACGTATGCCGTCTTTCCCCTGGCGTGCAGCAGTGCCTCGCCGGCCTACACCGCCCTGGGAAGCGGTCTGGGTGCCCTGCTGAGCCACGACCTGAACCAGATCCGGAACGTATCCGCCGTCGATGCCGAAAGGGTCCGGGCAGCCCTCACGGTAGCGTCGGCCTCGGGCGCCCCCGACGTCCGTATGGTGGCGCGTACGCTGCAGGCGGGCAAGGTCATCGAGGGTACGTGCACCCTCGCCGCCGATAACACCCTCGCCGTAAACCTGGTGCTCCACGACTTCGCGGAAGGCCAGACGTTTACCCTCGAAGATGCAGCACCGCTCGACCAGATCTTTCCCCTGGAAGATCGCCTCATCGACCAGATCATCGACGTGACGCGCCTTTGGGTGCCCAACCGGGCCCACAGGATGCCTGCCCCTTCGTCGGAGGCGCTGATTGCCTATAGCCAAGGGCTTGAGCATGAGCAGGCCGGTCGTCTTGCGCAGAGCCTCCAGGCTTACACCCAGTCCGTGGCCGTCTATCCCCGCTTTACACCGGCTTCTATTCGGCAGGAGGTGGTGCGGGACAAGGCCCTGGCCGAAAGCGCAGCGCCTGAAGATCTCGTCGCGCTCCTGATCCGGCTTGAGCGGGCAACCGGCGCCCATGTGCTGCCGGCGCGCTTGCAGAAGTTGGACAACACGATCAATGCAGGGATCATGCCGGGCCAGGATAACCGCAAGTTACCACCCGGTACCGTAGGAGAACTGCCCAGCCCGCCCCGGCCTACCGGTCAGTAGGCCGAACCCTCATCTCTACTTTATACAGTCCTTTCTGTCCATACCGTGGAAGGCACATGAGAGCAGTCATCGTATGCATCTGCCTTTTGATCGTGAGCGCGGGTGCCGTGTTCGCCCAGGCTGTTGAGCCGGACATTGCCGTAAACCCGCCGGGCTTTGATTATGAAACCGTGGATATCGGCGCGACCCGAGACCGTTCCTTCGTCGTCACCAACGAAGGGACGGCCAACCTCGTCATCTTTGAGACGCTCCTCCAGGGACCTGATGCCAATCAATTTCGCATCATGAACGGAGGCGGAGGCGTCATTCTCGCGCCGGGCGTCGCGCGGCTGATCACCGTTCGCTTTGCCCCTACCGTCGCCGGCCCCCAACAAGCCGTACTGCGCATTGAGAGCGACGATCCCGATGAAAACCTGCTCGACATTCCTCTCTCCGGAATCGGACAGGGCATCCCGGACATCCTGGTCACGCCTACCACGCTCGCCTTCGGAAACGTCCTCGTATCTGCCGGCAGTCTGAGAGACTTCATCGTCAGGAACCGAGGAACGGGCGACCTGACCGTAACGGCCCTGGCGATGACCGGTACGGACGCCGCCGAGTTCGAGGTTGTCGGGACAAGCGCCCCGTTCACCCTGGCACCGCAAGATGCTGATACGATCACGGTCCGCTTTACCCCCGCGTCCCTCGGCGCGAAAAGTGCCCTGCTAGCCATACAGAACACCGACCCTAACGGAAGCCCGGTCAACGTCACCCTGCAAGGAACCGGGGTGGGTCCGGCCTTCGCGGCAGACCAGGACACGCTCGACTATGGGAATGTGGCCGTCGGCAACAGCGCGGTACGGACCTTCCGCATCCTGAACGGCGGCAGCGCGGACCTCGTCGTCGATTCGCTGGTGTTTGCCGGGGCGGACGCCGGTCAGTTCCTTATTACCCAGGCGCCACAAAGCCCCTTCACGATACGCGCGAACGGAAACGCGTCGATCACGGTGCAATATGCGCCGACCACAAGCGGTAGCCACAGCGCCGCCCTGCGCCTCTACACCAGCGATGCCGCTGCGTCCCCGTTCGACATCGTCCTGCAGGGGATCGGAGGCACCCCCATCGCTTCGCTCGGTGCCGCCTCCCTGGATTTCGGCGAGGTGCTGGTGACGCTTGACGCCACGCAAACGATCACGCTCACCAACACCGGAGCCGCCAACCTGGTAGGGCAGGCATCGGTCTCCGGCGGAAACGCGGCGGCTTTTCAACTTACGAGTGCCTCGTCCTTTACCGTAGCCCCGTCGGACAGCGTCGTCCTCACACTCCGCTTTGCGCCGACCGCGGCCGGATCCCAGAGCGCGACCCTGGACATCCTGAGCAACGACCCGGATCATCCTGCGCTGGCCGTGCCCCTCGCCGGCCTTGCGAGCACGGTGCAGCTCGACATTGCGGGGACCGCTACGCCGGGGCAAGACGTTCCCTTTACCATCACGATACCGACCAGCTTTCGGCCGGTGTTTCAGCGGCTCCAGTATCGCAGCACCAGTGCCCCCAACTTCCGGACGGCGGACTTGACAGGATCCGGCACAACCTTGCAAGGCGTCATCCCCGGTCCCTCTATAGACCTGGGCGGGGCCGAGTATTTCATCACGCTCGATGACGCCGCCGGCAACATCGTCACCCTGCCGGCCAACAACCCGGCTGTCGTCCCGCTCTTTCTGCCCGCGCACCTCGACCAGCTCGGCGCACCCGATTCCCTGCAAGCCCGTACCTTGCGTATGATCTCGGTGCCGTTCGAACTCACCAACCGGGATGTGGAATCCGTCCTGGGGGACGATTACGGACCGTACAACAAGCAGCGGTGGCGGCTCTTCCGCTGGGACCAAGCGCTCAACAATGGCGAAGGCGACTACATCGAATATCCGGACATCCAGCGCGGCTTCGACCCCGGTGTCGGCTTCTGGATCGTGACCAACGACGGCCTTGCCTTCGACGTGGACGAGGCCCTCTCGGTCGATCCCTCTCCGTTCAGGATTACCTTGATGCCGGGCTGGAATCAGATCGGCAATCCGTACACCTTTCCGATGCGCTGGCCCGCCCAGACCCTCGATCCTCGCGTGGAGCCTCCCGCGTCGTTCAACGGCACCAACTTTCAGTACGGTCAAACGATCCTGCTGCCCTGGGAGGGTTACTTTGTGCATAACCGGGCTTCCGAGCCTATTACCGTAACCCTTGCCACAAGCGTCCCGTCCGCGACGGCCAAAGCCGGTGCTTCCCCCGGCAGCCCGGCGGACGATGCGGCGTATCTGCTCCGCTTATCGGCTGAAGTAGAAGGCACTTCGCTGAGAGATACGGAAAACTACATCGGGCTGATGGAGGCCGCCGCCGAGGGACTCGACCGCTTCGATGTTACGGAAGCCCCGCCCCTGGGCGAGTACGTGCGGCTCTCCATCCTTGCCGGGGACAAACGGTACGCCGGTAACTTCAAGCCGACGCCGGCGGCAGGCCAGCACTGGGATCTGGCGTTAGATGGGGCTGTTTCCGAAAAAACCGTACGGATACGGCTCAGCGACACCGGAAAGCTACCCGAAGGCTTCTCCCTGTACGTCCTTGACCAGGACCGCCGGCGTGCCATAGCCGTTGTGGATAACAGCTTCATCGTCGATCCGGCAAAAGCCCCTGGCGCCCGGCATCTACGGCTGCTCATGGGCACCACCGCCTACGCAGAACAGCACGCCGAGGATATACCGCTCGTGCCGCGTGCTTTTAGCCTGGCGCAGAACTATCCCAATCCGTTCAACCCGTCTACAACGATTCGCTACCAGCTCGAAGCGTCGCGTGTGGTACGCCTGGACATCTTCAACCTCCTCGGGCAACGGGTACGAACGCTCGTCGATGCCCCCCAGGAAGCGGGTGTTCACAGCGTCCGGTGGGACGGACGTAACGAGGCAGGAGAAGCCGTCGCCAGCGGCGTATACGTGTATCGCCTGCGTGCAGGCTCCTTCGTCGCCACCCAGACGATGCTTCTGATTCGCTAGGCCAACGCAGGGCAGCCCTCAAAACCGTATTCCGCATCGCTCTCCCTGAAAGGCATTACGCGGTGATCGCGCATGAAAAAGGTTGTACTGGCCCTGAGCTTTCTTGCCCTCCATGCGGCATGTCAACACCTGGCAGTCGCCAGGCAGCAGGCGCGTGCGGACGACCCGGCGCGTACGTTCCCTCCGATTAGTATCTCGATTGCGTCGATGTATCAGGAGTGGACGCAGGACGGCCGCAGCGTGCGCGAACTGAGCATTCCCATCTCGGCCCGGATGCAGCCGTTGCCGCATCTAAACGTCCTCGTAGGGCTGAGCCAGGCTTCGGCCGAAGGCGACGGCTTTGAACAAGTCAGCGGGTTGACGGACCTGCAGGTTGCTTTCGAGTATCTCCTCCGGCTCAAAACCGTTCAACTACGGGCGAACCTCGGCCTGAACGTGCCGACCGGAAAGAGCCGACTCTCCACCCCCGCCTACGAGACGACGTATCAAATGGGCCAGAGCCAGTACAATTTTCTCGTACCTCATTTCAGCCAGGGGAGCAGCATCGCACCGGGCCTGGCCGGGGTGCTCCCCATCACCGAGACGCTGGCCCTCGGGATCGGCTTCACCTTCCACCTACGAGGATCGTTTGAGCCGGTTGACGGCTTGCTCGACGCTTACGACTGGGGGAACGAACTCCTGTTCACAGCCGGCGCGGAGTGGCAGGCGAGCCCCACCCTGGCGTTCTCGGCGGACGCCCTCTATACGCGCTATGAGGCCGACCAGATAGGAGAAACCACCGTCTATGAAGCCGGCCGCCGGGTAATGGTACAGGCACAGCTTCAACAATACCTGGGGAGGCACACCGTGGGCGTGGCCGTGCGTTACCGGGACGTCGGGGTAAACCAAGCGTTTGTCAGCGGTGCGTTGGGCCCCGAGGAAGTACGCGCTTTCCCGGGCTATGCAAGACTCTCCGGCTCCTACGGCGTGCGCCTGACGGCATCCCTCCGCACGACGATCCATGTCGAGGGCACCCGGTACGAGGAGACGTTGGATCTTGAGCCCCTGACGGTCTACGCCGCAGGGTTGGCTCCGGAAATTTCGCTCAGCCCCGCCATAACGGTACCGCTCTTTGTACGGTATTCCTTCGGAGACCTGGATGGGATAGAAGCCAGCCTGGGCCTGAGCGCCATTTTTTAGCGGAGGATGCGTATCGCGTAGCAGCAAAGGGTGCCTGGTAAAAAACGTCAATATGGCGTTCTAGAGGGCATCGTTGCAACATAGTTACCGTGTCGTTTCACTTTGGTTGCCTGTTCCCGTTGGGCGGTGACCAGCATGGTACTAGTTTCAGCAACACCCGTCTCCCAGTAGCCCCCACCCTTATGCTGC
>Ga0302046_10004619_pt1 | contig 12237 bp, 10 predicted proteins | sample RVTome_11_FD_200261 | JGI IMG/M metagenome (GOLD analysis project Ga0302046, IMG submission 200261) | Soil microbial communities from uranium-contaminated site in the Upper Colorado River Basin, Wyoming, United States - RVT147D111 (version 2) ... | reverse complement strand
CGACTCTTCTTGTCCCCACGACTAGTTGCCGCGTGGTCGGCTCGCTGCGGACTTTGCGCTGCGGACTTTCCGCGGACTCCGGCAGAATGCAGAGTGTGAGCTGGCCCCTACCCAGATAGCGAAAACCCCAGGTTCTACCTGGGGTTTCAGGGAGTGGAGCTGAGGGGATTTGAACCCCTGACCCCTTGACTGCCAGTCAAGTGCTCTGCCAGGCTGAGCTACAGCCCCGTGATTGGGATCCTCCAGTTTACATCGGTCTACTCATGTGACTCCCTCTTGTGCTGTGTCCCACGAGAGGCAAGAGATTAAGAACGTCGGTCACCCTCAACGGCGAGGCGTCGGTCGCTTCCGACGGCGCGGAGGGCTCAAGTCGGCCGTTCACTCACCTCGGTCTCGATCTCGTCGGCCAGCGCAATGAGTCGTTCTCCCAGTCTTCGGGCTTGTCCCGTATCTAGGGCGGTGATGTGTTGTCCGCGCCCACTTTGGAATGTCGATAGGAAGACACCCTCGTCGATCCCGACGGGATGGTTCTTGAGCGTCTGAATCCAGACGCCATACCGGGCTTTGACCATCTGATCAGTTCCGCTGAGTCGGTCGATTGAAGGCGGACTGGCCGACGGCGGCGTGGCGCCCGACTCGTTTAGGGGCGGCGACATCGTGTATGTAATCATGACCTTCTCCTCTGAATCACCAACTCGGCATGGTCTCCCATCGTCAACCCAGACCACAGGGCAACAGCCAGCGCCACGAATCCCACTGCCGCCGGTGGTCCGGCGTGCGTGAAGATGAGTGCCGAGGCGAACAGTGCGACACAAGGGACCATGGGCGCCCCGGACGCTCGTAGCGCAAGCCCGGCGAGGATCACTGTCAATAGCCATATCCCTGGAGCGACCCAACCCAGACCCGTTGTCAGCTCGTGGGCGAATAGGTACTCACCGGCTGCCCTCGCATCGCCGCCGATCAGGATCCCGGTGGCGACACCGGCAACGGCGTCGTAGGCGGAGAACCAAGCGGCCCATAGCACCGCCGCCCCCCGGGCAACCGTGGCGGCCGGGCCTTCGATACCTTTCAGCAACTCAAGGATCCCCAAGGCGATGATCGGCGCAAAGACCAGTTGGGCGATATGAACGACCATCCATGTGGGGATGTCGTCGTTGGTCAGCGATGTCGGATGTATCAGCGCCACGACCACCCAGGCGATGCAGACCGCCGCCATAACGACTGCGACGGCGCTGGAAGTTCGCTCGATCGGCCGTCTTGTCGCGTTCGTGATCACGAGGTGTTCCTCTCTTCGTTTCCGGTCGAGAATGGGTTTGCTATGCATCATCCGTTGACCTTTCCTCCGCCGCTCACATCCAGGTCGCGGGATGCTGGACTGTTGGTCAACGTCAAGGTGGCGCCGCCCGTGACCCGCCCGCTGACCTCGAGCAGGGCGTTGACCGTTGCGTTCGAACCGCCTCCTAGTCCGATATCCATTGTCTGGACGACCATGTCTTCAAGATCGATGGCGGCTCCACCTTCTGCTCGGAGCTCGAGCTGATCTGCAGCTCCGACGCCCTGGACGTAGGCGCCTCCATCTGCAAGCAGGCCGATGAGGACGGGCATCGCGACTTCCACCATCCGACCTGATCCAGGAGCGATGACGTTCCCTCGTACCTCGATGACCAGGGTGTCGCCATTCACCTCGGTGATGATCTTGTCTTGGAGGTTGTCGTCGTAGATGCTGGTGACCCCTGCGGGAGCAGCCGGGTCCACGGTGATTTCGACGGATATTCCACTGGAGACCTCGATCCGATCGAATGACCCCACCTCCCTCGCCTCCGAGACGATGTCGCCCGACCCGGTCGACGCGCAGCCCACCGCGGTCACGGCGAGGACCAGCACTCCCCCCAACAATCTCCTACTTTGTCTCATTCTCGGACTCCTTTCGTGTCGGCGAACCGACCGTCATTGACTCGGGTGCGACCTGAGGTGTGCTCAACCACCAGCGCGCCTGCATGGAGATGACTGCCAATGCCACAACTGCCGTGACAGCGGTCATTGACCAGTACATCTGGACCCGATCGCTGCCCTCAAAGAGGAGGACGGCAATGCCGCCGGCGGCATTGAGTGCCGCGTGCATGAGGAAGGCGATCAGGACGCTCTGCTGGGTTCGGACGAACACCGCGGTGAACAGGATGGACAACACCACGAGGGCCGCGGCGTCGGCCCAGGGGAGATCACCGGATATGAATAGCGGGAGGTGCCAGACCGCCCACAGGACCCCGAGACCAAGACTGGCCAAGAGCGGTGAAAGCCTCGTCAGGAGCCGACGCAGGGCAAAACCGCGCCACCCGAGCTCTTCCCAGGCTCCTGCGATGACACCTACCACCTGGAACCCGAACAGTTGTCCTAGCTCCAACCAGTCGACAAGGGGACCCGGACTCGCGACCTGCGCGCCGGCCAACACATTGACCGCGGCGGCCGCGGCGAGCAAGGCGACTGGCCCGAGGAGGGCGATGAGGTACCACCGGACACCAACCCGCCACACCGTGACCCTTCGTAGCAGGGCGCCGACCTCATGCCGTCCGTCGATCAGCGCGGCAACGGCGATGGCCGCTATCGACACCCCGGGGGGAAGCAGGCCCATTGGCCAGGTGATTGCCAGTGTCAACAGGTAGAAGGTGGTGATCGGCCAGCGTCTGGCCAATCCGGACATCAGGGGAACCCGACCCCTTTCCCTAACATCTTGTGCCAAACCACTCATGGGCTCCTCCTCGGATCGACGCCATTACGGCCTTCCGTGATCGATCCTTTCGGAGTGTCGCCTCGGCGTCGACCCGGACCGCTGGTGTATCTGTGGGCGGGTTTCTGGCCCGTCCTCAGACGGGCGCGCCGAACCAATCAGGGAGAAGTCGACTAGTCGGTATCAGCCGCGCAAGTACAGCAAGACGGCCAACACCCGTTTGGAGTCGCTGCCTGTGGTGGGGAGGTCGAGTTTGCTGAAGATGCTCGACACATACTTCTCGACCGCCCGCAACGTGATCACGAACCGGTCGGCGATGCCCTGATTCGACCGACCTTCTGCCATGAGCGCGAGTACCTCGCGTTCCCTTGGGGTGAGACGGTCCAACGGATCGCGTTTTCTCTGCTTGGAGATCAACGCCGACACGATCGTCGGGTCGATGGCAGACCCGCCATCGGCCACCCGGGCGACAGCATCCATGAACTCTTTCACGTTGCTGACCCGATCCTTGAGTAGATAGCCCACTCCGGCTGCTGAGTCCCCTAGCAGTTGCATGGCCAGACCCACTTCCACGTATTGGGACAGCACCAACACGCCGACGTCAGGGTGTCCGGCTCGTATCTTCAACGCCGCCTTCATCCCCTCGTCGGTGTGTGTGGGCGGGAGACGGATGTCGACGATGGCCACGTCGGGCGGGTCGTCGTCGACGAGGACGAGCAGCTTGTCGGCGTTGCCGCTAGTTCCTGCCACCTCGATACCGCTCTCGGTGAGGAGTCTGACCAGGCCCTCCCGAAGGAGGACGTTGTCTTCGGCAATCATCACCCGCATGGGATCTCCGCCCGGAGACGGGTACCTTGTCCCACAGGGCTCCAGACCTGGAGACGCCCGCCAAGTGCCTCGACACGGTCGGCCAGACCTCTCAGGCCGGAGCCGGTGTCCGCCGAGGCTCCCCCGATCCCATCGTCTCTCACCTCGACGATCAAAGCGCCTGGGTTTCGCTCCAGCTCGACCACCGCCGAGGTCGCCTCGGCATGTCGGGCCACATTGGTCAGAGCCTCACACACGATGAAGAAGGCGGCGAGCTCGACCTGCTCGGGCATCCTGTCCTGGGTGGCTCCGATCACTTCAACCGGCACGGTGGCACGAGTCGCCACCGACTCGAGGGCAACAGCGAGACCATGGTCGCTCACCGCTGCGGGATGGATGCCGTGGGCGAGGTCGCGTAACTCGGCGATGCTGGCCGTCACTTCCTGGCGGGCGGAGTCGATCCTCGTCCGTATCTCGGCGTCGCCGTCGAGCCGATCCCCTAACTCGCCCAACTCCAACGTCAGGGCGATCAGACGCTGCTGAGCGCCGTCGTGAAGGTCTCTCTCCAATCGTCGCCGCTCCGACTGCTCGGCCTGGAGAATGCGGGCGCGCGAACCTCGCAGCTCCTCCAGCCGGGCCCGCAACTCGACCTGCAGTTGAGCGTTTTCGATGGTCATTCCGATGGCCGAAACCACCGACGAGAGCAACCGTGGTTCGTCATCGAGGGCGGAATCGTGAAGGAGCATGGCCACCGGCTGGTCGTCACGTTTCACCGGCGTCGACGACCGACCAGGTGAGTCCTCGAGCTCGATTTGTCGGCCATCGACGTCGGCGTATGAATCGAATTCGGGTAGCCAATAGGCCAGCCTCACCGAGGGATCCCTGAGGGCGCGCGCTACCGCCTCTTGAAGATCTGCCGGCCCGGGGTTGACACCAAGGGCCTCCACCAGGTCGCCCACAGAGGCCCTCCCCAGTCGCGCGTCAAGGATCGCAACCAGGAACACGATCGGCGCCAACCCGATGATGCCGAAAGTGGCGAGCCTGACATTCTCTATCACGCTCGTCCAGGCGAACAACTGGACTAGATACAGAAGCGCGATCATTGCCAAGGCAAGCGAGAACGAATAGGCGAGGAGACCGAGAGGGGTTCTGAGAGGTGGATCTCGGCGGCGGCGGAGGACGAGACTGGTTGTTCCCATCAGCAGCACGGCACTGACGAACGCGAGCTGAACGGCCCGCAATGACGTGACCACCGTTGGGTTGTCGACCACCGCTACCAGATTGCGCTCGCCGCCATCTCCGAAGAGCATCCGAAGCAACGTGAGTGCCACCGCCCCAAATCCTGCCGCCACTACGACCCGATCCAGCCGAGTTTGGAGACGCCCGCTGGGGAAGGCCAGAAACACGTGCAGTAAGAGGGCGGGCACCAGGAACTGGACGGCGGCACCGATCGTGTAGAGCACATCGTTCGCCGACCAGTTGAGAAAGGTGGTGAAGGTGATGAACCCTGTCGTCACCATCAGCACTCCGAGTCGGCTCTCGGGTCGTCGACGCCAAGCGATGAGGCCGGCTGCAATGAAGGGGAGCGTCAGCCAGCAGGCCAGAAAAGCGCTCAGGCCTGGTTCCTGGATACCCTCCCCGGTCGCCGCAAGCACGATCAGCGTGATGCCAACCACAGCTCCCGCAGCCGCCAGGGACAACAGGATATGCGGACTTGGGCCCTTGGCGGTGGAGTCCGCGTATGGCTGTGGCAACACGGTGGTGCCCATAGGCGAATCCGATCTCGCCGAGCCCCGATCGGGCGACCGAGAAGACCAGTATGCCATCCGACATCGTCCGATGCATCGGATGTATCGGGTGAGAACCGTCTTTGTCTAAGCGCGAATCGAGTCGTCAGAACTTCTGACCGGTGGAAGCCAGGGACTGCAGCTCTCTCCGCGAGGGCACTTGGTCCGACCTCAGGCATGAATGGCCTTCCTCGTCAGCGAAGGCTCCATGGCCCGACGAAGAACCGCGCTTCGTCGCTCCACCAAGCTGGCGATCCCACCAGCTACGAGCAGCAGCGCCATTGCTGAAGCGACGATGGTCATGTCGGGCGCCAATGCCAGCAGCAGGCGAAACACGACTACGTCGATCCCGCCGGACATCAAGGAGACGAGCAGTATCACTGCTCCAATTGTGAACCCGGCTGCGATTTGGAGGACTGCCGGCCAACGCCGTGGAGTCTGCGGTGGGTCCATCCGCAGTCGTCGGCGCCTGCGCATCACATATAGGATCGAGGCCAAGACCAGAAGAGCTGTGACCGCGTCGAGGATGATCCAGGCGATGGTCGGAGCGCGGCTGACTTGGGGCATGCCCCCGATGAGAGCCTCCAAACCTGCAGTCTCCGGCCCCTTGACCATGACGCCGTTGCGGGCCATCAGCACCACGACTGCGGCGTCGATATCAGGAATGAGAGCCACATTGGCGTGGAAACCGAATGTGTTCCCATCGTGGCCGATCAACTCCTTGCCATCGATGCTCCCTGTTCGCCAGCCCATCGCGTAATGGTCGAGGTGCTCCCCGCCCTGGCTCAGAGCCGCTGGTGTATGCATGAGGGCCATGTTCTCTGCAGAGATCAGACGTCTGCCTTCGAAGCTCCCGTCACCCACCTGGAATCGGGCATACGCGGCCATGTCAGCCGCCGTCGAGATCAGATAGCCATCGGGCGCGAAGCCCGGGATCGCAGTGTGACGCAGGGAGATCGGAAACCCGAAGACGGTGATCGTCCCCTGGGCCAATCCATCGGCGCGGGCCTGAGCGAAATCGGAGTAACTGTGGTCCATGCCCAAGGGCGCAAAGATTTCCTCCTCTACGAACTCTCCGTAATCCTGTCCGGACACCTCTTGGACGATCAGTCCGAGAATCGCATAGTTGAGGTTGCTGTAGTTGAACTCGGCGCCCGGCTCGCTAACAAGTTCGTAGTTCTCGATCGAGCGGACCCGCTCCTCGAGGGATATCTCAGGCGTGAAGACAATCCGGCTTCCGTCGAGCGTGGAGAGCCCGGAGGTCTGGTTGAGCAGATGCCGTAGCGTGATCGGCGCGGTCGAGTCCGCCGTCGTGAACCAATCGATGTAATCGGTGACGGGCGCATCCAATTCGACGATCCCTTGTTCGACGAGTTGGAGGATGGCCAGAGCGGTGAATGACTTGCTAACAGATCCGATGACAAACGGGGTGTCGCCAGAGGCTGCCCCAAAACCGGCCACCTGCTGCTGTTCGCCGCTGATCACCACGTAGGCAGCCTGTGCCACACCCATCTCTTCGAGCTGACGCTCGATCGCCGTTGCCGCACCTTCAACTCCGTCCGGCCCGCCGCTCGAGGCGGCAGAAGCCTCAACGGGTCCAGCGATCAAAGCCAAGGCGACAAAGCTGAGTACCGGCAACGCCAGGTGCCTCATCTTCAGCCTGAGCCGGCGCGGCCTGACCGCGATCAGTCTGCGAAGAGACCGCGCCTCCATCTCAGAACTCTTCACGGTTGAAGCGCCAGATCGCCACGCAAACCAGGGCGACTGCCGCTGCAGCGGTGACGATGATCGGGACCACCCGGTTGAATTCTGGAGGTGAGGCCAGCGCATAGGAAGTGGCCACGTCGCCAAGGAGCCAGGGCGTGGCCATCACCAGAGGCATGGGAAGCATCCCCTTGAAGAACTGACCGACGAGTACCAGACCGATACCGAGTCCGGCCACCGGGCCGCGACCCTTGAACATGCAGCCCAACGCAACGGTCAGCACGACATAGAAGAGCACCGACACCGCGACGATGCCGACGGCGAGTGCGAACTGCCCGTAATCGAGGGACACGGGCAGCATGAGCTGCGCTTGCACCACGAAGATAAGGGACGGGATCAGCAGGGCGGTTGCAAAAAAGCCCACGAAGTTTGCGATCAGCTTGGCAAGGACGAAGGAAGCGCGCGAAGCGGGTTTTGACATGACCCAGGCGGCGGTCCCCAATTCCTTCTCCCCTACGACCGCTCCTTGGATGGTCAGGACGACACCGATTCCTATCGTCATGGCGCCCATCAGGAGAAACGTCTGTACCGCCTCGGTGACCAGTTCTTCGGGCGGCATCCCCGCCCCCTGGAGCATGATCACAGTGGCGACACCATTGAGCAGTACTACCCAGATCAGAGTCTGTACCCACCACAATCGGGTGGCCCACCACTGGCCCAGCTCCTTGCGAACGAGATTGCCCAGACCGCCTCGCCATCCCGTCGTGTGGACTGGGACCAAGGGGGACTCGACGGTGGCAGCTGTTGTGGTTGAGGTCATTCTCCATGCTCCTTCACTAGTTGGAGAAACACGTCCTCCAGGTTGAAATGTCTCCTGCCGAAGGCGGTAACCACGATGTCGTCGGTGGCGATCACCGAGCGCAGGAGCTCTGATTCAGCGGCTTGCTCGTCGGTGACGCTCACGGTCATCGCGATCGAGCCATTCTGGGAGGCGGTGGTGATGTCGCTCACCCACGGATGTGCCCGCAGGGCACGGAGTGTGGCTTGCTCGTCGCCTCGGATCGTGAGTTCGTATGTGGTGGAGTCACCATCGAGGAGTTCGGCGGTGGGGGAACTGGCCACCATCCGGCCGTGGTCCAGTATCGCCACATAGTCGCTCACTCTCTCCACGTCGTCGAGAATGTGGGTCGAGTAGAAGATCGTGGTGTAGGCCCGAAGGCGTTCCATGACATCGAGCACGTCACGACGGCCTACCGGATCGAGGGCCGCCGCCGGCTCGTCGAGTATCAGCAGGTCCGGATAGTTGATCTGGGCCTGAGCGATCCCAAGTCTCTGCCGTTCGCCACCGGAGAATCCTTTGGTTGGCCGATCGGCCTTGCCCTCCAGCCCCACCAACTCGAGGGTCTCGTCGATCCTGGCTCGAATCGCCGCCGCCGGTCCCTGGTAGAAGAAGCGTGCCGTGAACTCGAGCGTCTCCCGGGCGGTCATGTGTGTATAGAAGCGAGGATCCTGTGCCAGGTAGCCCACCCTCGAACGGATGGCCAAGCTGTCTTGGACGCTGTCCATGCCGAAGAGGGTCGCCTTGCCCGAGGTCGGACGGCCCAGACCCAGCAGCAGCTTGATTGCGGTGGTCTTGCCCGCGCCATTCGGGCCGAGGAAGCCGACAATCGAGTTGCGGGGGACCGTCAGATCGATCCCCTCAAGGGCATTGACATGCCCAAATGTCTTTGTCAGCCCCACGGTTTGGATGACAGAGTCCTGGACGCTCGCTACCGGAGCCGCCGGATCGGATTGGTTCTGGAGGACTTTGGTTCTCACAATGCTCCCTCTTGATTCGAGATGTAGCTCCACCATCTCAGAAGCACTTCGAGACTGAAACCCGGTATACCGGTACTCATGGGGTCGGGTTTCTGGTGTCTTGGCCGTCAGGCTCCGAATGCCAGAAGTCGACGTCGAGACACCAAGCATCTGGGCGCAACGTCCTCGCCGCTACCAGCCTCGGTACCAGCCAGACGTTGTCCCCCAGTTCCAAGCCACGACAATCAGACCACCAAGACTGACAGGCGAAAAGACGAGCCGCCATGCCGGTGGTCGGACTGTCCAGGTCCAATCGATGGCGGCCTACCGGCTTAAGGCTTCGCTAACTTGAGATCGTAGATTCCACCCCAGATGGACGACGAGGGCCGAGGACAGGAGCCAGCACAGCCGACCTCATCGGGGGGTCAAAAGGCTGCGACCGTGGCAGGGATCCCGTTCCAGGTGCTGCTGATCGGTGGCCTGGTCCTCGCAGCAGTGTTGGGCAGAATCCTGTCAGGCACGGGTGGCGGGAATGACCAGCCGCCGGCGGCTCTCTCCACCTCGACAACGCTCCAAATCACACCACTGGAAGAAACCTCCACGGAGTCGGAACCCGGGGCCGGCCCGGAGGTTCCTCCCATCGATGCCTGCTCTCTGCTCACCTTCGACGAGGTGTTCGAGGCGCTCTTGGGTCCTGATCAGTTCATCAATGGTCTCTTTACCGTGGGCCGGAGTGAGGGATGCGTGTGGACAGCTGATGTGGACGAGGGGCCACTCGAAGGTCTAGCGGTGCTGATTGTCCCCGGCCTTCCGGACGACCTCATGCCGGGCGCCGAGTTGGATGGGGTGACGGGCGTGGAAGTGGCAGATGTCGGCCAGGCGGCCGCCTGGTTCCCCGGCAGTGAAGGTGGGGTCCTCAGCGTCGTGGAGGAGACGAGCCTGGGCTATCTCTTCGTGCGGCTTGGCATCGACCATCCTGGTCTCGACGATGCGGCCCGGCTCGAGGCGGCGAAGTTTCTGGTCGCCAACGCCCTGTCCAGATTCCCGGGCGTAGATCCGGGGGAGCCGAAGCCGATTGCCGACCTGTGCGATCTGGTGACAAATGAGGAAGCCGACGAGGTGCTTGACCCACACCGTGACAGCCACCCGGCAACCCGCGATGAGATCCTCGTCATTGACAACTTCGCCGAACCTGTGGACCTCAGCGAACCGGGGGATGCCACTTGTACGAAGCTGATCCTCGCGGAGATCTACGTGGAGATCCAGCAGGGAGATCCGGCCGACTTCGAGGTCGGCGCCGAGATGGAGGGAGTGGTCGGCCAGCCGTTGCCGGGGCTTGGTGATGAGGCGGTCTGGTTCGCTGGGGTGCCGCGCCAGGGTTCGTTTACGGCACCACATGAGGCCGGTGTGCTCAGCGTAAGCCAGGGAGGTGGCTTCTTCCGGGTGCTCCTCGCCGTCCCTGATGCCGATGTCGGTACGCAGGACATCGTGAAAGGGCTTGTCACCAAGGCTCTCAGCAGGTTGCCGGGCGGGTCTCCGACAGGGGTTCTGGTCGCCGACGTCAAGCCGACCACCCTGCCAGGTTTCGGATACGTGGACGTCCTTCTTGCCAGAGAAGGGAGGGGAGAGTGGACGAGGGGGGAGGGCCTCGTGGCGATGCTCAGAGTTTTGGCCGGCGAGCTGGACTCTTCTGAGGTGCTGGTCGATGGCGAGATTGTGGAACGATCAGGCACGGGGGTCATCGTTCTGGCGCGGGAGTATCTCACCTCAGGCACGGATGACGAGGCGAGCACCGAGATCACCCGGCTGCTCGACCTTCTGTCCTTGACGCCCGAAGAGCTTGCCGGGATGACCGGCGCTGAGGAGCTCACCGCACTTCTTCCCAACGCCTCTCTAGTCCTCGATGTAGTTGCTCAGCAGGACGATCAGGATGAGTGTCAGATCCTCTACAACACCGCGAGCCCCTGTCTGGTCGAAGTCAGGTCACCGGAGCTGGAACAGCAATGGCCCGGCAAATACGTTCTGTTGCGGCCGATGACCAAGGTGTCGACCAACTGGACGCAGGAGGAAGTCGATGTGGCGCTGGAGGCCATGAAGGACGCCGCCGAGACGTACGAGGCCCTCGGCGAAATGCCACCGGTTGTCATGTACATGACGGGTGATGACGATCCCGGGGCGACCACAAACGTGGATGTCCAAGACGGGCAATGTCAGATCGCTGTTCATCAGACGATGCAGTTCTTTGGGGAGGACTCGTTCCAACAGTTCCTCGCCAGAGACATTGCATACTGTTTGATCGCACAGACGTTTCCTGAAGCTGGAACAACTTTCCGCTGGTGGGTTGACGGTCTGGCTAACTACCTCAGCGGTGTCGTCTACCCGGACCGCAACCTGGAACACGTCAATCTCCCTCAGCGCCTCGCGGTGGAGGAGCTCGAGACGTCATTGGTGGGCAGGACTTTCACCAACTGGGTGTTCTTCGAGTATCTCCACTCCACGGGCGGCGGAGCGACGGGTGTCCTCTCCACGATCGGCGACCTTCCCGGATCGCTGAATACTGAGATAGCGGGGCGGTGGCACGCTTTCAATGAGGCACTGACCGATGTGAGCGTGCCTGACCTCGGTGGTGGGAACGTTCCTTACGCACCTCCCGAGGCCGACGGGGCACCACCGAAGGTCGATGTGGAGGTCTCGGGTGCCGGGGAAGCTTCGTTCAATGTGAGGTCGTTTGGCGTGAACCGGCTGCATGTCCGGGTGACCGGTGGGTCGGTTGCCTGTGTTGAGTACGACCTGGAGAACGAGGTCAAGACCTCATGGCGGATGGGGCCGCCAGGCCCTGGGAGTGGGTGGAGCGGCGATCTCCCCCAAACGCTCGAGGGCGAGTCCACGTTCCTATTGACCGTCACCGGAGGGGAAGGGGCATTGCCGGAGGGGATTCTCACGATGCGGGTCAGAGATGTGGTGGACTCGGCAGACGAATGCGACGAGGAGGAATCGCAGCCGTCGGATACGGGCGACCTGTGTTTGGAAATATGCGATCCGTCGTCGTACTACCGCTTCGGTGAGCAGCTTGCGGAGTGGCTCCAGCGTCTTCTGGGCCTCCTGGACTGACCCGGCACTTGAAACCCGCTTCCGAAAGGGCCGGTCAGGGTTCCCCGGTGGGCGTCGGGTAGCAGCTCGTGTCTTCGAAGAACTCGCGCTCGAGCTCTTCGCCGGGCAAGCCGATCGTGAAGTCCCTTTCCGGATGGGTGATCGTGCCCGACACGCTCCCGGCGTCCGCGTCATACATGAGGTCGACATCGGCGCGTTCGGGGTTCTCGCCTGCCGATCCAGTCGGGTTCGCGGTGGCTCAGCGTGAACCACCCCGCATAGCTGCCCGTGCCCGCGTCGTAGGTGAGCTCGGACCCCTCGCGATCG
>Ga0302046_10004616_pt1 | contig 12238 bp, 10 predicted proteins | sample RVTome_11_FD_200261 | JGI IMG/M metagenome (GOLD analysis project Ga0302046, IMG submission 200261) | Soil microbial communities from uranium-contaminated site in the Upper Colorado River Basin, Wyoming, United States - RVT147D111 (version 2) ... | reverse complement strand
GCCACCAGGAGCAACAACGCGACGACGATGAAAATCAACAGACCGGTAATCTGGATGCGCGAGCGCATGCCCTCCAGCGCGTCGTACTCGCTGGCGACCTCCTGCGTGCGGCGCACGTGATCGACGACGACCGGATCGACCACCCGGCCGACATAGAGGTAGGCGTCGATAAAGCGGTTGAGCCGCACCATGGCATAGACCATGTCCTCGCCTTCCTTGCCGAGCAGTACGAGATCGCCGTCCTGCGCCTCCTCGACGGCGCGGAGCGGCACGCTGTCGAATGCGGCGGCAAGGCTGAGCGTGGTACGCGCGATCACGCGGCCGGTCGAGTCGAAGACCGTCGCCTCGCTGAGCGAACGCAGCGCGATCTGTGCCTGCAGCACATTGGAGAAGTGAACCGAGTTGCTGCGGACGAGCTGGGGCGCCATCCGGTTCAGATCGTTCGCCATCGCCAGCAGATCGGCGCGGATGGTCTTGCGGTGCTCGGCGACGTAGGCGTCGGCCACGGCCAGGGATTCCTGTACCGCCGTTCGCACCCGCTCGCTGAACCAGGCCTGCACGCCGAGATGGAAGGTCAGCGCCGAGAACACGGCGGTAATGATCGCCGGCGCCACCGCGACCAGGCTGAACAGGCCGACGAAGCGGGCGTGCAGACGGGCGCCGGCCGAGCCGGAACGCCGCTGCTCCCACAGCCTGACCAGCTGGCGCGCCACCAGCGCCACCAGGGACAGCAGCAGGATCAGGTCGAGGACCAGCAGGCCGAGGATCAGTTTCGGGTTGGCGCCCTGCGACCCGGTACCGGTCCAGGCGGCGTAGGTTGCGATGCCGGCGGCAGCGGCGGCGACGGCCAGTGACATCGCCAGCTTTCCGGCGAGGCCGCCGCGGTGGCGCGACGCGGCGATGCGCTGCCAGAGAGACGTCTCGGCGAGACGCCCCCCCTCTAGACTTGGAATCTGAGTCTCGACGTGTTCAGCGTCGGACATGGCCCCCCCGGCGAATCGGACTGCGACAACTTTAGCACAGTCTGTTGCAGATTCGCCTCACTTGAGTCCACGAACCACCCGAATGTCAAGCTCCCTGATCTTCTTCCGCAGTGTATTCCGGTTCAGCCCAAGCAAATCGGCGGCCCGGAGCTGATTGCCGCGCGTCGCGGAAAGGCTGAGTTCGATTAGCGGACGCTCGACTTCGCGCAGCACCCGACCGTAGAGGCCGGTCGGCGGCAGTTCGTCGGCGTGGGCATCGAAATAGCGCTTGAGATGCCACTCAACGGCGCTGCCGATGCTGTCATTGGTCGGCGAATCACCGCCGCGCGGTGCCGGGGCGGCGGTGGCGAGCTCCATCTCGATGATTTCCGGGCCTATCACCTCCGAGGTATAGAGGGCCGTCAACCGGCGCACGAGATTTTCGAGCTCACGCACGTTGCCCGGCCAGCGGTAATTCACCAGGCGTTCCATCGCCGCCTTGTCGATCGACTTCGGCGGCAGCCCCTCGCCCACGGCCTTGCCGAGGAAGTGCTGGACCAGGTCCGGGACGTCGGCGGAGCGCTCGCGCAACGGCGGCAACCTGAGCGGCACCACGTTGAGGCGATAGAACAGGTCCTCTCGAAACAGCCCCTGCTGAATGAGCTGGCGCAGGTCGCGATTGGTGGCGGCGACGATGCGCACATCGGTGCGGATCGGCGTGCGGCCGCCGACCGTGGTGTATTCGCCCTGCTGCAGCACCCTGAGCAGCCGGGTCTGCGCTTCCGGCGGCATGTCGCCGATCTCGTCCAGGAACAGGGTGCCGCCATTGGCCTGTTCGAAACGCCCCATCGAACGCGTGGTCGCGCCGGTGAAAGCGCCTCGCTCATGTCCGAAGAGTTCGCTCTCGATCAGCTCGCGCGGGATCGCGGCCATGTTCACGGCGACGAAGGGGCCGGTACGCCGCTTGCCGTAGTCGTGCAGGGCGCGCGCCACCAACTCCTTTCCGGTGCCGGATTCGCCGGTGATGGTGACGGTAAGATCGGTCGCCATAAGCCGCGCCAAGGTGCGATAGATGTCCTGCATGGCCGGCGAGCGGCCGATCAAGGGCAGGCGCTCGTCGCCGTCGGCGTCGGCCTCGGCATCGCCGCGCTCGTCGCCGCTCGCGCTGAGCGCGCGCGCGACGACGCTGGTCAGTTCCTTCAGGTCGAAGGGCTTTGGCAGGTACTCGTATGCACCGCGCTCTGTGGCACGGATCGCCGTCAACAGCGTGCTCTGCGCGCTCATGACGATGATCGGCAGCGACGGGCGCAGCTTCTTGATCCGCGGCAACAGATCGAGGCCGTTCTCGTCCGGCATCACGACGTCGGTGATCACCAGGTCGCCCTGCCCGTCGGAAATCCAGCGCCAGAGCGTCGCCGCGTTGCCGGTGCTGCGCACCTCGTAGCCGGCCCGCCCCAGCGCCTGATCCAGCACCACGCGGATGGCGCGGTCGTCGTCGGCGATCAGGACCGTTCCCGCACTCATGACACGTCCTCCTCCGGTCCCGCCTCGAACAGCGGCAGCATCGTGCGGAAGGTGGTGCGGCCGCTGCCGGTATCGCATTCGACGATACCGCCATGGTCGCCGATGATCTTCGCCACCAGGGCCAGGCCCATGCCGGTGCCGGTGCGCTTGGTGGTGACGAACGGATCGAACAGGTGCGGAATCAGATCCTCCGGCACGCCGCCGCCGTTATCGGTGACCGAGACCTCGAGCGGCAACTTCATCCGACTGTTGGACCCGGGAATTGCCAGCCGGACACCGTGTCGGAAGGCGGTGGAAAGCACGATCCTTCCGCCCTCTTCCGGCGCCGCCTCGGCGGCGTTCTTTACGAGATTGAGAAACACCTGCACGAGCTGGTCGAAGTGGCCGAGCACCGGCGGCAAGGAGGGGTCGTAATGTTCCTCAATCGCGACGTTGCGGGCAAAGCCGGTCTGCGCCACCTTGCGAACCCGCTCCAGGACCCGGTGGATGTTCACCGGGTCGCGCTCGATCGGCTTGTCGGAGAACATCTCCATGCGGTCCACCAGGTCGCAGATGCGGTCGGCCTCGTCGCAGATGAGCTGGGTCAACGCCTGATCGTCCTGGCCGACCGCGGGCTCCAGAAGCTGCGCCGCGCCGCGGATGCCGGAGAGCGGATTCTTGATCTCGTGCGCCAACACGGCGGCCATGCCCGTCACCATCCGCGCCGCACCGCGGTGGGTCAGCTGACGATCCATCTTCGAAGCGATGCCGGCCTCCTGCAGCACCACCAGCGTCGCGCCCGGGGACTCCGTCACCGGCGAGACGCTGATGTTGGCGAGATGGACGCCGCTGCGCGGTGTGCCCAGGGCCACGGCGTGTTCCGACATCGTCATGCCCTCGCGCACCACCAGCGCGACCAGCGCCAGCAGCGGGCTGTCGTAGGGCACGATGTCGGCAAGCCGGCACTGGCGGAGGTAGGGGGCGCCGGCGGCAAAGAAATGCTCGGCGGCCTGATTGACATATTGAATGCTGCCGTCCCGGTCCAGCAGCAGCACCGGGTTCGGCAGCAGCGCCAGGATGCTTTCGGCATCGAGGACCGTGGACGGAACCGAGGTCTTGACAGCGGCATCGACCATGTTCACGCGGCCCGCTTTTCGATGGCACGGCCGAAGGTCTCGTCGAGCAGGCGCTCGACCTCTGCCGGCGTCTCTTCGCGCTGCACCGCCTGGCGCCGCTCGCGATCGATGCCGGCACGCTCCAAGTACCAGCCGAGATGCTTGCGGGCGACCCGGAGGCCGCGCTCGCGGCCGTAGTGCTCCAGCATCGCTCGGTAGTGCTCCAGCACCAGCACCCGCCGTTCGGCAAGCGACGGTTCCGGCGGCGCTTCTCCGGTGGCCAGGAAGCGCGTCACCGCGCCCGCGAACCAGGGCCGGCCCAAGGCGCCGCGCCCGACCATGACACCGTCGGCGCCCGAACGTCGCAGGATGCGCGCGGCATCGTCCAGGCTCTGGACGTCGCCGTTGGCGATCACCGGCACCGAGACTGCGGCCTTGACGCGGCCGATGGCGTCCCAATCGGCGCGTCCTCCGAAGCCCTGCATGCGGGTGCGTCCGTGCACGGTGATCAGCCGAATCCCGGCGGCTTCCGCGCGACGCGCCAGACGAGGCGCGGTGATCTCGCCGTCGTCCCAGCCGAGCCGCATCTTCAGGCTGACCGGTACCTGTACGGCGCCGACAGCGGCCTCGATGAGGCGCAGTGCCTTGGTTTCATCGCGCATCAGGGCGGCACCGGCCTGCTGGCCGTTCGCCACCTTCTTCACCGGACAGCCCATGTTGATGTCGATCATGGCCGCGCCCAAGTCCTGGCAATGCCGCGCCGCCTCGGCCATCGGCTCCGGTTCGGCACCGGCAAGCTGCACCACCAGCGGACCCTCGCCGCCGTCTCGCGCCAAGCGCCGAAGCGACTTCCGGCTGGCCTCGACCAGGCTGCGCGAGGCCACCATCTCGGTTACCACCAGGCCGGCACCGAAGCGCCGCGACAGGCGCCGGAACGGGGCATCGGTAATCCCCGACATCGGCGCCAGGATGACCGGGCCAATGATCCTGAGATTGCAGATGGAAATGGTCATATCTTGGGCAACTCCAACAGTTGCTTATTTAACAAGCAGAATATCCGCCCCGTCTTTCTTTTGCAATGCACAATAAAACGATTCGCCAGGCCACCCGCACGTCTCGAGAATTGAAAGCAATTCGGCTCCAGGCATTTACGGCTTGATCCTGAGCCGTTCCGCGAACACGAGACAGCGACGCAAACGGCGCTCTTGGCCGCCCCGACTTCCGCGGCTAGGCTGTGTCGCCGCCCGGACCTGCTCCGGCGCGGTGGTGGGGGACGTGCCGGTATCAGCCATGACGACCATCGCCCTGATCGTAGCCGCCGGCCGCGGCACCAGAGTGGGCACGGATGTGCCGAAGCAATATCTGCCGCTCGGCGGCAAGCCGCTGCTTCGCCATTCGGTCGAGACCTTCTTGGCTCACCCAGCCGTCGACGGGCTTCGCGTGGTCATCCACCCGGACGATCGCGAACGGCACGATCGCACGCTGGCCGACCTGCCGGTGATGGCGCCAGTGGCAGGCGGTGCCAGTCGCCAGGCCTCCGTCCGCCTCGGCCTGGAAAGCTTCGCGGCTGCGCCGCCGGAACGGGTGCTGATCCACGATGCCGCACGCCCCTTCATCGATGCCGCCACCATCTCGCGCGCACTCGCGGCGCTTGACAGTTATGCCGGCGCCGTCCCCGCGGTGGCGGTGGCCGACAGCCTGAAACGGGGCGACGGCGGGCTCGTATCGGCACACGTACCGCGCGACGGCCTCTGGCGGGCGCAGACGCCGCAAGCCTTCCGCTTCACCCAGATTCTGGAGGCGCATCGGGCCTGCCCGGACACGGCGCTGGGCGACGACGCGCAGGTGGCCGAGCGCGCAGGCCTTGCCGTCGCCCTGGTCGCCGGCAGCGAGGACAACTTCAAGGTGACCGAGCCCGATGACGTTGCGCGGGCCGAACGCCTGCTGGCATCGCGCCGGGACAGCGGCCCGGACGAAATGCTGGTCGGCAACGGCTTCGACGTGCACCGTTTCGCCCCCGGCGACCACGTCATGCTCTGTGGCATCGCCGTGCCGCATGGGGCCGGCCTCGAAGGCCACTCCGACGCCGACGTCGGTCTGCACGCACTAACGGACGCGATCCTCGGCGCCATCGGCGAGGGCGACATCGGTCAGCATTTCCCGCCGGGCGATCCGCGCTGGAAGGGCGCCGCCTCGCATCGTTTCCTGAGCCACGCGCGCACGCTGGTTGAGGCACAGGGCGGCCGTATCGTCCATGTCGACGTTACGCTGATCCTTGAGCGGCCGCGCGTCGGCCCGCACCGCGAGGCGATGCGACAGCTGGTCGCCGAAGTGCTCGGACTGCCGGTGCCGCGGGTCAGCGTCAAGGCGACCACCACCGAGCGCCTGGGCTTCCTCGGCCGCGGCGAAGGCATCGCGGCGCAGGCCACGGCGACAGTCAGGATGCCCCGGCGGTGAACTTTCGTGCCCCTGCCCTGCCTCTCACCCACCCGGCCGGGCTTGTCGCTACATGGTTCGGGACCGGCCTGATGCCGCTTGCACCGGGCACTTGGGGATCGCTCGCCGCCTTGCCCTTCGCGTGGTGCATCGCCTGGGCCGGGGGGATTTGGGCGCTGGCGGCGGCGGTCGTCGCGATCACTCTCGTCGGCATCTGGGCCGCCGAGCGCTACATCCGCGCGCTCGGCCGGGAAGATCCCGGCGACGTCGTCGTCGACGAGGTGGCCGGGCAATGGCTGACGCTGCTGCCGGCTGCCACCGACATCGGCCTCTTCGCCGCCGGCTTCGTCCTGTTCCGCATTGCCGACATCCTGAAGCCCTGGCCCGCGAGCTGGGCCGACCGGCGCCTGCACGGCGGGCTCGGCTGCGTGCTGGACGACCTGATCGCCGCCGTCTACTCCGCGCTGGCGCTGCTCGGCCTCAGGCTGCTCGGCGAGGCCCTCTGAATGCTGCCGGCGGAGCTGAGAAGCCTGGCGAGGCGCGTGCTCGATGCCTACCGGCGGCGCGGGCTTACCATCGCTACCGCCGAATCCTGCACCGGCGGCCTGATCGCCGGCGCGCTGACCGAGATCGCCGGCTCGTCCGACGTGGTCGAGCGCGGCTTCGTCACCTATGCCAACGCCGCCAAGCAGGAGATGCTGGGCGTGCCGGAGGCGACGCTGCTCGCCGACGGCGCCGTCAGCGAGGCGACCGTCCGCGCCATGGCCGAAGGCGCCCTCGCGAATTCGCCGGCGGACGTCGCGGTGGCGGTGACCGGGGTCGCCGGCCCCGGCGGCGGTTCGGCGGAGAAGCCGGTCGGTCTCGTCCACCTGGCCACCACCATGCGCGGCGACGGAACCCGGCATTGGCGCATGGAGTTTGGCGGCATCGGCCGTGGCGCCATCCGCGAGGCGACGGTGGAGGCCGCGCTGGAAATGCTGCTGGAGCGCGTCGGCGAGAGCGTAGCGACGAGGCCCGGCCAGGTCCGTCTCTCCGGCCTTAACGTCGTGGTTCTGTTTTTGGGCGCCGTGCTGGCGATCGTCCTTGGCGGCATGCTGGCGTTTCTGCTCGTGCAGGCGCTGGGCCTGCCGCGCCGGGGAACCGCCTTCCTGGGCCTGATGTCGCTGGTGCCGAGCCTCGCCATCCTGCTTTGGGTCTATCTCTGGATCCGGCTGAAGTCGCGCCGGTCGACGACCTGGTTCGGCCTCGGTGAGATGACGCTGCGGCGCCTGGCGATCGGCGTCGGCGGCGGCATGGCCGCCGCGGCGGCGTCGATGGCGATTGCCTTTCTGTTGCGCCCGCTGGTGGGAGAGCCGGACAACATCGTGCTGAAGATGATCGAGATCGCCGGCGGCATGTCGCCTGGCCTCGCCCTGATCATCCTGCTTTTTGCCGTGGCGGCGGCACCGGTCTGGGAGGAGCTGCTGTTCCGTGGCGCGCTCTACGGCTGGTGCCGGGGACGGCTCGGCGTCGCCTCGTCGGCGCTGCTCGTGGCCCTGGCGCACGCCCTGCTGCATCTCGACCCGGCGGTGGCACCGGCCTTGGCGCTGATCTTCGTCTGGTTTGCGCTGCTCTACGAGTGGACCGGCAATCTCTGGGTGCCGATCCTGGCGCACGCCACCAACAACAGCCTGGCGGTACTCGGCGTCTGGCTCTACCTCGCCGGCTGGCTGGATTGACGCGGCGACGGCGCGGGAGCTGCGCTCGGCGCGTAGATCTCGGCGGCGCGCCGTTCGAAGGCCGAGACCATGCGCCGGACGGCCTCGTTGAAGGCGGCCTTGGCCACCAGTTGCAGCGCCCGCGAGTGAAACTCGAAGTCGATGTAGAAATCGATGGTGGTGGCGCGGCCGTCGGACTCGGGACGGAACAGCCAGTGATTGTCGAGATAGCGGAACGGCCCGTCGATGTAGCTGACATCGATACGGCCGGGCCGGTTCAGCGTCACTCTCGAGGTGAAGCTCTCGCGGAACACCTTGAAGCCCACGATCAGGTCGCCCCAGACGACGTCGCCCTCGCGGCGGGTCACCCGGCAGCCGACGCACCAGGGCAGGAACTCGGGATAGCGTTCGATGTCGGCGACCAGGTCGAACATCTGCTCCGGCCGGTAGGGCAGGATCTTGCGCTCGGCATATGTCGGCATCGGCGGACCGTTCAGCCGGCAGCGGACAGCACGGCCTGGCGCCGCGCGCGCATTTCGGCGAAGTCGCGGTCGGCGTGATAGGACGAGCGCGTCAACGGCGACGCCGACACCATCAGGAAGCCCTTGCCGCGCGCCGCCTGCGCCAGAGCCTCGAACTCCTCCGGCGTCACGAAGCGGTCGATGGCGTGGTGCTTTGGCGTCGGCTGCAGGTACTGTCCGACGGTGAGGAAATCGACCTCGGCCTCTCTGAGGTCGTCCATCACCTGGTGTACCTCCTGCCGCGACTCGCCGAGGCCGACCATCAGGCCCGACTTGGTGAAGGTCTCCGGCGCCAACTCCTTGACCCGGCTCAGCAGGCGCAGCGAGGCAAAGTAGCGCGCGCCCGGCCGCACCTCGGGGTAGAGCCGCGGCACGGTCTCCAGGTTATGGTTGTAGACGTCCGGCCGGGCTGCGACCACCAACTCCAGCGCCCCCTTCCTGCCGAGGAAATCCGGCGTCAGGATCTCGATCGTGGTCTCCGGCGAGGCCTCGCGGATGCAGGCGACGGTGCGGGCAAAATGCGCCGCGCCGCCGTCCGCCAGGTCGTCGCGGTCGACCGAGGTGACGACCACGTGCTTGAGGCCGAGCTTGGCGACGGCTATGGCGACGTTGTCCGGCTCGAAGGGATCGAGCGCGCCTGGCCGCCCGGTTTTGACGTTGCAGAAGCTGCAGGCGCGCGTGCAGGTGTCGCCCATGATCATCATGGTGGCGTGCCGCCTGGCCCAGCACTCGCCGATGTTGGGACAGGCCGCCTCTTCGCAGACGGTATGCAGGCCGTGCTCGCGCACGATGGCGCGGGTCTCGCCGTAGACCGGCGAGTTCGGCGCCTTCACCCGGATCCAGGCCGGCTTGCGCGGGATCGGATTGTCCGGGCGGTTGCGCTTCTCGGGATGGCGCAGCGCCCGGGTCTCGTCTGCGGAGAGCGTCATGACGCTAGAAATGAAGCGCGCGGCCGTAGGCGTCAAGCACCGCCTCGTGCATCATCTCCGACAGCGTCGGATGCGGGAACACCGTCTGCATCAACTCGGCCTCGGTGCTCTCGAGCGTGCGGGCGATGGTGTAGCCCTGGATCAGCTCGGTGACCTCGGCACCGACCATGTGCGCGCCCAAGAGCTCGCCGGTACTGGCGTCGAACACCGTCTTCACCAGGCCGTCGGCTTCGCCCAGTGCTATGGCCTTGCCGTTGCCGAGGAAGGGGAAGCGACCGACCTTGACCTCGTGCCCCGCAGCCTTGGCGGCCTGCTCGGTCAAGCCGACGCTGGCGACTTGCGGCTGGCAGTAGGTGCAACCCGGAATATTGCCGGTGTCGAGCGGATGCACGCCCTCGACGCCGGCGATGCGCTCGACGCAGACGACGCCCTCGTGCATCGCCTTGTGTGCCAGCCAGGGCGGGCCGACCAGGTCGCCAATGGCGTAGACTCCGGCCTCGCCGGTGCGGCACCACTCATCGACGACGACGTGGGTCCGGTCGACCTTCACCCCGGTGTCCTCCAGGCCGATGTTCTCGACGTTGCCGACGATGCCGACGGCAAGGATCACGCGGTCGACGGCAAGCTCGTCGGTCTTGCCGCCCACTTTGAGCGTGGCGGTGACGTTGTTGCGCCCCGGCTTCAGCCCGGTCACCTCGGCTTTGACGTGCAGCTTCATGCCCTGCTTCTCGAAGGCCTTGTGCGCGAAGGCGGAGATCTCCTCGTCCTCGACCGGCAGGATACGGTCCAGCACCTCGACCACGGTGACCTCGGCGCCGAGCGAGCGGTAGAAGCTGGCGAACTCGATGCCGATGGCGCCGGAGCCGATGACCAGCAGCGACTTCGGCATCGCCGCCGGCACCATGGCTTCCTTGTAGGTCCAGACCAGCTTGCCGTCCGCCTTCAGGCCCGGCAGTTCGCGCGCCCGGGCGCCGGTCGCCAGCATGATGTGCTTGGCGGTGAGGTCGGCCACTTGTTTGCCGTCCTTCTCCACCGCCACATTGCCCTTGCCGGCAAGGCGCCCATGGCCGTCGACGACGGCGACCTTGTGCTTGCGCATCAGGTGGCGCACGCCGGCGTTGAGCTTGCCGGCGACGTCGCGACTGCGCCGCACCAGCTTCTCGAGATCGAAGCTCACCTTCTCCGCCTTGAAGCCGAACTCCTCGGCACGCTGCATCAGGTGAAACACCTCGGCCGAGCGCAGCAAGGCCTTGGTCGGGATACAGCCCCAGTTCAGGCAGATGCCGCCCAGATGCTCGCGCTCGACGATCGCCGTCCTCAGGCCCAGCTGGGCGGCGCGGATGGCCGCCACGTAGCCGCCCGGCCCGGCGCCGACGACGACCAGATCGAAGCTTTGCGCGGCCATCGGGCTAAATCCTTTCGATATCGGTTCGCGTCAGGGCATTCGGACCCGCATCGCCGGTGTTGACGACGCCGCGTCTCTCCAGCAGCACCACTTCGCACTCCTGCGCCGCGTAAGGTTTGTGCTCGACCCCCTTGGGTACGACGATGATCTCGCCCACCCCGATCGTCTCCTGCCGATCGCGAAAGTCCATGTGCAACGAGCCCTTGAGAACGAGAAACAGCTCGTCGGCCTCGTCGTGTTTGTGCCAGACGAAATCGCCCTCGAGCTTGACCACCTTCACTTCGTAGTCGTCGACGCTCTCGACGATCTTCGGCGACCAGCGTTCGGAGAAAAGGGCGAGTTTCTCGGCAAGGTTGATGCGCGTGCCCGCGGCCATATCGCCACCTCTACAACAGCATCGACACCGGGTCTTCGACCAGGCGTTTGAAGGCGGCCAAGAACTCAGCACCGACGGCGCCGTCGACGGTGCGGTGGTCGGTGGAGAGCGTGCAGCTCATCATCGTGGCGATGGCGACGGCGCCGTCCTTCACCACCGCGCGCTGCTCGCCGGCGCCGACCGCCAGGATGCAGGCCTGCGGCGGGTTGATCACCGCCTCAAACTGCTTGATTCCATACATGCCGAGGTTGGAGATCGAGAAGGTGCCGCCCAGGTACTCCTCGGGGGTGAGTTTACGCTCGCGCGCCTTCTCGGCCAGCAGCTTCATCTCGTTGGAGATCGTCTCCAGGCCCTTTGACCCGGCGTCGCGAATCACCGGCGTGATCAGGCCGTGCTCGGTGGCCACGGCGATGGCAATGTCGGCGCGCTTGTACGCTTTGATGCCGCCGGGCGAATAGGAGGTATTGGCCGCCGGCACCCGTTTCAACGCTACCGCTGTCGCCTTGATCACCAGGTCGTTGACCGACAGCTTGTAGGCGCCGTCCGCCTTGTCGTTGAGCTGCTTGCGCAGCGTCAGCAGCGCGTCGATCTCGCAGTCGACGGTGAGATAGAAGTGCGGCACGTTCTGCTTCGATTCCGTCAGCCGCTGCGCGATGACCTTGCGCATCTGGCTCAAGGGCTGCAGCTCGAATTCCGGCTCGAAGGGCTCCGAAGCAGCCGCGGCGGCGGCCGGCGCGCGATCCGGAGCCGCAGGCGCCGATGCCCGTCCGGCAGCACCCGGCTTCTGCAGCGCCGCCTCGATATCGGACTTGACGATGCGGCCGCCGGGGCCGCTGCCGGCGAGCGCCGACAGCTCCAAGCCGGACTGCCGGGCCATGCGCCGGGCGAGCGGGCTCGCCTTGATCCGGCCGCCGTCGGTCGCGGGCGGCGCGGGCGGCGCCTTGCCCTCGCCCCTGTCGGCCGCTGACGCGGCCTTGGCCGGCGCCGCGGCCCCGGGTTGAACTGGCTCGGCCGTGACCGGACGGGCGGCGGACGCCGCCGCTTCGTCGAGCGCCGAGTTGTCCTCGCCCTCCTCCAGGACGATGGCGATCGGCGTGTTGACGGCGATGCCCTCGGTGCCCTCCGCCACCAGGATGCGACCGACCACGCCCTCGTCGATGGCCTCCACCTCCATGGTCGCCTTGTCGGTCTCGATCTCCGCCAGAATGTCGCCGGACGAGACGCTGTCGCCTTCCTTGACCAGCCACTTGGCCAGGGTGCCCTCCGTCATCGTCGGCGACAGCGCCGGCATGGT
>Ga0302046_10004615_pt1 | contig 12239 bp, 10 predicted proteins | sample RVTome_11_FD_200261 | JGI IMG/M metagenome (GOLD analysis project Ga0302046, IMG submission 200261) | Soil microbial communities from uranium-contaminated site in the Upper Colorado River Basin, Wyoming, United States - RVT147D111 (version 2) ... | reverse complement strand
GGGTCTCGTCCATGAACACCCGGACCCCGGGGTAGCGCTCGAAATACGCTTCCACATATGCCTGGGCCTCGCCGCGCGGAATACCGAGCTGGCGGCCGAGGCCGAATGCCGACATACCGTAGATGAGACCGAAGTTGATGGCTTTGGCGCGACGGCGCTGTTCGTCGGTGACCGCTCCTGCCTCGACGCCGAAGACGTCCGCCGCGGTGGCCCGGTGGATGTCGGCGCCGGATTCGAATGCCGCCGTCAGACCCTCGTCCCCGGAAAGGTGCGCCATGATACGAAGTTCTATCTGGGAATAATCCGCAGCCAGCAGGCAATAGCCTGGCTCGGCGACAAAGGCCTTGCGAATGCGCCGCCCGGCTTCGGTTCGAATCGGAATGTTCTGCAGGTTCGGGTCCGTGGACGAAAGCCGGCCGGTGGAAGCGACCGCCTGATGGTAGCTGGTGTGCACCCGACCCGTGTCCGGATTGATGCGTGCGGGCAGCGCATCAGCGTAGGTCGATTTGAGCTTGCTCATGGCACGGTGTTCGAGTATCAGCCGCGGAAGCGCATATTCCACGGCGAGGTCCTGAAGTACGGACTCCGCAGTGGAAGCCTGGCCCTTTGGGGTTTTTGCCCGAACCGGCAGCTCAAGCTTTTCGAACAGAATCGACTGAATCTGTTTCGGGGAACCGAGATTGAATTCTTCGCCCGCCTCGCGGCACGCCTCCGCCTCGATTTCTCGCATCCGCCTGGCGAGTTCCTTGCTCTGCAGTGCCAACATCCCGGCATCAACCCGCACGCCATTCCTCTCCATGGCCGAGAGCACGGGGACCAGCGGCATCTCGATTTCTTCAAACAGCCCGCGCAGACGCGGCTCCGCACCGAGCCTCGGCCAAAGCGCCAAATGAAGTCGCATGGTGACATCGGCGTCCTCCGCCGCGTAGGGCGCGGCGGCCTCAATCTCTATGAGATCGAATGATTTCTGTCTCGCGCCTTTTCCTGCAACGTCTTCGTAACGGATGGTCTTTCGCCCCAGGTACTTGAGCGCGAGGGAGTCCATATCGTGGCGCGTCGCCGTGCTGTCGAGAACGTAGGACTCCAGCATCGTGTCGAAACGTATCCCCCGAAGCGTGATTCCATAGCGGGCCAGCACGCTGGTGTCATACTTGAGATTCTGTCCGACCTTGGCCGGGGTTTCCGATTCGAGCAACGGACGCAGTGATTTAAGAACGTCGTCGACCCCGAGCTGATCCGGCGCGCCCTCGTATCGGTGCGCAAGCGGCACGTAGGCGGCGTGTCCCGGCTGCACGGCGAAAGACATGCCGACCAAGTCGGCAGTCATGTAGTCCAGACTTGTGGTTTCCGTGTCAAAAGCGAACAACTCGGCCGCCGCCAGGCGTTCGAGCCAGGCGTCGAGCCGGGCCCGGTCCAGGATGGTTTCGTACTCCGGGCTGGCTTCCTGCCCGGCTGTCTCATCCGTATTTTCCAATAACTCCGACAGCCAGGTCCTGAATTCCAGACGGGTATACCATTCACGCAGCGCGGCGGTGTCGGCCGCTGCGAGTTTCAAATCATCCGTCACCAGATCCAGCTCGACGTCGCGCTTGATGGTCACCAGCTCGCGGGATCTGGGCAACTGACCCAGGCTCGCGCGCAGATTTTCGCCCACCTTGCCCTTGACGTCGTCGGCGTGAGCGATCAGGTTGTCCAGGGACCCGTACGCATCCAGCCACTTCACCGCCGTCTTCGGGCCCACCTTGGGGACGCCGGGAACGTTGTCGACGCTGTCCCCCACCAGGGTCAGGTAATCCACTATCTGCTCCGGCGCGACGCCGAACTTTCTCCTCACCCCTTCCGGATCGAGCCGGCCGCCGTCCATGGTGTTCTCCATACAGACGTGGTCGTCCACCAGCTGCGCCATGTCCTTGTCGCCGGTGGAGATAATCACCTCGTAAGCGTCTCCCCGGGCCCGTTCCGCCAGCGTTCCGATAACGTCGTCCGCCTCCACGTTCGGCACCTGCAGCAGCGGAATCCCGAGCGCGCGTACGATGGCGTGAATGGGTTCGATCTGCGCCACCAGCTCTTCGGGCATCGGCGGCCGGTTTGCCTTGTATTCGGCGTAGATCTCGTCTCTGAACGTCTTGCCCGGTGCGTCAAAAACCACCGCCACGTGATCGCAGGCCGATTCCCGAAGGATCCGGCGCAACATGTTCGTGATGCCGTAAACCGCTCCGGTTTGCTCACCGGCGGAATTGGTCAAGGCGGGCATCGCGTGAAATGCCCGGTAGAGGTATGAGGATCCGTCGACCAGCAGCAGTGTTTTCGATTTGGAAGGCATTGATCTTTTTGCTTCGCTGCGCCTAATGTGGCTGCGCTGAGTGGTTCATCAAATGACTTGCAGCGAGAGCTTTGCACCCATGACTGATTCGAAAAACGGCCGCAACCGGCCGCCCCCGCGGCCCGTCGACAAAGAGGCGCTCACCAGGGAATCCTGGAAAGTATTCCGGATTATGGCGGAATTCGTCGAAGGATTTGAGCGCCTCGGGGCGATCCGTCCATCGGTGAGCATATTCGGTTCGGCGCGAACGCCCGAGAGTCATCCTCACTACCGGCTGACGGAGGAGGTGGCGCGCAAGCTGTCCGACGCCGGATTTTCGGTGGTCAGCGGCGGCGGCCCTGGAATCATGGAGGCGGCCAACAAGGGTGCTTTTGCCGGAAAGTCCCTCAGCATCGGCCTCAATATCATGCTGCCCCACGAAGAAAGCGCCAACGAATTCCAGGATATGTCGCTGCATTTCCGCCATTTTTTCGCCCGCAAGGTCATGTTCGTGAAACACGCCTCAGCGTACGTGGTATTTCCCGGCGGGTTCGGCACGCTGGACGAACTGGCAGAAATCCTGACCCTCGTGCAAACGGGAAAAACACGGAAAATTCCGATCATCCTGGTCAACTCCCGGTTCTGGAACGGCCTGTTGGCCTGGTTCGAGAAAACACTGGTGGCGGAGAACACCATCAATCCGGAAGACATGAACCTGATGACCGTAGTGGACAAAGCTGACGAAGTCGTGGATGCTATCTTTTCTCATTACGAACACCGGGGATTCGAACCATCGCCGGAGGAAAGAGAAATTCTTCTGGAGCTCTGAATTTACCTTCCCGAAATCAAGCCATGTTAAAAAAAATTCTTCCGGCCATGCTCTTTCTTGGCCCGCTCGCGGTAACGGCTCAGTCGCAGGGGCCGGCGTTGTCCGATGCTCCGGAACCGCCGCCGTTGCCCCAGCAGGTGCAAAGCGGTGAAACCCTCGAACCCGACATCACCATCATTCGCCGGCAGAAAGAAACCGTCACGGAGTACCGGGTGAACGGAAAGCTTAGGGCCATCAAGGTTCAGCCGAACAATGCCCCGGCCTACTACCTGGTAGACGCCGACGGCGACGGCACGCCGGAGTCCCGGCGCGACGGTTTCGGAGAGGACATCCTGATTCCCCAGTGGGTGATCTTCAGCTGGTAAACTGATCCTTGCCCGCCGCCGGCCGAATGCCGGTCCTGATCCCGGGTTGCCCCATGGTTCGCAGCGGCGTATCTGCGCCCGCCTAGCGGTTGCTTTTCCGGGCGGCGAGGTGCCGACCGTAGTGCTGGATGAGAATCCCGCCGATGATCAGGACCAACCCCGCCACGGTGCTGGGGAATATCTCCTCTCCAACCGCGAAATGCACCACGACCAGGGAAAGAAACGGCGTCAGATAGATGAGGTTGCTCACCTGGGCCGCGGTGCGGGACAAGCGTAGGGCCTTCAGCCATACCACGAAGGCAATCCCCATTTCAAACGCGCCCACGTAAAGACTGCCCGCCAGTCCCCTCGGGTCCAGCGTGGGGGCACCCGGCACCACGAACATGTAAAGCGTGATGAAAGCAAAGCCGAAGACAAAATTGAGAAACAGCCGCGACACCGCGTCGCGGGTGTCCTTGCTGCTGTATACCCAGTTGAGCGCCCAGACCACGCTGCTGCCGACGGCGAGTCCGGCGCCCAGCGGATTGGTCACCCGAAACCCCAGAACGTCGCCGCGGGTGGAAATGACAATGACGCCGGAAAAACTCACCAGCATGGCCGCCAGGGTACGCAGCGTGATCCGCTGGCCGAGCACCAGGATCGAAAACAACACCAGGACAATCGGCCAGATGAAATTGAGGGTGAGGGCTTCCTGGGCCGGCAGTAGCGAATACGCCTTGAACAACACCAGGTAATAGAGAAAGGGATTGAGAAACCCGAGTACGGCCGATTGCAGGTAGTCTGACAGCGGCCACGAGGCAATTGCGCGCAGGCGGCTGCTCGAGCCGACTATCACGCCGAGGATACAAAGGGAGAAAAACGAGGAGAAAAAAAGCAGCTCATCAAAACTGATCCGATCCAGGGTCAGCTTGAACGCGGACGCGACCGTGGACCAGAGCAGTAACGTGGTACACGCGTACAGATAGGCCCGGGTTTGCTGGCGCATGGAACGAGCCGTCTCGGCCTTCAGGCCAGCAGAAAAATCGTCCCCAGTCCAAGAAAGGCGATGAAGCCGACCACGTCGGTTACGGTGGTCAGAACCACGCCGCCCGCAATCGCGGGATCGATGGACAGCTTCTTAAGCAGCAGGGGGATACTCGCGCCCGACAGCGCCGCGACCACCAGGTTGATTATCAGCGCCAGGCCGACGATCAGTCCCAAGCGGCCATCATCGAACCAAATCACTGCAACGGCGCCGACCATCAGCGCCCAGACCACGCTGTTGAGTATGGACACCATAAGTTCCTTGACCACCAGGAAGCGCACGTTACTCCAGCCCACCTGGCCCAGCGCCATGCCGCGTATCACCACCGTAAGGGTCTGACTGCCTGCAATGCCGCCCATGCTTGCCACCACCGGCATCAGGATGGCCAGCGCCACCACCTGCTGCAACGTCGCCTCGAACCAACCGATCACCCAGGACGCGAACAAGGCAGTGGCCAGATTGACGCCCAGCCACAGGGCGCGCGCCCGCGCCGTGGTGACCACCGGCGCGAACATGTCCTCCTCCTCGCTGAGCCCCGCCATGCTCATGAGTGAGTGGTCGCCCTCGTCTCGAATTACGTCCACCACGTCATCGACGGTGATGCGTCCCAGCAGTCGACCCTCGTCGTCGATCACCGGCGCGGAAATGAGGTCACGCTGCTCGAACAGCAAGGCCACTTCGTGTTCCGTCATCGCCGCCGGTATCGCCGGAAAGTCCGCCTCCATGATCTCGTGCACGGGCGCAGACGGCGCGTTGATAAGAAGGGCTGCAAGCCGCAAGACGCCGATGAACCGGTTGTCCCGGTCGACCACCATCAAGCGGTTGGTTTTCTCCGGGATTTCGCCACGCCGCCGCAGGTATCTCATCACGGTTTCCAGGCTCACGTCGGCGCGAACCGTGATGACGTCGGTATTCATGAGCCCGCCGGCGGTGTCTTCCGGGTATACCAGAACGGACTCGAGACGCAGACGGTCCTGATGATCCATGGCCTGCAGAACTTCACCTACCAGGTCACTCGGCAAGTCCTGAAGGATGTCCGCGGCATCGTCGACGTCGACATCCGAGGCGACGGCCGCGAGCTCCTTTGGATCCATCTGCACCATTCTCGATGCCCGCACCGCGTCCTCGGCCTCGGCCAGAACGTCACCGTGCTGCTCCGTATTCAGCTGCGTCCAGACGATGTGGCGATCCCGCTGTGGAAGCGATTCCAGCAACGAGGCCACTTCCGCGGGATGCAGGCTGTCGACCAGCGCGGAAACCTCGTCATTGTCCTGCCGTTCAATGGCCTCAGCCAGAATTTGCAGATTTTCCTGGTGGCGTTGTTCTTCAGCGCTGGATTTCATGGATGCGACAACTCATTCATTGGACGAAAAAATACCTGAGCCCGCGTTGAGGTGGTCGGGTAGTACGGATCCGCGGCAACGGGCCGGCTGCCTTGCTGCGGAGCACATCGGCAGGGAAGTCTAACAGCCCGTACAGGGCGATAGTATGTGAAGAAGGGGTGAGGCTAATAGCGGCGGGACAATCAGGTAACGCGGACTCTGTTGATCTCGTTCATCAGGGCGTCCCGCGTCGACGTTCTGACGGCGCGCATGAAGCGCTGAGCCAGTTTTCTTGCATGGGCGATGTGCGTTTCGTGAATGGCTTGCTTTACTTCAAGCAGGGCGTTGGGATGAACACTGAACTCTTTCAATCCGAGGCCGAGCAACAACCGCGTATATAGCGCGTCACCGGCCATCTCTCCGCACATGGCCACCGGGATACCCGCGCGACGTCCGGCATCGATGGTGACCTGAATCAGACGCAGCACCGCAGGATGAAGCGGGTCGTAAAGATAGCTGACTTCGTCGTCGATGCGATCGATGGCGATGGTGTACTGGATGAGATCGTTGGTGCCGATGGACAGGAAATCCAGCCTGCGCGCAAACAGGTCCGCACAGATGGCCGCCGCGGGCACTTCGATCATGGCGCCGATTGGAATGTCTGGATCAAAATCAAGCCCTTCGCTTTTGAGCTCACGCTGACATTGGTCGACGATTTGCAGTACCTGAACGAGTTCCTGCAGATTTGACATCATCGGTACCATCATCCGGACCGGATGCTTTGCCGATACGCGAAGAATCGCGCGAAGCTGGGGGCGAAACAGGCCCTGTTCCTTGAGGCACAGGCGAACGGCGCGCAGCCCCAGCGCCGGATTCGACGACACGGGCGCCCCCGGGCGGCTGCCATCCACCTGTTTGTCAGCGCCGAGGTCCAGGGTTCTGATGGTCACCGGCGCGCCCTTTACCGCGCCAATCACCTTCAGGTAGGCAGCGAGCTGCTCTTCCTCGTCGGGCGGCTCGTCGCGGTTCATGAACAAATACTCGGTACGGTAAAGACCGATGCCTTCGGCCCCGACCTGGGCTGCGGCCACCATGTCTGCGGGCAGTTCCACATTTGCGAGCAGTACGATGGATTCGCCGTCGGAGCTCACCGCGGGTTTGCTTCGAAGTTTTTTTCTCGCGACAAGCTGCCGCTCGATTTCACGCCTCAGCTTTTCAAAATGACGGATGGTCGCGCGGTCCGGGTCCACGATGACGATGCCATGTCTGCCGTCGATAATTACGGTTTCGTCATCGCGCAGGTAAGCGCGGGCGTTATGCAGACCGACCACCGCAGGGATGCGAAGGCTTCTGGCCAGGATCGCCGTGTGTGAGTTGGGGCCGCCGAATTCAGTCAAAAAGGCGGCCACGCCCTGGTGCTGCATGAGCACCGTGTCCGCTGGCGTGAGGTCGTCGGCGAATACGATTCGACCGGCAAAGTGTGCGCTCTTTTTGCGGATGGACGATTTGTTCCGTTTGAGCAGGATCCGCTGGATTCGATTGACCACATGATCGACATCGTCCTTGCGGGTTCTCAGGTAGGGATCCTCCATCGCCTCGAATACGGAGACCAGCGAATCGCGCTGCAGCTTCAGCGCCCATTCGGCGTTGCAGTGCATTTCCCGAATGTGCTTTATGGGCACCGTTGTCAACGCCGAGTCGTCGAGCATCAGCAAATGGGTATCGATAAATGTCGAGATATCAGGCGCGGTATCTTCCGGAATCTTCGTCTTTATCGCCTTCAGCTCGTTACGCGCCGATTTCAATGCCCGGCGAAAGCGTTCGACCTCGTTCTTGACACGGTCGGATTTGATTTTCCGTTCGCTCACGTCGAGCTGGCCGCGCTCGACAATATGCAGCTTGCCGATGGCGATGCCCTTGGATGCTGAAATTCCGTGCAAGCTAAACATTCGGTCTACGATTCCGGCCTATTACCAGCCATGTTATTCGCACTCACCAAAACGATCCTCGATCAGTGAAACCAGCTTGCTGGCGGCAATCGCCGCGTCACCGCCCTCGGCGCAGATTTCGATGGTCGTTCCCCGGCCCGCGGCCAGCATCATCACGCCCATGATGCTCTTTCCATTGACTTCACGTTCGCCGCGCTTGATGGTGATCTGGCTGGAAAAACCCGAAGCCAGCGTCACGAACTTGGCGGCCGCCCTGGCGTGAAGCCCGAGCTTGTTGACGATGGTGACCTCGCGACATTCAGGCATTTCTGGCCCCGCCCTCGGAGCAGATGAATACGCCATCCCTGCCTCCGCTCAGGGCTTTCTCGGCGAGCTCGGGCAGGGCAAGGTCGCAATAATTGAAGACCCGAACCAGCATCGGCAGGTTGATCCCCGAGATCACCCGAACCCGATGTGGGTCAACAACGCTGCAGGCGATATTACTTGGCGTACTGCCGTAGATATCCAGCAGAATCAGGACCCCGTCGCCGCAGTCCAGTTCGTCGACTTTCTGCGCCACGCGCTTCCTGAGCTGATCCGTATCGCAATCCCGCGCCGCGGGCAGGATGTCGACGGTCAAGGGGCAATTTCCAAGAATGTTCACCGCCGTATCCAGAATCGCGTTGGCAATTCCCTCGTGGGTAATGATGAGCAAACCTACGCTCATGAGTCGTGGTTCTCCCTCGCTTCAGGTGCGCGCGCCGCGCGCAGTCCACCAGCTCACCAAGGCGTCGACAATGGCTTCGTCCGTAGGTGCCCGGGAAATGACGGGTGTCCCGAGCGCGCCGTGTCGGCGCGCGAGGTCTGCAAGCCGGGGACTTGCCACCACCAGCCGGGCCTTGCGCACGTGATGTGCCTCTCCGGGGTTGGCCAGGGAAAGCAGGTTGTCAAGTGCCGTACCACTGGTGATGACAATGAACCCGAAACTTTCCAGCGGCTCCTGGAGAAGATCGCGGATTGTACCCGCCGGGCAGGCGCGGCGGTAAACGTCGACGCTGGTGACGAGTGCGCCGCGTGCGGTCAGGGCTTCGGCGATGACGGGGCGGCCCCCCTCACCCTTGACCAGCAATATCCGCTTGCCGGCCACTGCAGGCGACCCAAGGGCGGGATTTTCGAGCAGTCCTTCGCTGCTGACCTCGCCTGACGGCTGAATCGAGACGGCGGTGCCGGCGGCCTCCAGGGCGCGCACGGTAGCGGGGCCTACGGCGGCCACCGTTGCGCCGTCGGCCAGCGCCGCGCCCCCGGTGAGAAGTCGCAGCGCCATGGTCACGGCATTGCCGCTAACGAAGATCATTATGTCGAAGCTATCCCGCGCATCGAGCGCTTCGACCGCGGCGTCCAAATCGGCCGGCGGAAGAATGTCCAGCACCGGCAAACACCGCGCGTAGGCATCTTTCGCCTTCAGCAGCCGCAGTAGCTTCCTGCACTGGTGCCTCGGCCGGGTCACCGCCACCCGCACGCCCGAGAGATCTGTCGACACCCGCGGCTCCTCAGGCATTCGCGTACACCTCGTCCAATATTCGCCGGGCGCCGCCCAGGAGGAGACTTTCCCCCACGACCCCGCCTAGCGCCTCGGGGTCGGTTGCGGGCATGGATTCCGCGGCCCGGATCACCTCGCGGCCGTCAAGACTTGCGACCAACCCTTTCAGGGTGATCCGGTCGCCATCGAGTACCGCGTAACCTGCCACCGGCACCTGACAGCCGCCGTCAAGGGCCGCGTTCATGGCCCGCTCCGCCCGCACGCAGATGGCGTCGGGCTCATCATTCAGCGGCGCTATCAGCGCCTCCACCTCCTCGTCACCGACCCGGCATTCGAGACCCAGGGCGCCCTGACCGATAGCCGGCAGGATCCGCTCGGGAGCAATCGCTTCGGCAATGCGGGCATCGAGCCCCAGACGCGCCAGGCCGGAACAGGCCAGCAGCAGCGCATCGAAATCGCCGTCATCGAGTTTTCGCAATCGCGTCTGGACGCCGCCACGGAGAGAAACGACATGCAAATCCGGCCGCAGCGCCAGCAGCTGGCAGCGCCGGCGCAGGCTGGAAGTGCCAACCACGGCACCCGGCGGCAGCGCCTCCACGGCATGGAATCGATTGCTGACAAGCGCGTCTCTCGGGTCCGCCCGCTGGCAGATCACGGGCATGTGCAACCCTTCCGGAAAAGCCACGGTGACGTCCTTGACCGAGTGTGCCGCGATATCGGCGCGCCCGTCGAGCAGCGCGCCCTCAAGCGCCTTGATGAACAGTCCTTTGCCGCCCACTGTCGCCAGCGGCGCGTCAAGGAGTTTGTCCCCTTCGGTGGTCATGGGAACCAGCGTCACCCGGAGGTCAGAATGCAGTCCCCGCAGGCGATCTGCCACCAGTTCCGCCTGGCGCAGGGCCAGCGGGCTTTTGCGGGTGGCAATGCGTAGGATAGTCATGCAGGGGCAATGGCAAAACGGCTGGCGCCGCTGGCAAACGTGCAGGCAATGCTACGGTGCCGTCTCGCGGGGTGCAATTCAGCGGCATTTGAGTTAACTATGAATGCCGCCGGCTGCCGGTTTGGTTTCTGATTCCGAGGGATTGCGCCGGTTTTTTGCCCGGCGCGCTTTGATAACCATGAACATAGGTTTCGTCATGGACCCGATTGGGTCCATCAAAATAAAGAAGGACACCACCTTCGCGATGCTGCTGGCGGCGCAGGGACGCGGGTGGTCGCTTCGCTACATGGAGCTGAACGATCTGTTCGTCCGCGATGGCGTTCCCTACGCGCGCATGCAAATGGTGCAGGTCCGCGATGACCCGGCCAACTGGTTCACCTTGTCCCACCCGCAGGTCTTGCCGCTCGCGTCGCTGGACGTCGTCTTGATGCGAAAAGATCCGCCCTTCAACCTGGAATACGTCTACGCCACTTATATTCTCGAGCGGGCTGAACAATCCGGCGTGCTGGTAATCAATAAACCGCAAAGTCTGCGAGATGCCAACGAAAAGATGTATACGACCTGGTTTCCACAGTGTTGTCCTCCAACGCTGGTGACCCGCGGGCATGAGCGCTTGCGGACATTCCTGGAAGAGCAACGGGATATTGTGGTCAAACCGCTTGACGGCATGGGCGGCGCTTCAATTTTTCGCGTCACTCTGGGTGATCCAAACACCAATGTCATCTTTGAGACATTGACCATGCATCAGGCACGATTCGTCATGGCGCAGTGCTATATTCCTGAAATTTCGAGGGGTGACAAACGCATTTTGCTGATCGACGGCATGCCGGTGGAGTATGCACTGGCCCGCGTACCGGCCGAGGGCGACCTGCGCGGAAATCTGGCGGCTGGCGCCACGGGTATTGGTGTCGGGCTCAGCGAGCGGGATCGGTGGATTTGCGCTCAGGTGGGCCCGGTTTTGCGGGAGAAAGGTCTGGTGTTTGTGGGCCTGGACGTGATCGGTGATTTTCTGACGGAGATCAACGTGACCAGTCCGACCTGCATTCGCGAACTCGACGCCATTTACGATTTGAATATCGCCGGCCGGTTTATGGACCACATCGCCGCGATGGCGACCCGCCACGGGGCCGGCGTCAGACAATCCGGCGACTGAAAGGACAGGGTAAATTATCATATTGCACAATAAGTTAGGTTATACTTCTGTCAGACGTATCAGGTTCGGGCGATGCCCGATCCGGACTCGCCGGCAGGGCGCTTTTAGCTGAACGAAGGTGACAGGCACCCTTGAACGCAGGCAACATCGAAACCGGAAAAGACGGCCGGCGGGCGCCTTCGCCATGATCGCTGCTCCGGGTTTTTGACGCGGTAGTCGAGTCAGGTGCATGCCATAACCGTTCCACCGGAGATTACCCCGGCCGATCGACTGGGGCTTACGGTATTCATTGCCATCGCGGCGCACCTGGTCGTGGTGCTCGGAATTACGTTCGTGCGGGAAGAACGCTCGTATGAGCCATCGCCCACCCTCGATGTAATTCTGGTGCAGCAATCCTCGGACAAGGCACCGGAAAACGTCGACTTCCTGGCCCAGGCACACCAGGACGGCGGCGGCGAACATGACGCCACCGAACGCCCTTCAACGCCGTTACCGGCACCGCTGACCAGCGTCGAGCCGGCGATTGTATCCTCGGCACGGCCGCAACCCCCGCCCCCCCCGGCGCCGGCCCGGGAGGAGCCGGTGCCGGCGAAACCCGCGCCCGCCCCGCCGGCCCCGGCGCCTGAACCGGTTCTGGCACAGAAAAAGATCCCCAGCCGGGAAAAGGTCGTCAGTACGCAGAAGGAAACGCCGAAAACCAAGGTCGAGGTTGTGCGTGCACCGGAGCCCGCAACAACGCGGGTAGAAACGGTCGAACCCGAGCCCGAGCCGGCGCCGAAGACCGTCCCGCAGCCCGCGAATACCCTTTCCGCCGCGGCGCTGGTGAGTCGTTCTTTGGA
>Ga0302046_10004614_pt1 | contig 12241 bp, 9 predicted proteins | sample RVTome_11_FD_200261 | JGI IMG/M metagenome (GOLD analysis project Ga0302046, IMG submission 200261) | Soil microbial communities from uranium-contaminated site in the Upper Colorado River Basin, Wyoming, United States - RVT147D111 (version 2) ... | reverse complement strand
CGCACGCCGGCGTTGGTGCCCGGCTCGGAACGCACGTTCAAGCATCCCTCGTTCACGCGGACGAACACGCCGGTCGGACAGCATGGGCGCTCATCTTGTGCCTGCTCGAACGGGCCACGGAAGGGATCCAGGTCGGCGGCCGAAGGCGATGGTGACGGGGACGTCGCCGAGGAGCCGCCATCGTCATCGCCCACCCCGAACAGGTACGCGGCCCCGCCGCCCACAGCCGCGAGCAGCGCGATCAGCACCAGCGTCAGACCGATCCGTCTCATCGCACCTCGAGCATAACGCGCCTCGCGTCTGCGATTCGCGGCGCCGATCCATCACCACTAGGGTCACGCCCATGGACATCGCATCGATGGCGAACCTGCGCCTGGCCGATCCCGACGGTGCCGAGCACCGGCTCGGCGACCTGTGGGCCGAGCAGCCGGTGGTGCTGGTCTTCCTGCGCCACTTCGGGTGAGTGCATTGCCGCGCGCACGCGGCGCAGTTGCGCCGCGATGAGAACCAGATACACGCCACCGGCGCGCGCATCGTCGCGGTCGGCACCGGCGACGAGCGGTACGCGCGCGCCTTCATCGACGACGAGGACTTCCCGTACCTCGTGCTGCTCGACGAGGACGGAGCGGCGGCGCGCGCGGCCTCGGTCAAGCGCGGCGGATCCTGGGCACTGGCCGGACCGCGCTCCATCATCCAAGCGACACGCGCGTACGCGCAGGGCCACCGCCAGAAGGCCATCGGCAAACGCCCGACCCAGCTCGGGGCGACGTTCGTGATCGCCCCCGGCGACGAGGTCCTCTACGAGCATCTGGACCGGGACGTGGCCGACGGCGCGCCGCTCGATCAGATCCTCAGCTCGCTCGCGAGAGCCCTGGACTGACCGCGCGTCTGTGCGGTCCACGAGGCCCCCGGCACGTCTGTGCCGGTCCACGAGGCGCGTCTGTGCGGTCCACGAGCCGCCCCCGGCGCATCTGAGCCGGTCCACGAGGCGCGTCTGTGCGGTCCACGAGCCGCCCCCGGCGCATCTGAGGGAACCCACCGGAGGAGATCCCGGGCTGCGCGTTGAATCCCTGCCCGATGACGACCCAAGGGGGATCCATGTTCCGCAGACGCCTCGCATCGTCGCTGGTCGCGCTGGTCGCGATCGCCGGTGGCCTCACCGCATCCGCCCGCTCTACGCCCGAGCTGCTCGAGGACGGCACCTGGGCGCGCGCGGGACACGCGCCTGTGCCGTTGGAGCACACCGGTCCCGTTCAGGCCGGCGCAGCGACCGGGGACATCACGCCCCCACCCGGCGCGCCGATGACCGGGTTCTACGTCGCGCGCCACTGCGGGGTCACCGCTGCAGGCGAGCCGGCATTGGAGACCCAGGACTGGATGCGCGAGATCGAGGAGGATCCGACATCGGCTCCCTATGCGCCGGGTCAATGCCTGGCGCAGCGCGCGGGCCCCGATACCGACTTCTACGCCAAGACCTTCCCCGCCGCCGAGGGACGCTTCGGACGCCTGCGCGCGAACGCGTTCGTGATCGACGACGGCGAGCGCAAGGTCGCGATCGTCTCGGTCGACCTGCCGGGGTTCTTCGGCGAGATGCACGAAGCCGTGGCGCACCGCATCGCCTCGACCGGGATCACCCGCGAGAACCTGCTGGTGTCGGCCAGCCACACGCACACCGGTCCCGGCGGATACTTCCAGCAGAACCTCGGGTGGGCGCTGCTCGGCGGCGACGTGCTGGACCCGCGGATCTTCGAGGCGATCACCACTGGGATCGCAGACGCGGTGCTGTCCGCCGACGCGCGCTTGCAGCCCGCACAGCTCGCCGCGGGCGAGACCCTGATCGAGGGTGCGAACGGCAACCGGCGCGGCTCGCAATGGGAACTCAACCCTGAAGCGATCCTGGAGATCGATCCCCGCAACGCGCCGCGCCTGGGCATGATCCGGATCGACGCGGCCGACGGCACGCCGATCGGCGTGATCACCAACTTCTCGACCCACGGCACGATCGGCAACACGTTCAACATGTGGCACACAGGCGACGACAAGGCCTGGGTCGGTCGCTTCGTCGAGCAAGGTATCCGCGACGATGCCGGCCTGCCACGCGAACATCCGATCGTCGACGCGACGCTCAACGGCGCGCAGGGCGACATCGGCTCGGGAGGCTGCTCGCGGCCCTGGGATTCGCTGGACGGCAGCGACTTCGACGACCTGTCCTGCATGGAGTCCGCCGGCGCGCGTCAAGCGCCGCACTACCTGGACCTGTGGCGTTCACTCGGCGAGCAGCTCCGCGACGACGTGACCGTCGACGCGCGCTTCGACCACGTCTGCTTCTGCGGCCAGGAAGTCCCCGACGATCCTTACGATCCGTTCGACCGCGGCGAATGGGTGCCCGAGAACGACGATCCCGCCTACTTCAACGTCGCGCAGATCGCGATCCAGGGCGAGGGCAAGGCGCCCGTCACGCTGTCGCCGGGACACCACCGGCGCACGCCGACGCTGCTCGGGCCGCCGGGCGTGTCACCCAAGAACGTGCGCATCCAGGTCCTGCGCGTCGGCGACACCGCTTTCGCGACCATCCCCGGCGAACCGACGATCACCACGGGCCGCCGCATCGAACGTAGCGTCAAGGCCGCGTTCGCCGGCATGGTCGAGCGCGTCTGGGCGACCGGGCTCGCCAACGATCACAACGCCTACTACGCGACCATCCAGGAGTACGAGGCCTACCAGTACGAGGGTGGCTGGTCGTTCTACGGCCAGCAGTCCGGCAACCTGATCAAGTGGCGCTTGGTGCAGCTCGCGCAGTGGATGGCACTGGGAGAACCGGTTCCCGCGTGCACCGAGGAACGCTTCTGTGTCGAGAACCCCGACACCTCGGACCTCACCGCCGATCCGGAACCTTTGCTACCCGACATCGGCGCCGGCGAGGTGATCGCCCAACCGAGCGACGTTGCGCGCTTCACCGGGACCAGCTTCACCTGGTGGGGCGGCGGCCCGGGCGCGGAGTGGCGGCCCGGCGAGAAGATCGTGTCGCTGCAGCTGCTCGACGGCGAGGACTGGGTGGAAGTCGCCAGCGACCTGGACCCGGTGATCCCGCTGCGGTACCAGAAGCGCTACGGACGGCACTGGTTCCAAGCGATGTTCGATCCGACCGCCGCGCAGCCCCTGGGGACCTACCGGTTCGTGGTCACCGGCGAGTACGCGACCGGACCATCCGAGACCGCGCCGTACACGATCACGTCGGAGCCGTTCGCGGTCGGTTCGTACGACGGCCTGACCGTAAGCAGCCTCGGCGACGGCGTCTACGGCGTACGCCATCCGTCACCGGACAGGCTGCGCAACTTCCGGTTCCGGCCGCTCGATGCGATCGGCTGGGAGATCACCGGGACGCTCAACGGCGATCCGTTCAGCGCGACAGCGCCGTTCGCGCTCGCAGCAGGCGATGAGCTGATCGTCCCCGCGGGCGGCATCACCGACGCCTCCGGCAACACCAACGCCGCGCAGGTCGTGATCACGGGCTAGCAGCCGAGCACGTAGGTCAAGGCATCGCACGTCTCGTCGAGACGGGCGCGCGGCCGCCCTCCTCCGGCCAGAACACGTCGCCGCGGTGCCATATGCCCTGCCACGGGCATCCCGCGCCGGACGCATCCGGGGTCTTGCGCCCGGGCGCGCGCGCGTGTTGACTAGAACGTTCGGCTTTTCCGACCGAGGAGACCGTGCAGACCGAGTCCAGGCGCCCCCCGCAGCACCCCGACCTGGCAGTCGAGCAGGCGGTGATCGATCACGCCTACCAGCGGCTCGAGGAGATCCGCGCCGAGGCCACCGCGCGCGCCGAGACCGCGGCAGCCGAACGTCTCACGCATTTCCAGCTCGCCTTCGAGCGGGACGTTGTCGTGCAGGCCGCGTACGAGCGCGCGGCCTCGCTGGACATCGGCGACCAGTCTCTGGTGTTCGGCCGGATCGACCAGGAGGACGAGGAGCGGTACTACATCGGCCGGCGCGCGGTGTTCGACCGCGACTACCGGCCGCTGGTGATCGACTGGCGGGTGCCGTCGGCCGAGCCGTTCTACCGCGGCACGGGCCGCCATCCGATGGGGCTCCGGCTGCGCCGCCACTTCCTGTGCGAGAACCGTGAGCTGCTCGCGATCGAGGATGAGCTCTTCGGGGAGGGACGCGACCTCGGGCTGGCGGGGTCGGGCGCGCTGCTCGCGGCGATGGAGCGGCCGCGCACCGGCCACATGCGCGACATCGTCGCGACCGTCCAAGCCGAGCAGGATGAGGTGATCCGCGACGACCTGGCCGGCGTGCTGATCGTGCAGGGCGGACCCGGCACGGGCAAGACCGCCGTCGGCTTGCACCGCGCGGCCTACCTGCTGTTCACCCATCGGCGGAAGCTCGAACGGCAGGGGATCCTGGTGATCGGGCCCACGCCACGGTTCCTGCGCTACATCGATCAGGTGCTGCCGGCGCTCGGCGAGGGCGGGGTCGACCTGCAGACCCCGGCGGGGCTGGCGCCCGCGGTCGAGCTCTGCGCGCAGGATCCCGAGAACGTCGCCCGGCTCAAAGGCGACGAGCGTATGGCGACCGTGCTCCAGCGCGCGCTCGGGCAGCGCCAGCACGCGCCGAGCCGCGGGTTAGGACTCGATTTCGAGGGCATCGATGTGACGTTGAGCAAGCGTGAGGTGTCCAAGCTCGTCGCCTCAGCTTCGCGGACGCGCCGCCGCACGCACAACGCACGGCGGGCGATGCTGCTCAACATCCTGGTGCAGCGGCTGCGCCGCCGGTACGAGCTGGGCCTCAAGAAGCGTCACGGCGAGCTGGCCGCGGAGCTGCGGCTTCCTCGCCGCGAGGCAGCTTCACGCCTGCGCGAGGAACCGGCGCTGCAGGACTACGTCGATAGCATCTGGCCATTGCTGAAGCCACAGGAACTGGTCGGCGAGCTGCTCGCGTCGCGCGAACAGCTGCGCGCGACCGGATCCCTCAGCGACCAGGAGGTCGAGCTGCTCGCGCGCGAGGAGCGCTACGCCTGGACGCCCTCGGACATCCCGCTGCTGGACGAGGCAGCGGCGCTGCTCGGCGCGCCGGTGGACCGGCGGCGGATCGTCACGCTCGACGACGACGAGACCGACGAGGCCCAGACCTACGGGCACATCATCGTCGACGAAGCGCAGGATCTGACGCCGATGACGTTACGGATGCTCGCGCGCCGGTCGCGCACCGGGTCGATGACGCTGGTCGGCGATCTCGCACAGACGGTCGGCGCGACGCTGCCGCACAGCTGGGACGAGGTGCTCGCGCACTTGCCCGTACGCGACGGCGCCCGCGTGCGCGAGCTGACGGTGAACTACCGCACACCCGGGCCGATCATGGACGCCGCCGTGCGGCTGCTCGCCGACGCGGCGCCCGAGCTGTCGCCGCCGCGGTCGGCACGCCCCGACGGCGAGCCGATCTCGTACGTCTCCGGCGACGCGAGCAGCATCGTCGCCGAGGCCGCCGCCGACCACCGCGCGCGCGGCGAGGGAACGATGTGCGTGATCGCCGATCGCTCGATGCTCGAGCAGCTGCGCGCGGCCGCCGCCGACACAGGCCGGGACGACACGTTCGCGATCATCGACGTGCAGGAGGCCAAGGGTCTGGAGTTCGACCGCGTCATCGTCGTCGAACCCGCGCGCATCGTCGGCGGCACCGCGCACGGGATGCGCGCGCTGTACGTGGCGATCACGCGCGCGACCAAGCACGTGACGATCGCGCACGCCGAACCGCTGCCCGACGCGCTCATCCCGCGCGCCGGACGCTAGCCCCAGCGGCGATACTGCGACGAGAGGATCAGTACTGCGTGACGCAGCGCAGGGCGTCCTGGTCCGCACACGACGGCGCGTCACCACCCAACGGCACCGAGAACCTGGCCGCCTCGAACGGGATCACCGGCAGGGTGAGCTTCGATCGCTCGCCGAAGAACACCGTGTTGATGCCCACGGGTCGCTTCGGGACGTAGGCGTAGTAGTTGTCGAACAGCGGCGGCGTCGTGACCAACACGTGCAGCTTGTGGTCCGTCCGGAACACGTGCCCCAGTGGCCAAACCTCGACGAGCAGCTGGTACCGCTCGCCGGGCGTCAGCCAGTCCGCCTGCGCGTGGGGGCGGTACGGCCGGTACATCAGCGCGCCGGGCGCGTTGCAGCTGACGTGGGCATTCGCCGCGGCCGGGTCGACGCAGTCGGAGTTCGACGGGATGATCGCGCGGTGCGCCGCGCGCAGCAGGCCGCGCTGCAGGTACGCGCGCGTCCCGTCGGGGGCTTCGTCGATCACCTCGACGTAGAGCTCCGTGTCGATCGCGGTGGCCGAGAGATCGATCTCGGCCATGATCGGCCCGGCGATGATCAGGTCCTCGGTCATCGGCGCCGACTCGAAGTGCAGCGCGTCGGGGCCCTCCGCGGTGGTCAACGGTGTCCCGGCGGTCGTGCCGAACTCGCGGAACCAGCCATGCCGGATGCTGCCCGAGAAGTACTCGGCGCTTCCGCCGGCCGGCGCCGTGTCGCTGAGAGCGCCCTCGGCGTCGAGGTAGTACGACCGCCAGTCCGTCTCGGGGAGCGGGAAGTCGGTCGAGTCGATGATCCCGTTCGGCCGGCCCTTGCGCTCGCCCGGCGGATCGGAGCCGACGTCGGTGGACTCGAGGTAGACGCGCACGCGGCGCGCCGGATCGATCTTGGGATCCGAAAGTCCGTCGCCGAACTGCACGCCGTACAGATGGTGGTTCAGCCAGTCGACGCGGTCGCGGGTGATGTTCGTCGGGTAGAAGACGCCCCCGCTCAGGTTGGCGTACAGGCCTGCGGTGTCGTGGTTGCCGTTGGTGAGCACGAGCCGCTTCTCGGTGGTGATCGCCTCCCAGACGTGGCTCGGGCCGCGCGGCCCGGTCTGCTCGTCCTGGTATGCGCCGACGATATGCACCGGAACATCGATCTTGGCGATCTGGTTGATCAACGAGCGTGAGCGATACCAGTCGGTATCGGTGTCCGAGACCCCCTGGATGATCGCGTCGTTGAGCACCGTGCGGTTCTTCTGGGTCACCGCTTCTGCGCACTCGACGGCCTGGCCCTCGTAGCCTTCGGCGATGGGACGGTAGAGGCGCGGCAGAAGGCCGCCGCCGACGTCGTAGGCGGTGCGGATGCCGCCGGTCCACAGCAGCGGGAATCCGTAGTTGCTGACGCCGCCCGGGTAGACGATGCCGCGGTACAGGTCATCGATCAGACCCGAGACCGAGATGACGCGCAGGTGCTCGGGCTGCGCAGCCGCGATCAGCGTTCCGGTGAGGCCGCCGTAGGAGTGCCCGATGAGTCCGACGTCGCCGTTGGACCACGGCTGCTCGGGGATCCAGTTGTCGATGATGTACTTGCCGTCCAGCGCGCCCTGCCACGTGAACAGGTCGAACTCCCCGCCGGAGCAACCGCTCCCCCGCACGCTGGCGTGCACGACGGCGTACTCATTGCCCTGGTACTCGTCATCGAAATGGCGGGTGAGCTGCCGCGAATCGTCTTCGAGCGTGCCACAGGGGAACTCGTGTCCGCAGAGCGTGCCGCGGTCGTCCGCGGCCGCGCCGCCGCCGTCGTAGCCCGACATCTCGAAGATGGCGGGGCAACCGTCCGGGTGAGCCTCGGGATCCAGGCATGCGTCCGGCACCGCGACCGAGACCGCGATCTTGACGCCGTCGGGCATGGTGACGAACTCGTAGCCGGACGGCCCTTCGGCGCCGGCGACGACGGTGGTCAGAACGGTCGCGCCGACCAGCAGCGCGAGCGCGAGCGACGATGTCTTACGCATGACGGGATCCTCCCGGAGTTTGCCTGTGGGGTTCGCCCTCTGGATTCGGGACCGGGAGGGAGACTCCTGCTAGTCGTCGAGGCGCCTGACGTATCGGTGCAGCTCAGAGCGCCGCCGCGCGCCGGTACGAGCCAGGATGTTCTCGATGTGCTTCTTGATGGTCCCAGGGCTGAGCACCAGTCGCTCGGCGATCTGCGCGTTCGTCAGGCCTTGAACGGCCAGCTCGAGCACCTCGCGCTCCCGCTCGGTCACCTCGCCGGGCTCGCGCCGACGCCGGATCGGCCCCCGGCCGCTCAGCCACCCGGCGGTCTCCTTGGCCGAGGGAACGGCGCCGAGCAGATCGAAAGCCTGGTGGGCCGCGCGCGCAGCCTCGATCGCGTCCCGCCGCCGGCGTACCCGCCACAGCGCCTCTGCGGCGGTGCGCATCGCGCGAGCCTGCTCGAACACCACGCTCGATGGCTCGCTACGCCACGGCTCGAGCAGCGCCACCGCCCCCGCGTTGTCCCCCTCCGCGAGTGCGACCTCGGCGCGCAGCCTCGCGATCGTCACCGCACGGATCGGATCCTGCGCGAGCACTTCGGCGGTCGCCAGGTGATGCTTCGCGTCCTGCATCCGATCACACGCCAACGCCGCGTCGACCATCGTGGTCGAGAACAGCGGCACGTCCACGGTCGCGTAGGGCGTCAGCACCTCTATCGCTTCCGTGGGTGATCCCGACGTCATCAGCGCGATCGCGAGCGCGTTATGGATGTCGCCGGACACATCGAACGGGGCGAGCGTGCGCGCCGTGCGCGCCGCGCGCGATCCCACGTCGAGCGCGCGCGCGAGCCGTCCGCGCCAAGCGTCGAGGCTGACCGCGCACGCCTGCAGCCGCCAGAGGCGCACCATGATGCCGCCCCGCTCGGCCTCGGGGATCGCCATCGCGAGCGCGCGTTCGGCGGCGTGCCACTCGCCGATCAGGACCCGGGCCCACGCCAGGTTGTTGAGCATGAACAGCTGCCCGGTCCCCGGCTCGCTGCGATCCAATCCTTCCTCGAGGAGCCGGCAGGTCTCGTTCAGATCACCCTCGATGTACGGGAACATGGCGAGCAGGCCGAACGCGGTCGGCACGCCCCGCGCGGTCATCTCCTCGAGGTCCGCGCGCGCTTCCTCGCTCCGACCGAAAGAGATCAGCAGGCTCGCCAGCCGGAGGGTGAGGTCGTCGCGCTGCTCGTCGGGCGTCTCGGCGATCGTCGCGCGCAGGGTCGCGATGCCCTGGTCATGATCACCGAGCAGGGAGGCCAGCTCGGCGCGACCCACGGCCGCCGCCCGAACCGCAGCCGCGTCGGCGTCGAGCCGGATCACCTCGTCGTAGCGATCGATCGCCGCCTTCGGATCGGCGCGGGAGAGCGCGCGCGCCCATTCGAGCAGCGCCGCCGATCGGCCAACCGGATCTCCTCCGCGCCGATCCGCCAGCACACCCCACCACGCCGCGGCGCGGGCCGCGTCGCCCTCGATCGTCGCTTCGGCGGCAGCATGTTCGACGATCTGGTCCAACGTTTCCGGCGGCGTGAGCGCGCGCACCGCATGGTGTGCTCGCTGATCCGGCCCAAGCTCCAACGCGAGCAGCGCCTCGTGCAGCCCGGCAACCAGCGCCGCGTCGGCCCGGCCGAGTACGGCTTCCCCATGGAGCTGATGCGCCAACTGGAACCGCGGAGGCACGACGGTCTGCTCGGGAACCACCCAGGCGTAAGATCCCAGCCCGGTCAGCGCGCCCGTGATCGCGGACGAGGCCAGCCCCGTGGCGGTGCAGAGCTCCTCGAAGGTCAGCGCGCGATCAACGAGCGCGAGGCAGCGGGCGACGAGCAGCTCCTCCGGCTTGAGGTCCGCCGCGGCGGCAGCCAGCGTCTCCGCCAGCGTGGTCGAGACCTGCGCGCGATCCTCGTCGAGCACGTAGCAGCCGCCGATCATCATGATCGCGCCTTCGGCCTGCCAGCGACGGAGCAGCTCCACCATGAACAGTGGAACGCCCAGCGTCTGCGAATGCAGCTCGGTTGCTAAGGACGGAAGCACATCTCCACCCAGACGCATGCCGGCGATCGCGGATACCTCGTCCAAAGACATCCCGTCGAGATCCACCGTGGCCAGGGGAAGTTCGCCATGCGACTCCATCCCCGTGGGGAGACCGTCCGGCTCATCGCCCGTGCGCCAGGTGCAGACCAGGCCGATCCGCCCGCCGGCGAGCCGGATCGCGTCGAGCACGACGCGCCTTGCCTCGGGCACCACCGACCGGAGGTCGTCCACCGCGACCAGCGCGCAGCCATCGCCCACGGCTCGATCGAGCTGCTCGGCCAGCGCGATGACCGCAGACTCATGGGATCCTGTTGCGTCCGGCGCCAAGGCGGTAGCGTGCAAGCCTTCGAGGATCTGCTGCACGAGCACCATCATCGGGAGTGGGATGCTCGACGGCGGCCGGATCAGGGTCGAGCGGACCCCGCGCGCGGCAGCCTCGGGAAGCATCCAGCGCAGCAGGTGGGTCTTGCCCATCCCGGGCCGTCCCCGGATGACAACGACGCCACGCTCACCGGCGAGCAGCTGCTCGATCGATGCGATCAGGCGCGAGCGCTCAGCATGGCGACCGGCCAGCTCGGGGACCTGATCTCGCCGCGCCGTCTCTGCGCGCATCAGCCGATGCCACTCCCCCGCCTAGCGGCTGGATGGCTCGGCATCCGGCCCCGGGCAGCGCTCCCCAGTCGCGGTCTCGCAGACGTCGTTCAGGATCTCGAAGATCCAGTCGGCGCATGGGCCGGCGCCGCATTTCACTGGGGCCTCGGGACTGGCCACGGCGCTGCTCAACCCGGCGGCCGCGATGGCGAAAGCGGCCAAGCCGACACGAACCCGACCGGAGGTTCCCTTGAGTCCGCCCCTCATCGCTCCCCCTCGCCGTGGTCGGTTCGTTAAGTATGACCGATTCGCCGGGACCACGACAAGGGCCTGCCCCATCCTTTACCGAACCCTGACCGGCTCCTTCCGGCAGGCTGGCCGGCGCGGCGCTGCTCGGCGTGGTGGGTGGCCTGTCGATCGCGGCCGCTGTCGGAGGCGGAGCCCCGCAGCCCGGCGGGACACACTCAGCGGGAACCGTGGCCCAAGCCACCTTCGGGCGCTGGGCGATGCCCTGTCATTCGGTCCCGAACGATAGGATGGCTCCGTGGTCAAGGACACAGGCATCAGGGTCGGCCGGGAGCTGGAGCGCGAGTTCCCCGGCGCCGATCATCGCGCGACCGGGGCCATCATCAACCTGGCGCGAACCGAGAGCCTGATCGTCGGCCGGCTGTCCGAGCACCTGCGCGCCTACGACCTGACCGTGGGCACGTTCAACGTGCTGATGATCTTGCGAGGCGCCGAAGGGCCGCTGTGCCCGTGGGAGATCAGCGAGCGCCGTCTGGTGGCGCGCGGCACCGTCACCGGACTGCTGGACTCGCTCGAGAAGCGCGGCCTGATCCGCCGGGACCCTCATCCCGAGGACCGACGGATGATCAACGTAGAGCTGACGATCAAAGCGCGTGAGCTGCTCGACCGCCTGCTTCCGGGGTTCCACGCGTACGAGGCAGCGCTGCTGCGAGGCCTCCGCCAGCGCGAGAAGGACACGCTGATCGACCTGCTCGGCAAGCTCCAAGCCGGTCTTCCGTCCGAGGGCTGATCCGGTCCGCACCGCAGCCGCCCGAGATCCGGGAATAATCGTTAGGTCCCTAATCGTTAGGGACCATATTGGATGCGCGGGAGAGGCTCGCGCGCGGAACAGGAGGCATCACATGAGCCAGGTTGTCACCACCCGAGCCCTCGATGGCGTGCGGCTTCCGACGTCGGGTCTGTGGGTCATCGATCCTGCCCACACCGCGATCACCGCGGTGGCGCGTCACATGATGGTCACCAAGGTGCGTGGACGTTTCGCGGGCTTCGAGGGCGCGATCCACGTCGACGAGGATCCAGATCGCACCTGGGCGGAGGTCGAGATCGATTCGGCGTCCATCGACACGGGGAACCCGGGCCGAGACGAGCATCTCCGCTCCCCGGATTTCCTGGACGCGGAGCGCTTCCCGAAGATCCGCTTCCGCAGCACCGGGCTGCGCCGGACCGGCGACGACCGGTTCGAGTTGGACGGGGAGCTCACCATCAGGGATGTGACCAAGCCGGTGACCTTGGACGTCACCTACGGCGGGGTAAGCAACACGCCGTTCGGGGCGACCATCGTCGCGTTCTCAGCCAGCGGCCGGCTCGACCGTGAGGACTTCGGCATGACCTGGAATCAGGCGCTGGAGACCGGCGGCGTGCTGGTCAGCAAGACGCTCACCATCGAGCTCGAGGTTCAGGCAGCGCTCCAGACCTAGCCGGCGCGCGAGCCCGTCTTTGGCCGGCCCCCCCCCCGAGCCAACCGAGTCGCGCGCCGGAAGTG
>Ga0302046_10004612_pt1 | contig 12250 bp, 9 predicted proteins | sample RVTome_11_FD_200261 | JGI IMG/M metagenome (GOLD analysis project Ga0302046, IMG submission 200261) | Soil microbial communities from uranium-contaminated site in the Upper Colorado River Basin, Wyoming, United States - RVT147D111 (version 2) ... | reverse complement strand
CGTCCGTGCACTGCGCGCTCAGGATGGTGGCCACGAGGAGCTGTAGCGGATTCGCATACTCCAAGGAGCACTTGGCGTCGGGGTAGCGGCGTTTGAGCGCTCGGATGATTGCCTTGGTGCGGGCACGAGTGTCTGCCGTCACCCGCGCTGCCTCCTGGCGGCTACGTGCTCGAGAAATTTTTCGAGCGGGCGCGCGTTCAGCACCTGATCGGCAGTGAGCCATCCCTTTCTGCCGATGCCCACGCCGAGTGACATATTGCCCATGCCTCCGGTGCTGTGGGCGTCCGCGCCTATCGAGATGGTGACACCACGGTTCGTGGCCTCTCGGACTGATCGCCAGTCCAGATCGAGTCGCTGCGGATCCGCATTGATCTCGATCGCGATGCCGACGGCCGCCGCCTTATCGAAAACGGCCTCGAGATCTATCGGATAGGCATTGCGCGACAGCAGCAGTCGTCCGGTCGGATGGCCGAGAATGCCCATGTGCGGGTCGTCCATGGCCTTCAAGATACGCGCGGTCATCGCGTCGCGATCCTGACCGAACCCATTGTGCACGGACGCGATGAGAAAATCAAAACGCGCCCGGGTCTCATCGTCGTAGTCCAGAGTCCCGCTCTCGAGGATATCGACCTCGACGCCCTTCAGAACGCGTACGTCGGCGAACTCCGCGTTGACCGCATCGATCTCCACATGCTGCCGTCCGATCGCTTCGGTGTAAAGACCGCCGGCGTACGTTGCCGCCGCGCTATGGTCGGTGATGCCGATGTACTCGTAGCCGCCCTCCCGCGCCGCCACGGCCCAATCACGAACCGTGCTCGTTCCGTCCGAGTAGTTGGAATGACAGTGCAGAAAGCCACGCAGATCGCTGACGGACAAGAGATGGGGAAGACGCTGCTCGATAGCTGCGTCGATCTCTCCGGTGTTTTCTCGCAACTCGGGAGGAATGAACTGCATCTCCAGCGCGCGGTAGACGTCGTGCTCATCGGGTGCCGGCACCGGCGCGCCGTCGCGGATCAGCCCCCGGTCGGTCCAGGACATGCCCAACGCCTCAGCCCGTTGCATGAGGCCGTTGACGTGTTCCTGACTGCCCGTCGCCCGCACCAACGTGAAGCCAAAGTCGTTGGGGCGACACGCGTAGACGTCGGCCATGGTGTCACTCGCGAACCGTAGCGAAAACTCGCCCGGTGCGGTGCCCACGAATTCCGCTACCCCTACCAGCGTACCCAATCGCCGGCCCAACTCTTCGGACCGGTCGTCGACGGCCACCACGAAATCGAGATCACGAATGACTTCGCGGCTACGCCTGACGCTGCCGGCGACTGCGACTCCAGCCACACCCGGTAGATCGGCTATCGCAAGCGCCAAACGGTCCGCTTCCGCCTTTGCGTGATGAAAGAGTTTGTACTCGGCGACTTCCTGCAGAAACTGAAGACCTCGCAGGATCTTCTGGGCCGTCCTCTGTCCGAAGCGTGGCAGCTTAGCCAGTCGGCCGTCTCGGGCGGCCTCTTCCAGTTCCGCGAGCGTGGTGATGCCCAGCGTCTGGTGGATCTGTTGCACCTTGGCGACGCCGAGCCCGGAGATCTTGAGCATCTCGACGAGGCCAGGGGGAATCTCTTCGCGCAAACTCTCGAGGGTTTGCACGCGTCCCGTCTGCAGCGCCTCGCGCACGATCTCCAGCGTGCCGGCGCCGACTCCGGACACCTGGGCCAGCTCCCCGCTCTCGAGCGCCTTGTCGATGTCCCCGGAGAAATGGGCGATTGCACGCGCCGCGTTGTGGTATGCGCGGATGCGGAAGACGTTGTCCCCCTTGAGTTCGAGGAACGCCGCGATCTGCTCGAGGAGATGAACGATTTCGCGTTTATCCATAGCTCAAGCGGAAGCTACTGTGGCACGCTGAGCATAGCGAGATGCGTAAGTCGAATCAGCTCGGCCTCGGAGACGATGGTGCGAAACCCCGCTTCGAGTCCGGCGGGCATGGTGGGCGCGAACGGCGGTGAGCGTACCGCCTCCCGCGCGGCCTCGAAGTCTTCTTGGGTAGCCACTGCGGAAATCTGGCTGAAACCCCCGCGTTCCTCTCTTAGGCCCAGGACCGCAACGATGGTGGTGCCCTCGTCGACCTGTGCGACAAAGATTCCTTCCACAGGTTCGTGCGGCGCGGCCTCGTCGATCTGGGCCCAAATCCAGTGCTGGGGTAATTCCAGGTATGCCGCCGGTATCGGCTGGACCGGTGCCGGTGGCGCGGCACCATCGAGCAGTGGTTCCAGGCTCGAACGCGCCGGTCGAAGGGTTCGTGCGCCGTGACGCCAATAAAAGAATGCGACCAACAGCAGCCGGATGTACTCCTCCAGCGCTGAGGCGTCAGCCTCCGCGATTTCCGGATTGCCAAGTCGCTTGAGGATGGCTTCGGTCGACGGCAGCCGGGCGAAGGTGGGCGTGTCGAGAAGGCCGTCTCCCGCTTCCCGGTTCAGCTCCGCGAATAGCTCATCGGCGACGCTACCGAACACCATGTCGAAGGGGTGCGGCCTGCTCATGCGCTTTTGGGCAAGAAGCGGTCGAGCGTGTCCCGAAATCGCTCGAACTCCTCGACGTACGGGACGTGGCCGGAGTGATCGAAGATGACCAGTTCAGCTCCCAGCGCGTCGGCGGTCTCTTCAGCGGTCCACAGGGGAATGGGATCGTGGCGTCCGTGGATCATGAGTGTGGGGACGTCGAGCCTCTTCAAATCGTCGCGAAGGTCGTAGTCGCCCAAACTGCTCCACACCGCGTTCTGGGTTCGCCCCGTTACCCGGAACGGCGTCAGGTGCTTGGCGTTCGCGGGGTCCGCGAAGTATCCCGCGACCGACAGCTCGAACAGGCGCTGCTTATATGCCTCGGGGTTCTTCTCTCGTACGCCGCTGCTTCGCAGTGCTTCTCGCGCTTGGGCGATGGCCGGGGCGTTACTTCGCTCGGCGAACGCGTCGGCGAACGCCTTGCGTCCCTCCGCGGATGCCGGGGCGGTGGAGACGAGGGCCAAACGCTCGATCCGCTCGGGATGGCGGCTGGCGAACAGGAGCGTGAGGAGCGAGCCCCACGAATACCCCAGGATGGTGGCGAATCGAAGCCCCCATGCGTCGAGCAGCGTCCCGAGATCCTCCACGTGTTCCTGCCAGCCAACGGGCACGTCGCGTTCGACCGGTGAGCGACCGCCGCCACGTTGGTCGTAGTATCGGAGTCGTCGCTGATGAGCGAGAGCGTCGAAGTGCGGCAGGAGATAGTCGTGATGCGCGCCCGGCCCGCCGTGGAGCACCACTACGTCCGGTCCCTCACCCACGGTTCGGGTGTACAGGTCGACGCCGTTGATGGTGATCGTGGCTTCGGTGAGATGGTCCGGCGGTGGGATGGTAGGCGTCGGCATCACAGCAAGCTGGCCAGCCCGTCGGCGACCTCCTTGACGGCGGACTGCTCGTTCGCGTCAAAACCGTCGGGCACGTCGGAATCGATATCGATCTGACCCAGGATCTCTTCGTTGCGCCGTATCAGGACGATCAATTCGGACCTGGTGTCGAGATTGCAGGCGAGATACTCCGACTCCGCGTTCACGTCGGCAACGTTCAGGTCCTGTCGCGTGGCAACCGCTCTGCCGCACAGGCCCCGGCCGATGGGAATCGCGGTATGCTCGGTGACGCGACCGGAGAACGCCCCGAGATTGAGGGTTTGACCGCTCTCGTCCAACAGGTACAGGTACACCGACGTGTACGGTCCCCCGGCGTCCCGAATACCGTCCGCCGCCATCTGCAGCAGGTCGTGACGCGTGGCGTCGTGACAGAATGCGGCGTGCAGCCGCTTGAGCAACGGGCCGGGTTGAAGTGTCGCGTTGCTCACCCGCGCGATCCAAACGTTGCGGAGAGTTCCACTTCTTGGTCTTGACGGCGCACGCGGATTACGGTGGTATCTCCGGGACGGAATGATCGCAGCGCATCCGTCATGTCGTACAGGTCGTTCACCTCGATGTCGCCGATGGCGATGATCACGTCCCCTGCCATGATCCCTGCCTGTTCGGCCGGACTGCCCGCGCGAACACCGGTGAGGCGGACGCCATCCGGCGACTCCGTCATGTCAGGTATGGTGCCCAGGTATGCGCCGTACCCACCGGCCACCTGCTGTTGGGGAGGCTCGGCATCGACGAACGTGAGTGATCCCTCCCGGGTGGCGAGGTTCCAGGTCAGGTCCGCGACAAATCCCGCGATGCGTGCCAGCCCTTCGTAGTTGATGCGCTCGGCGTCATCTGTTGTACGATGGTAGTCCTCGTGTGTGCCGGAAAAGAAGTGGAGCACCGGGATGTCTTTAGCGTAGAACGACTGCTGATCGCTTCGGCCATACCCGTCGCCGGACGCGGCAAGCTCAAAGTGATAGCTCTGATTGAGCGAATCGAGCAAGGTCGGAAACTCCGTGGCGGTCTCCGCCCCGAACGCCGCGAGCTTGCCTTCTGATAGGCGCCCGACCATGTCCATGTTGACCATCGCCAAGGTCGCATCGGGAGACGCGGCGAACTCCTCGACGAAATGATCGGAACCCAACAGACCCAACTCCTCACCGGTGAACGCTACGAAGACAATAGTCCTTCGCGAACCCGTCTGATCCGCGCGCTGTACCAGTTGTCGCGCAACTTCGATCATGGCTGCGGTTCCGGACGCGTTGTCGTCCGCACCGTTGTGCACGACGTGCACGCTGTCCGGATCCAAACTTCCAAACCCGCCCAGCCCCAGGTGGTCGTAATGCGCTCCCACGAAGACGGTCTGGTTCCGGAACGCTCCGGTGCCTGGAAAGACGCCTACCACGTTGGCGACTTCTTCCCCGCCCACTCCCGCATGCGCCGCAGCAGGCGCCGACGGGCTGATCGTAAAGGGGTGCAGGAAATCGTCGTCCCCCTCAACCGGGTGCAACCCCACCTCGGCGAACCGCGCCGCGATGTATCGCGCCGCAGCAGCGAGACCTTCGGTACCCACGCCGCGGCCCTGCCGCGCATCCGCGGCCAACCACGTCACGTCGGCACGGAGTCGTGTCTCGGGGCCTGATGACACTTGCGCCGTGAGTCCGGCAGGTATTGCAAGAAATGCCACGATCGAAACGAAGGGAAACCTGTTAATACGCATGGAGATCATCGGTCCGCTTGTGATCATGAGATGGGGCAACGGCTTCGGGGACGGACGTCGCGGGCGGAGCCGGCGTGCGGCATTCGCCATAGTTCAATTCGCAGTCATCCAAACTCGCGGGCGCGTGTCCGCAGTCCGCCCCGTCCGCTCAAGGAATATACCAAGGAAGCTCTGAACAAGGTCGGCGGGGGTCGCGAAGGCCGCGTCAGTGAGGCGGTGCCTTCGCGTACACAACGCGATGTGTTCTGCTCGCTGCAGCGGCTGGAGCGACTCCCGACCGACTTGTTCAGAGCTTCCCTAAGGACGTGGCGACCGTCGTCAGCGGTGAGGCATATTTCGTCACCGAGGGATAAAATCCGCTTTGCCATCCACCCGGCGGGTGAACGCGGCCAAGACACGGGCGGTGGCTTCGAGGTCTCCCAGGTCGATCATCTCATTGGGGCTGTGCATGTAGCGATTCGGCACGGACACGAGTCCGGTTGCAACTCCGTAGAGGGCGGAGTGGATCGAGTCGGCGTCGGTGCCGGTGTCCCGCGGAGCGGCGGAGATCGTGTACGGAATGTCTTCGGCCTCTGCGGCTTCGGCGAGTTGTTCGAACACGGTGGGATTGACGTTCGAGCCGCGCGACAGAACCGGGCCGCCTCCCAAGCGGCAATCACCGGCTTCCTTCTTTTCCGCACCTGGATAGTCGGTGGCGTGCGTGACGTCCACGACGACTGCGACGTTGGGATTGAGAGAGGCCGCACCAGGGCGCGCGCCGCCTCCGGTATACCCGATCTCCTCCCGGGTGGTAGCCACGGCGTACGCGGCACACGTGGGGGCATGCTTGGAGAGCAGCCGAAGCGCCTCTAAGACGATGAACGCGCCGATGCGGTTGTCGATGCTTCTCGACACCAACCGATTCCGGGGAAACTCCGCGGTCACTGCGTCGAGGACGGCAGGGTCTCCGACCCGTACCCTTTCCTGGGCTTCCTTCTTCGATCGCGCCCCGATATCGATCCATAGGTCGGAGGGTTTGGAGACCTTGCTGCGGTCGTCTTGCTTCATGAGATGGATCGGGGCTTTGCCGATGGCGCCTTGGACGGATCCGCCTTTCGATTGGATCAACACCCGCTGGCCGACCATGACCTGCGAATCCCAACCCCCAATCGGCGCGAAGTATAAGAATCCTTCATCGTCGATATGGACGATCATCAGTCCGATCTCGTCGATGTGGCCTGTGAGCATGACGCGGGGGGCGCCGTCGGGATTGATTGCGGCAAGGGAATTCCCCGATACGTCCACTGACACGGATGCGGCGAACGCCTCCGCCTCAGCACGCCAGACTCGGGCGGGGGCCGTCTCGAATCCCGAGGGACCGGGGGTATCCAGCAGGCGGCGTAGAAATGCTACCGAGTCTTTGTGCATGCGAGGTCCTTGCGGTTCTGGTTCTGTTACAATGACGGCATAGGGGTTTGTACTAAGAGGCGGCGCAACGCCGCTTTCGGGCGAACCAAATATGCTCGGGGTACACAGCTAATGAAAGAATTTGCGGATGGCAACGGGGTGCGGTGGCGGGTCGAGGTGGTCAGTCATGGACGAACATCCGACTACCTCAACCCCCGCGTCCACCGTCCGATCCTGCAGTTCACGTGTCTCGACGGGCCGCGCCCGCGGCGATACGTGGGACTCGATACGGACGACCCCTCGCTCGAGACTTGTGCGGAGGATCGACTTCGTGAACTGCTCGAACGCGCATCAACGCATTGAATCAGGTCTCATCGTGGCGCCTCGGCGCGTTTCGCTTCAATGGTGATTACCCGATAGAGCAGGAACATCACCAGGGCGAGCAGAATGACGCCGGGTAGTGTGCCCTCGTGGGTCCCCCAGAGCGCCAGCGCATCCGCGCGGCCGGTGATCACGATCGGCAACGCCAGCAAGATGCCCATCAACGCCTCGCCGGTAATGAGTCCCGCTGCGAACAACAGGCCGTTGCGGTCCCCCACCTCTTGCGTTGCGGTCAGGCGCGCTTGCAACCGCGTACGAATCGGTGGCGTTTGGTAGTAGCGTGCCGCGGCCCACGCGATGATGCCGCCCAGGAAGATGGCGACGGAGAGTTCGAGCGGGAGGTAGATGCCCACCGCGACGGCCAGGACGGGAGTGCGGAACGCGCTGCCGCGTTTCTCCAGGGCGACGTCGACGCCGATGATGGCGGCGGCGACCAGCATCCCGATCACGACCATTGTCCACGGGAGTCCGTCACCAAACACGCCACCGGCCACCGCGGCCATGAGCGTTGCCTGAGGCGCCGCCAGCGGATTGGGGTGCATCTCGGTCGGCACGCCGATGCCGTAGGCGCGCAGGAGCAACGTCAGGACCGGCGCCATCACGAACGCCGCCGTGATCACCCCTACGCCCTGCATGATCTGCTGCTTGATCGGTGTCGCGCCCAGGATCCGGCCGGCCTTGAGGTCCTGCATGTTGTCTCCGGCGATGGCGCCGGCACATGCGACCACGGCGCCGATCAGAATCGCAGCGGCTGGACCGATGGCGCTGCCGGTGCCGAGGAAGACCAGCAGCAGGAGCGCGGAGGTGAGTATCGTGGCGATCGTGACGCCGGAAATGGGATTGTTCGATGAGCCGACGAGCCCCGCCATGTATCCCGCGACCGCGGAAAACACGAACCCCGCAATCAGCATGAGTACGGCCATAAGCGCCGCGATGCCGACACTGTCGGTCGCGAACTCGAACACGAAGAAGAGTGGAATCAACGCCACGACCATCGCGATACCTACCCACTGCATCGGTGTATCGCGTTCGGTGCGCTCGACGCTTTCCGCTCCGCCCTCCCGCAGGCGGCGGTACGCCTCGACACCGGATCGAATGCCGCCGGCGATGCTCTTCCGTACTCCGAACAGCGCCCAGACCCCGCCCAGAACCATCGCGCCGACTCCGATGTAGCGTGTTTGGGTCGACCAGAGGGTATTGGCCGCATCGACGGCGGTGCCGTCTGCGGGGATACCCTGAACGGCGGCGGTGATGGGGATCGCGAGGTACCAGTTGATGGCGCCGCCCAGGAAGATCAGGACGGCGATGTTGAGGCCCACGATATAGCCCACACCAACCAGAGCCGGAGACAGGTTGGTGCCGAAGTAGAGGACGCTGTTGCCCACGAAGCGGCCGCTTTCCAGCACGCCGCCCCACAGGCGAAACCCCGTATCCCCCATCTTGAACAGCGCGCCGATGGCGCCTGCTCCGGCCAGAAACTTAATGCCCGCCCCGCCCTGCGCTCCGACCTTCAATACTTCGGCTGTGGCCAGGCCTTCCGGGAATTTGAGGGGGGTCTCGACGATGAAGGCACGACGCAGTGGGATGGTGAAGAGCACACCCAGGATCCCGCCCAGGCCGGAGATGATGGTGACTTCCCAGTAGTTGAACTCGGTCCAGGCGCCCAGAATGATGAGGCCAGGTATGGTGAAGATGACGCCGGCGGCCAGGCTTTCCCCGGCGGAGGCCGCGGTTTGCACGATGTTGTTCTCGAGGATGTTGCTGTTTGCGAACATCCGAAGGATGGCCATCGAGATGACGGCCGCGGGGATCGACGCAGATACGGTGATGCCTGCGAAGAGGCCCAAGTACGCGTTGGCACCGGCCAATAGCATGGACAGGAGGACGCCGAGGACGACGGCTCGGGCCGTGATCTCCGGCAGCGACGTCGAGGCGGGAATGTACGGAGCGTCCGGGCTCTTCGTCGGTGCAGGAGGTGCTGGCTCGTGCGCGCTCATGCTATCCGTTCCTTTCGCATGACCATGTCGACTGGTGACGGTGGTACCGGACGGCGGCGGGGGATAGCGTGGTGGGCCCCGCAGTGTGGGCGTGATATTACACGTAGACTGGGGTCCGGCAAGCCGCGTTGGTCTAGCAAGCGCTGAAAACCAACCGACTTGGGTGTCGAGCGGGGCGGGCTGGCCGGAGTGACCACGCCCCTTTTAGGCTCGTCTCGGCTGCTAGGAGGCGATCAATCCCGTAGGAGCAGTTTGGCGATGGTGTGGAGCTGCATATTGCTCGTGCCCTCGTAGATGGTCCCGATCTTGGCGTCCCGGTAGTACTTCTCGACCGGATATTCCTTCGTGTATCCGTACCCGCCGAAGAGTTCTACGCAGAGACTGGTCACACGTTCGGCCACCTGCGAAGAGAAGAGCTTGGCCATGGCGGCCTGTTGCGTGTATTCCTGGCTTGCGTCCCGCATCCGGGCGGCGTTGTAGACCATGAGCCGGGCGGCTTCCAGATCTGTCGCGGCTTGGGCGAGCTGGAATTGTACCGCCTGGAAATCGGCGATGGGTTTGCCGAACTGGTGCCGTTCCTTGGTGTATCGGACCGCCGCCTGGAGTGCGCCGCGGGCTACGCCAATCATCTGCGCACCGATGCCAATGCGCCCGCCGTTCAGGGTTTCGATGGCGACCTTGTACCCTTTGCCGACCTCGCCGAGCACGTTGGCGGCCGGAACGCGGACGTTGTCGAGTATGAGTTCGGTGGTGCTGGAGGCACGAATGCCCAGCTTGTCCTCTTTCTTTCCGACCGAGAATCCGTCGGAGTCGCGCTCGACCACGAACGCCGTGATGCCCTTGTATCCGGCTGCCGGATCGACCGTTGCGAAGATCACATAAATGTCCGCCTCGGCGCCGTTGGTGATCCAGAGTTTGCTGCCGGCCAACACCCAATCGCCGTCTTGCTCGATCGCCCTGGTCGCAAGGCCGAAGGCGTCGGATCCCGATCCCGCTTCGGAGAGGGCGTAGGCGCCCACGCTCCCGCCCGCCAGCTGCGGCAGGTAGCGTTGCTTCACGTCATCGGAACCCCAGAGGATGATGGGCGCATTGACCAGGGTGTTCTGTACGTCGACCAGGATTGCGGTCGAGGCATCGATCGCAGACAGCTCCTCGACGGCCAGGACGGTCATGAAGAACGAGCCTCCGGCGCCGTCCATCTCGGGGGGGACGTCAATGCCCATCAAACCCAGTTGCGTGAACAGCGGAATCAACGACCGGTCGAACTCCGCGGCCTTTTCCATGGATTCGACGCGCGGCTTGACCTCTGCCTGCGCGAACTCGCGCACGGCATCGCGGAACATGACTTCGTCTTCAGAGAGCGAGGTGAGGGGGTGGCCGACGGCGTCGGTAACGGACATTTCCGCTCCCGGGTGAAGAGTTGGTGACGTCTTGGGGGAATCTAGTCGGGACGTTTTGAGCCGCCAGCGATGGCTAGGGAAGCCCTGCATAAGTCGGCCGCAGGTCACTCCGGCCGCTGCAGTGAGCAGGACACAGCCAGTGGCGTACACGACCTCACTGCCTCACTGACGCGGCCTTCGCGACCCCCCGCCGACTTGTGCAGAGCTTCCCTAGCGACCAGCTACCAGCTCGTTCAAATCCTGGATGGTGTATTGGCGAACCGTCGCGTCAGGAAAGTGAGTAAAGGGTGCTCTGGCAGCTAGTAAGTAGCCCAGTTGTCGACCCAGGCGTTTGGGACTGATTGGAACCCACCGAACTTGCTCATGGCGTCCTCGATGTTACATGACCTGTATTGAAAAGTCAGGTCAAAACCTGGTCCCTCAAATGGGTTCGGACCGGGTGTGGGGCCGATCATCCCGTTCAGGCCGGTCAGCACGGCACCATAGAAGATCGCGTTGGTTACACTGTTCGGAATGATGCGGCCGCCTATCAGGAGGATGCCTTGCCAATCCAAGTTTCCGGTCAGGTAGAGATCCCCGGTCACTATCAAAAGCCCGCTCCCAGTGAAGTTGCCGAAAGTATGATCGCCGGTGATGACATACGTGGGGAACGTCATGTCGCCGTTCACCGGACTGGGGTAGTCTGGCTCGACGACACCGTCATTGACGATCGCACTCCAATCTATCCCCAACTCGTCTGCTACCTCCGCAGCTGTGCCGGTCCGCTGTTCTCCACCCCCGGGAAAATGCGGAGTTGTAGAAAGGTCGGTCGAGGTCAGGGGCGTTCGAGCGGCCCAAATGTCTGGTGCAGTCGGCGCACAATCGTCGACGCCGTAGAATTCGATATCATGGCCAGGGTTACCACTTGTTGGGTGGCCGATTCCGTTGATCGCCGCAAATGCTGCCACCGTTGGTAGTTGCGCCGTGTACCAGCGCGCGAATTGGGCGATGGTCCGAGACGCCTGCGGCTCCGAACCGACCGATGGATAGACAACGTAGCCGGCCGATCGAAGGACGTACGTGAATCCGTTGGATGTATCCTCCGGGAAATAGACCAACTCCGGGTGTACCCACGCATACCCCCCGGGGTAGTTGAACCGAACGGAGTCCTCCGTTCCCGGTCGTTCGGAGGGCGGGTTGGCGAGATATTGCTGCAGTCCACTCTGCGCCAGCGCCAACGCCGAAACCTCCGCCGCGCTATTGCCTGCCAACATGTGCTCGGCCGTCGTTCGAGTAAAGGCGGCGGCGAGCATGATCGTAATGATCGTTACAAGAAAAATCGTGAAAGGGAGGGCGAATCCGCCCTCTCCCGCGATCCCTGTTGTCCGGTCTCGTTCTTCGGAAGCGTTGAGGCGTTCCCAGTTTAGTCGATAGCGCTTCATCATGGTCGCTCGATGTTCAAGAAAGTGACCCGTGTCTGTAGGTAGAACTCTTCGGGGCTGTTTGTTCCCTGTGGCGTAAGCTCACTCTGACCGTGCAGCCGCAGTTCGACCCCGGTCACCTCTGCCAAGTCTACCGGGTTCTCGATGGGGGGATCGTTCGGGTCTAGGAAAAATCTGAACCCCGCGGTGGTGTCGAACGGAGCGAGGATCTCAGTTGCCGATCCGTTGACTTCCCGCCACAGCCCGATTCGCGGGGGCGGGCCCGGTATGTCGGCAGACGTTCGAAACTCGTATGATATCGTCTGGTAAAGGTAAAAGATGTCTCCCAGCTGCGGGCTCGGAAATCCTCCCAACTGCGTTATGCCAATGCGCAGCCCACCCGCCTGGACGAACCAGTCCGGATCGGTACATGCGCCCGGATTCGTGGGTGGGGACACGATGGTTACGTCATCGTCGAAACGATAGGTTCCCGTGTTGTCACGCCACGCCACCCCGTCCGGTATCGCGGACCCGTACCACATCGCATCAGTTGG
>Ga0302046_10004611_pt1 | contig 12251 bp, 11 predicted proteins | sample RVTome_11_FD_200261 | JGI IMG/M metagenome (GOLD analysis project Ga0302046, IMG submission 200261) | Soil microbial communities from uranium-contaminated site in the Upper Colorado River Basin, Wyoming, United States - RVT147D111 (version 2) ... | reverse complement strand
TCGACCAGCTCCTTCGCCCGGGTCCAGATCCGGTCGAACATGTCCTCGGTCAGCGTGCCCGTGAACGTGTTCTGCTGGCTGGGGTGATACGAGCCCAGGAGCCGCACCGGGCCGGCCTCACCTTCCGGCGCCGTGAGCTCGGCTTCGATCGCGTGGGCGAACCTGGGCGCGGGACTCGGCACCCCGCCTCCCCGATCGCGCCACGCTCGAAGCACGTTCGAGAACGCGAACCCGCCCAGCGCCACCAGCACGCGCACCCGCTCCAGTGCGTCGAGCTCCCGCTCCAGAAACGGCCGGCACGCGTCGCGTTCCCCGGTGGTCGGCCGGTTCCCGGGCGGGGCGCAGCGGACCGACGCGGTGATGAACACGTCGCGGAGGCGGAGCCCGTCATCGCGTCCCGACGATTCGGGCCGGCTCGCGAAGCCCACCCGGTGCAGCGCCCGGTACAGCCAGTCGCCCGACCGGTCGCCGGTGAACATCCGCCCCGTCCGGTTCGCGCCGTGCGCCGCGGGCGCGAGCCCGACGACGAGCACCCGGGCCCGCGGGTCGCCGAACCCCGGCACGGGTCGGGCCCAGTACGTCTCGTCCCGGTAAGCCGCCCGTTTCTCGCGCCCGACGCGCTCGCGCCACTCGACGAGCCGCGCACACGCCCGACACCCTTCGACGTCGGCCGCGATCCGGTCCAGGGTCGAGGTCACCGATCCCGGGGATCGTCGGGTGACAGGGTGATGGCCGCGCCGTCCTTGGCCGCCGAGAGCACGATCGAGGTGTTCGTCCCCTCGATCCCGGGCAGGCTCAGCATCCGCTTGATCTCCTGGTTCATCTCGCCCTCGTTCCGGAACCGACCGATCACCATCACGTCGAAATCTCCGGTGATCTCGTATACGTGCGTGAGCCGGTCGTCCCGCGACAGCGCTTCGACGATCGCGGGCAGCGCGTCTCCGCGGGCCTTGATCTTCGTGATGGCCACGAGCCCGTATCCGAGCTTCGCGTAGTCGATCTGGGGTCGAAACCCCACGATCACGCCTCGTTCGCGGAGCGCGCGGAGCCGACTCGTCACGGTGCTCGGCGAGACGGCCAGCTTTTCGGCCAGCTGACGAGCGGACTGGCGGGCGTCCTCCCGCAGCGTCTCGAGGAGCCGGATATCGAGATCCCTGTATGTCACGTCGGGCCCTTTCGTTCGCGAGCCTTGATCTGCAGCGCCCGGTCGGCGGCCGGCGGCCGGCCCGCCGGATCGGGGTCCGAGTACAGCCGGCGCTCCCGTCGCCGCTGTGCCCCCAGCGGGTATCGCCAGAATCGCCACGGGGTCGCGAGGAGGTGCCGCGTCGCCAGACCCACGATCGCCTCGGGCAGGTCATCCAGAACGCCCCCTCCCAAGTCGAGCCGGGCGCGGTCCAGTGCGAGAAGATAGTCGTCCGGATCGTCTCGCGGACCACTCCGGAACAGACCGCTGAGCAGGTGCCAGACCGACCGTGTCGGCACCGCGTCGCCTTCGGGCACGAACGAGACCGTCCGGACGAACGGAGTGTGGAAGATCAGATTGGCGTCGATCTCGACGAGCCACACCCCCGGCCGGCGATCCGCGTCCAGCTTCCTGGCGCGCGCGCGGTGGCGCTCGATCCGGTGTGGGGATCCCAAAAGCTCGAACGGTATCCACAACTCCCGGTAGTGTCCGTCCACGACCACCCATTCGAGCTGGCCGGCGTCGGGGCCATCCGCCCGGATCCAGATCTCGGCCCGCTCCCAATCGCGCTCCCAGAACTTGTTGAGCTCCGCCGGGACGAGCATCAGGTACCGCCACACCCAGTAGCTCCGGCCCTCCAGCCAGTACGGCCCGTCATCCTCGCGCTCGTAAGGCCGCCCCGGCTCGTCGCGGGTGAAGAGCTGGAGCACGGGAGGGACGGGTCTCGGGATCAGAAACCAGTCGGCCACCAACATGAGGGCGAGGAGCAGCCCGAGAGCCCCGAAGAAGCCCCCCCAGCCGAGACCGCCCTCCGACGCCAATGCGCCGAACAGCAGCCGCCCCACCACCAGGGGGACGACACCCAGCACCGCGGTCGCCCAATCCCGGTACAGGAGATAGAGGAGAACGGTCACGCCCGGGAGCACGACCGGCAACCACAGGGCGATCGTCCGATCCAGCAGACCGGCCGTCCGGAGGATCGGGGCGGCGACCCCCATCGCGATCACCGCCGTGAGCGTGACGATCGGGAGCTTGTATGTGGCGTAGAACAGGCTGGCGAAGCCGGCGATCATCCTCGGATCGAGGATGTCCCGGGCCAGCTCCCGGTGGCCGAACCCGACGCGGACGCGGCCGGGCTCGGTCCCCTCGACGTCGAGCTGGTGAGCCCTCAGCCGCTGCCGTGCGGTCGAGGCGACCCCGCTCCGATACCGGATCCGGTACCGTCCGAGCCGCCGGAACGCGCGGAACGGGAGGAGGAACGGACCGATCAGAAACAGCATCACGTAGAAGCGCGCCCGGGGCACCTCGAGATCGGGACGCGCGAGGGCCGAGCGAAACAGGGGAGGATCCACCCACCCGGCCTCCCGGTGAGCCGCGCGGATCCCGCCCTCGAGCTCCAGCACGCTGGACCAGTAGTCGGTGAACAAAAACGGCCCGAGCAGCAGATCGCGCTCGATCAGCCAGTCCACCAGCGGACCCGCGCGATCGCGTCGGGAGGTCACGCCGTCAGCCCGGGGGTCCGGGGAGCACCGGTCCGTGGAGCGCCCGATAGATCGACCGCTCGATCCACTGGGCGATCCGGTTGGCGCGGGGGAAGCTCCGGGGCTCGAGCGTCGGGACCTTGACCGATCGGACGCCCGCCAGGTTCGCCGACGCGATGTCGGTGAAGTACTGGTCTCCCACCATGAGCGCCGCGGCGGGATCGACGCCGCCCAGCTCATCGAGCGCGGCTTCGAGCAGCACTCCGCTGGGCTTCCGCAGGGCGCGCCAGGACGCCTGGGGGTCGCCCGCCGGGCTTCCGTCGAGGCGCCGCAGCCGGCCGGCCGTTCCCCGCCGCACCCGAAAGGCGGGTCCGTCGGGGGTCTCGTATCCGATCATCACCGGAAGATCCGGGAAGATCCCGGCCAGCTCCAGCAATCTGCCCTCATCGCAGTTGGACACGATCGCGTGACCGACTCCCGCGGAAGCGGTCACGCTCCGAAACGCCCCGCACACACGCGGATCGATCTCCACGGCGTGGTGGCCCATCAGCGTGCCATCGACGTCCCAGAGCACGGCGCGCACGCCATGGCGCTGGAGAAAAGCGTCATCGACCGACGCCGCGGAGCCGAGGTGATGCGTCGGGCGCAGGTGACGGAGGATCCGACCAAGACGCGGGAGGATACGGCGAGCCGTGTGGAGCTGGCCCGTCGCGTGCTTCCGCCGCCCGTGCGTCGGGGCTGTGGTCATGGTCGCCGCCCTTGTTGTCACCGCGAGGCGCGCCCAGGATTCCGCACGCGGCCCCCAGTTTGCAAGTGGGAGCGCACAATCGGCGCCGGATGGGGCGACGGAATCCAGCTTGAGAGCGTATGTGGATATGAGGTTCGCCCTTGTGGGGTGTGGGGATATCGGCGGGTTGCGGGCCGAGGCGGTCGCGCTCGCGGATGGGACGTCGCTGACGACCGTATGCGACAGCGATGCGCGGCGCGCCGACGACTTCGCGGCGCGCTTCGGGGCCGCGGCGGCCCGCGATTGGCGCGAAGCGGTGGGACGCGAGGACGTGGACGCGGTCATCGTATCGACCCCGCCCGCGTCGCACGCGGAGATCGCGATCGGAGCCCTGGCGGCCGGCAAGCACGTCCTGTGCGAGAAGCCGCTCGCCCGGACCCCCGAGGAATGCGCCCGAATGGTCGAGGCGGCCCGCGCGGGCCCGGCCGTTCTCGCGACCGGGTTCAACTACCGTTTCTACCCGTCGGTGGTGCGGGCGCGCGAGATTCTCGCCGATGGGCGGATCGGGGATTTGAGCCATGTTCGTGGCTACGCCGGATACTCGGCCACCGAGCACAATCAACCGTGGCTCAGGGACGCCGCGGTCGTCGGGGGCGGGGCGATGTGGGACAACGGGATCCACCTGATCGATCTCGTCGATCATTTTCTTGGTGGGGTCGAGGCGACGGTGGGTGTCGGGACGTCGGGTGTGTGGGGATACGGCACCGAGGACAACGGATTCGCCATCGTGCGCGGCCCCGACGGTCGGACGGCGTCGCTGTCGGCGAGCTGGACGGAGTGGCGCGGATATCGTTTCGGGCTCGATATTTACGGCGCCCGGGGGTGCATCCGGGTGCGCTGCTTCCCGATGCTCACCGACGTCGTCTGGGCCTCCGAGACGGGCGGCAAGACCCGCAGGCGTGTCCACCTGTTCCCGAAGGTGCACTTCATGGAGCACCTCAAGAAGTACCAGTGGGTCGTGACGCGGAGCTTCGTGGACGAGATCGAGGCCTTCGGCCGGAAGATCCGCGGCGAGCCGAGCCTCGTGGGCACGGCGGAGGATGGACTCCGCGCAGTGCAGGTCGCGCACGCGGCGGTCCATGGCGACGGGTGGGTCTCCACCGGCGAAAGCGGCGCCGGGGGCGGGTCGTGATGGATCTGCGATGGCGACCGGTCCACCGCTGGCTCGGGTTCCTCGCGGGGGCGGTCGTCCTCATATGGATCGTGACGGGCATGATCATGGTCACGCCGCGTCCCGCCACCCCGTCGCGGAGTCCGAGAGCGTCGGGCCCCGACTATCGGCGGATCGAGCGATCTCCGGCGCAGGCGATTCTCGCGGCCGAAGCGGTCGGCGACGAGGAGCTCGATGTCGCCGGGGTCTCCCTGTCCGCGCTGGGCGATCGGGCCATCTACCGGGTGGCGCCGCGCGGGAGACCGCCCGTTCTGATCGACGCCACCACGGGTGAAGAAGTCGTGATCGACTCGGCGCTCGCGGTTCGGGTCGCCGTCGCCGCCTATTCCGGACCCGGAGGTGTCAGGCGAGTGGAGCTGAACGAACGGCGTCGGCTCGACAACGTGTTTGGCGAAGTACCCGCCTATCGGGTGGAATTCGACGACGGGTGGGGCACTGCCGCGTATCTCGGAGCCCGTACGGGGACCCTGGTGTGGACGGAGCGCGCCAACGGACGTCGAGCCATGATCGGATCGCTGCACGATTTCTTCGTGCTTCGCCCGCTCCCCGGGGGGGACAGGACCCGTCTCGCAGCCCTGTGGATCGCCAGCCTCGTGTCGCTGTGCTCGATCCTCACCGGGTACTACCTGTGGCTCAGGGGAACGCGGTTCTTCAAGCGCCGCGCCGCCGGGCAGCCATGAACGCATGGGTACGGCTGCTGCGTCCGCCGCAGTGGATCAAGAACTCCTTCGTGCTGGCGCCGCTCCTGTTCTCGGGCCGCGCCCGCGACCTGGACGCCGTGCTGGCTGCGGCGGTGGCCTTCGTCGCGTTCTGCGTCATGGCCTCGGGGGTCTACGCCCTCAACGACGCGGTCGACCGGGAGTCCGATCGTGCGCACCCGACGAAGCGCCTGCGTCCAGTGGCGGCGGGGACCATCTCTCCTCGCGCCGCGATCATCGCGTCGGGTGTGCTGATCGTCGCGGGGCTCGTCATCGCCTGGCAGGGCACGGTGGGGTTGGGGGTCGCGGCGGGCGCCTACGTCGTCATCAATCTCCTCTACAGTTTCGCGCTCAAGTCGGTCGTCATCCTCGACGTGTTCGCGCTCTCTTCCTTCTTCGTGCTGCGGCTGGTCGCCGGCGCCGCCGCGATCGGCGTGCAGGCCTCCATCTGGCTCCTTCTGTGCGGCGCGCTGCTGTCGCTCTACCTCGGCTTCGCGAAGCGTCGGCACGAGCTCTCGATCGTCGCAGACGACCCGACGCGGCACCGTAGCGTGCTCTCCCATTACAGCGCCGCGTTTCTCGATCAGATGTCCGCCGTCCTGCTCTCGGTGACCGTGGTGGCCTACATCATGTACAGCCTGACGTCCGAGACCGCGGCGCTCGTGGGATCGCAGCGACTCGCGTACAGCACCGTGTTCGTCCTCTACGGGGTGTTCCGCTATCTGTACGTCGTCCATGAGAAGGACGGCGGAAGCCCCACCGAGGCCCTGCTCACCGACCCGGCGCTGCTCGTCACGGTGGCTCTGTGGCTGATGTACTGCGGCTGGGTCATCTACCAGCCTTTCCAGGGGTGAGCGGGCCGGTGCCGGCGTCGGTGATCGGGATAGCTCTCGCTCTCGCGACCGCGGTAGCCGGATACGCGATCCTCCCCGGCGAGCTTCGCGGCAAGGCGGGCGCGTGGCTGGGTCTACTCCTCGTCGGAGCGGCGGCCACCCTCCAGCTGGTGCGGGCGGGACCGATGGTCGGCTACCAGCACCTGGCCCCCCCGTGGGCCGGCGGGATCGGTGGGTGGGTGGCCGCCGCCGTCCTCGTCCTCCAACTCGGGCTCGTCCTCGGGCTCGGACGCCGGGCCATCGGTGAGGCCTGGGCCGCGCTCCGGCTCGTCTCGAGCCCGACCGCGCTCGTGCTCGCGCTCGGCGTCTTCGCGCTCACGGCGGCGACCCTGTCGCGCGACCCCGTCTATTTCGGCCTCGAGCTCGCGGCGGGGACGATCATCCAGACCCTCCACCTGGCCACGCTCGTCGTGGCCATGGCCGCCGTCTCTCCGGAAGCCCGTGAGCGCCTACGGGGGCGACTGGACCGATGGCTGGGAGATCGGGACGGCGGCGACCGATTCGACCGGTTCCCGATCGTCGGGGCCGTGTGGGTCTTCGCGCTGAGCGCGGGTCTGGCCGTCTTCCCGTACGAGCTCCACCCCCACGTGCCGGACGAGGTGGTCTACCTCCTTCACGCACGGTACCTCGCGGCGGGGCACCTGTGGATGGCCGTCCCGCCGGTGCCGGACGCATTCACGCTGAACCTCATGATGACCGAGGGCGCGAAGTGGTTCTCGCCCGTCCCGCCGGCGTGGCCGTTCCTGCTCTCCCTGGGCGTGCGCGCGGGCGCGACGTGGCTCGTCAACCCGATCCTCGCCGGCGTCAGCGTGCTGCTCGCGCATCGTTTGTTGTCGGGCATCTACGATCGCCGCGTCGCCCGGATCGGGACCGTGCTCCTGTGCACGAGCCCGTGGCTCATCTTTCTGGGCATGAGCCTGATGACCCATGCGTTCGCGCTGGCCGCGACGTTGCTCGGGGCGGTGTGCGTTCTGCGGCTGAGGGAGGGCGGGTCGCTCGCCTGGGCTGCTCCGGGAGGGCTCGGCATCGCTCTCGTGGCGCTCAATCGGCCGCTCGAGGGCCTCACCGTCGCGGTCCTGCTCGGCCTGTGGTCGCTGGGGGGGGTGCGAAGCCTGGCCGGCAGGGTCGCGGGGGCGGCGTTGCTCGCCGGATCGACGGTGGCGGTCACGGCGGCCATGCTGCCGTACAACCGCCTGTTCACGGGGAATCCGTTCTACTTCCCCATCAACGCCTACCTGGACGGCGTGTACGGGCCGGGACGGAACTCGCTCGGGTTCGGGGCGAACCGGGGGCTCGGCTGGCCCGGTCTCGACCCCCTGCCGGGGCACGGACCGGCGGACGTGCTGATCAATGCCGATCTCAACGCATACGCCGTGAACGTGGAGCTGTTCGGTTGGCCGATCGGATCGCTCCTTCCGATCCTCCTCCTGTTTGCCGCCCGCACGCGCACCCGGGCGGACTGGTGGATGGCGGCGGCGGCCGGTGCGATCATCGGCGTGCACTCGTTCTACTGGTTCAGCGGCGGACCGGACTTCGGCGCACGGTACTGGTTCCTCATCCTGATCCCCTGCGTGGCGCTGGCCGCGCGTGGGATCGACGGCTCCGGGGATCGGAAGCCTACGCGCACCGGGGTCCGGGTGGTGGTCGCGTCGCTCGCCCTGTGCGTCATCTCCGTGGCGACGTTTCTCCCGTGGAGAGCCGTCGACAAGTATCACGGGTATCGGGGTATGCGACCCGGGCTGAGAGACCTCGCCGGCGCGTCCCCCGCGGACATGTATCTGATCCGGGGGAGCAACCACCCCGACTACGCGAGCGCCGCGATCGAGAACCCGATCGACCTCACGACGCCCGCCCCGCTGTTCGTGTGGGATGGAGGGACCGGGGTGAGGGGCGAGCTCGTGCGGGCGTATCCCGAGCGACGGTTCTGGATCATCGACGGCCCCACCCGGACCGGTGCGGGGTACGAGATCGTCGCCGGGCCGCTGACCGCGACGGAGCTGGTCGAGCGGGGCGCCCGGTGACGGCGGGGGCGTACGAGGGCGTCCCGGTCCTCGTGCTCGGCGCCGGCGGCTTTATCGGCCGCTGGGTGTCGCGAGCCCTCACGGAGTCCGGAGCGTCGTGTACCCTCGTCGTGCGGGACGACGACGCCGCCACCCCGATCCTGCGGCAGTACGGGGCGGCCGGCGACGTCCGGCGAGTCGATCTCGGGGATGCTCGCGCGACGTCCGACCTCGTTCGCGAGCTCGCGCCGGCGGTGACGTTCAATCTCGCCGGATATGGAGTCGATCCCTCCGAGCGTGACCCGGGGCAGGCCGCACGCATGAACGCCGACCTCCCCCGCGTCCTCGCGGAAAGCCTCGCCTCCGGGGCGCAGTCGCTCCCGGGGTGGGTCGGCCAGCGGCTCGTACACGCCGGATCGGCGCTCGAGTACGGCGCGTCGGAGGACGTGGCCGAGGAAACCGACCCGTTGCCCACCGACCTGTACGGGCGGACGAAGCTCGCGGGCACGATGGCGCTCGATGAGATCCGTCGGACGCGCGGGCTTCCGGCGCTGACGGCGCGCCTGTTCACGGTATTCGGGCCAGGCGAGCACCCGGGTCGGCTGATGCCCGCGATCCTCCGGGCGGCGTGTTCCGAGACGGTGGTGCCGCTGACCGAGGGGCACCAGACCCGGGATTTCACGTACGTCGAGGATGTCGCGGCCGGTCTCCTGCGGCTCGGGTGCGTTCCGGGGGCCGACACGGGCGTCGTGAATCTCGCGACCGGCAGGCTCACGACGGTGCGGGAATTCATAGAGACTTCGGCCCGGCTGTTGCAGATACCGCCCGAACGACTCGACTTCGGGGCGCTCCCGACGCGGCCCGAGGAGATGTTTCACGCCCCGGTCCCGGTCGGGAGGTTGGAACGGCTGATCCGGTGGTTGCCGGAGACCGACGTCGCCCGCGGCATCGAGCGCACTGTGGTACGTCTGCGACAGATAGAACCCGCATGATCGATCGAGTCCATGCTCGTCGCGACACGTGCCGCGCCTGCGGGAGCGAGCGCCAGAGCAGCGTTCTGTCGCTCGGGGATCAACCGCTCGCCAACTCGTTCCTCGACCACCCTCGTCAGTTCGCGACCGAGCTCCGGGTACCGCTCGAGCTGTTCCTGTGTCTCGACTGCGGGCTCGTCCACTTGCTGGACGTCGTCCACCCCGATGTGCTGTTCCGCAGCTACGTCTACGTGACGGGCACGTCGGAGACGATGGCACGGCACAACGAGTGGTACGCGAGCACGGTGCGGGAGATCGCCGAGCTCGCCGACGGCGATCTCGTCGTCGAGATCGCCAGCAACGATGGGAGCCTCCTCCTGAACTTCGACCAGAGTCGATTCCGGCGGCTGGGTATCGAGCCCGCGCGGAACATCGCCGAGATCGCCCGCGAGCGAGGACTCGACACGATCGAGGAGTTCTTCGATGAGCGCCTGGCCGAGACCGTGAGGGGGAAGCACGGGCCGGCCCGCGCGATCATGGCGAACAACGTCCTCGCCCACGTGGATGACACGCGAGCATTTCTCTCCGGGTGTCGAACGCTGCTCGCCGCCGATGGTCTGCTGACGATCGAGGTTCCGTATCTGGGCCACATGATCGAACACGTCGAATACGACACCATCTACCACGAGCACCTGTGCTATTTCGCTCTTTCGCCGCTCCTGAGGGTGTTCGACGAGCTCGATCTCTCGGTCACCCGCGTGGACCACGTCCCGGTGCACGGAGGGTCCTTGCGGATCTACGCCCGCCCGGCAGCGTTCGCCGGAGCCCACGGAGCGGGGACGCTCCGGTTGGCGGCCAGGGAGAGGCAGCAGGGGCTCACCGACGAGGTCCGACTTCGCCGGTTCGCCGCCGCGGTCGCGAAGAACCGCCGCCGCCTGCTCGACCTGATCGATGGCATCCACGGCGACGGCGATTCGATCGTCGCGTACGGCGCCCCGGCGAAGGGCAACACGCTGCTCAACTACTGCGGGATCGGGCCGGACCGCATCGCCTACACGGTCGACATGAATCCGCTCAAGATCGGGAAGTTCACCCCGGGGGCCCATATTCCGGTTCGCCCGGTCGCCGACCTGGAGGTGCACCCGCCCGACTATCTGCTGATCCTGGCCTGGAACTTCGCCGAGGAGATCATGGGGCAGCAGCGCTTCCTCAGAGACCGCGGCACGCGCTTCGTGCTGCCCATCCCGGAGCCGAGGATCCTGTGAGCGGCGTCCCCGTCGTGATCCTCGCGGGCGGCCGGGGCACGCGTCTCGCGGAAGAGACCGAGATCAGACCAAAGCCCATGGTCGAGATCGGCGGCTTCCCGATCCTGTGGCATATCATGCGCATCTACGGCGCGGCGGGATTCGACGAGTTCGTGATCGCGTGCGGATACAGGGGGAGCCTCATCAAGGAGTATTTCCACACCTACGCGACCCGCCACAGCGATTTTCGGGTGGATCTGTCGACCGGGGGGGTCGAGCAGCTCAACTCGAGCGCGCCGGGCTGGACGGTCAGCGTGATCGACACGGGGCTCGAGACGATGACCGGCGGCAGGCTTCTGCGTCTCCGCGGCCTGCTCGAGGGCGGGACGTTCATGGTCACCTACGGCGACGGAGTCGCCGACGTCGACGTCGCCGGGCTCCTGCGCTTTCACCGCAGCCACGGACGGGTCGCGACCATCACCGCCGTCAGGCCCCCTTCGCGTTTCGGGGCGCTCGAGCTCGACGGTGACCGGGTGTGCGACTTCTCCGAGAAGCCCCAGACCGAGGCCGGGTGGATCAACGGCGGGTTCCTCGTCTTCGAGCCGAGGATCTTCGACTACCTCGACGGCGACGACAGCGTCCTCGAGGGCGTCCCGCTCGAGCGCGTGGCCGCCGATGGACAGCTGATGGCGCACCGGCACACCGGGTTCTGGCAGGCCATGGACACGCTCCGCGACAAACAGCGCCTGGAGGCGCTATGGGCCTCGGACCGGCCCCCGTGGAGGATCTGGTAATGAGCTGGATCGGACGAAGAGTCTTCGTCACGGGGGCCACCGGGCTCCTGGGCTCCTGGCTCGTCGAGGAGCTGTTGGCGCGCGGGGCGGAGGTCACCTGTCTCGTACGCGACTGGGTGCCCGGCGGCCGGCTGGTCGGCATCGGGGCGCTCGATCGGGTCAACACCGTACGCGGCGAGCTCGAGGATGCCCCGCTCCTGCTGCGGGCGATCAACGAGTACGAATGCGAGACGGTGTTTCACCTCGGAGCGCAGACCATCGTCGGCACGGCGTCTCGCTCGTCTCCCTCGACATTCGAGGCGAACGTGCGGGGCACATGGAACCTCCTCGAGGCCTGCCGGGCGTGCTCGAAGCTGGTGAGCGGCGTCGTGGTGGCCTCGTCGGACAAGGCATACGGCGCGCACGCGGAGCTGCCCTACACCGAAGAGACACCGCTTCAGGGGCGTTTTCCGTACGATGCGTCCAAGTCGTGCGCCGACCTCATCTCCTTCTGTTACTACCACACGTTCGACGTGCCCGTGGTCGTGACGCGGTGTGGCAACCTGTTCGGCGGCGGGGACCTCAACTTCAGCCGGCTGATCCCGGGGACGATCCGATCGGTGGTCGCGGGAGAAGCACCCATCATCCGGAGCGACGGGACCTTCATCCGCGACTACTTCTTCGTGCGCGATGCGGTCGAGGCCTACCTGTCCCTCGCCGAGCGTCTACCCGATCCACAGGTGCTCGGAGAGGCGTTCAACTTCGGGACGGAGGCCCCGCTGAGCGTCGTCGAGGTCGTGGACCTGATCCTGCAGTTGATGAACGCCGAGCACCTCGAGCCCACGGTGCTCGGCGAGGCATGCTTCGAGATCCCCGAGCAATACCTGGATTGCGGCAAGGCCAGACGTCTGCTCGGGTGGCGGCCGCGGTTCACGCTCGACGAGGGGCTGGGAGCGACGATCGACTGGTATCGCGACTGGCTTGCGAGTCGCGCCGAGGAGCGGCGACATCGGCCTTGACGGTGCGCGGGATGGCGGCGGAGGAGGAGAG
>Ga0302046_10004610_pt1 | contig 12251 bp, 7 predicted proteins | sample RVTome_11_FD_200261 | JGI IMG/M metagenome (GOLD analysis project Ga0302046, IMG submission 200261) | Soil microbial communities from uranium-contaminated site in the Upper Colorado River Basin, Wyoming, United States - RVT147D111 (version 2) ... | reverse complement strand
ATCGTCGCCATCGGCAGCGGAAAGGGCGGCGTCGGCAAGTCGACCGTGAGTGTCAATCTAGCTCTCGTACTACAACGACTTGGCGGACGCATCGGGCTTGTGGATGCCGACATTCTTGGGCCCAGCGTCCCCGGTATGCTGGGCGTCCCGACTGACCAGCCGCCGACCGCGACCCCAGACGGCAAGGCAATCCCGCCGGAACGATTCGGCATCAAAACCATGTCAATGGGTATGTTCACGGGTGACGACACACCGGCCGTGTTGCGCGGGCCGATGGTCGGCAAATACCTACGCCTGTTGATCGGCGGCGCACAGTGGGGGGATCTCGATTACTTGTTTCTGGATCTTCCGCCCGGCACCGGTGACACGCAGCTGACACTGGCGCAGAGCCTGACGCTGTCAGGCGCCGTGATCGTCACGACACCGCAGGATGTCAGCCTGAAAATCGCCCGCCGCGGCCTGCGGATGTTCGAAAAGGTGCAAGTCCCCATACTCGGAATCGTCGAGAACATGAGCACGTTCACCTGCCCTCACTGCGGCGAGAGCACGGATATCTTTCGGCGCGGCGGCGGCGAGCGGATGAGCCGGGAGCTCGGGGTTCCGTTCCTCGGTGCCATACCTCTCGATGCCGATGTCGTCACCGGCGGTGATACCGGTCGTCCCATCGTGATTGAGAAACCGCAGTCGGTCGTCGCTCAGGCGTACACCGCCATCGCCACTGCGCTGGCGGCACAGCTCGAGGCTGCCCAGGCGACGATGCTGAAGGCGTTTGCATGGAAGTGGGAGAGTCAGGACGGAGCACCGAGCTGGCTAGAGAGCGCCATCCGACCATCAGGCTCGCGAATCATGGCGATCGGTTTTCGGCAGCGCGACGCCCGCACATTGTGTGTGCTCTGGGAGGACGGCCACCGCGACGATTTCGACGTGCGCGACCTGCGCTTGGCGTGTCACTGCGCCCTGTGCATCGAGGAGATGAGCGGGCGGAAGCTGCTTGATCCGAAGACGGTGCGGCCCGATGTGAGCCCGCGGCTGATCTCGAGTATCGGCAACTATGCAATTGGGATTGATTGGAGCGACGGCCATAACTCCGGGATCTATTCATTCCGCCACCTGCGCTCCTTGGGCGAGCGCGCGGCGGGGAAGAGTGTCGAAGATGTCTGACGCCCGGCCTGTTGACACGCCGGTCAGCATCCGCGCGGAGGTTTCGCTCGCGGATCCCGACACGTGCAAGTTCACCGTGAGCCGGACGGTTCATCCCGGGGGCCCGTATTTCTTCGTAAATCGCGAGCAAGCCGCGGGGTCACCGCTCGTCGAGCGGCTATTCGAGCTCTCCGGCGTGGCGCACGTGCTCGTCGCCGGCAATGTGGTTACCGTCGGCAAGGAGGGCAGCGCGGCCTGGCTGGGGTTGAAGGCGTCGATCGGGGCCGTGATTCGAAGCCAGCTGCTGACGGGCATCGGTGCCATCCTCGAAAGTCCGCTCCGCGCCGGTGTCAGCCCACGCTCCGATGCCGAAGTGCGTGCGGCCGTTCAGGACCTGCTCGACCGGGAAGTCAACCGTTCCATCGCCAATCATGGAGGACAGATCTCAATCGTCGAGGTTCGCGACGGCAAGCTCCTCATCGCCATGAGCGGTGGATGTCAGGGGTGCACCGCCTCGCAAGTGACCCTTAAGAACGGGTTCGAGCTAATGGTACGCAGGGTCGCGCCGGAGATCGTCGAGATTGTGGACACGACCGATCACGCGTCGGGGACGAAGCCGTTCTACCGGCAGGCGGGGGAAGCGCGATGACGATACCGTCGAGCGCATGTCACAACAAAATGCGAAGAACGCTTTCGGCTTTGCGCAGCTCTGTCGGCCCAGGACTTCACACTGCGAGGCCCGCTTGAGATCGTACCCTCCTGCAACAAGCTCGGAATGACCGTGAAGGCGCTCATGGCGAGCTGCGCAGGGTGACGAGAATCTCAATGACCTCGTATCGCCGTCCGTTCGTGTCGATCAGTGCAACGGCCCAGCCGGTGAATCTTCCAGGCGTAGGGGCCCCCCCACAAGCGGTGGTCACGGCCTACCATGAGCGGACGAAGCACCATTTTCACCGGTACGCGGCCGCACCCGGCGACCTGGACTGGGCCACTCAGCCCGATCCGTTCCGACGATATCCAGGAGCTGACCGGGCGCAACTTGTGCTGCCGGAAACAGGCCGTCCGCTTCGTTACTGGCAACTCTACTCGCCCGAGGACAGGCCATCGGCACCGTTATCGCTGGAGTCGATCTCTCTCTTTTTCCGGTATGCGCTGTCTCTGACGGCGTGGAAACGCTTCCATGAAACGACGTGGTCCCTGCGCGCAAACCCCTCGAGCGGGAATCTCCATCCGTCCGAGGGGTATGCAGTTCTACCGGCGATCGAGCGGCTCGGTGACGCGCCCGCCGTGTACCATTACGCACCTAAGGAACACGCTCTTGAACAGCGGGCGACCCTCCAGCCGAAGGCGTGGAGCGAGCTCTGCGCGACGTTGCCTCCGGGCTCCTTTCTCGTCGGCCTCTCGTCGATCCATTGGCGCGAAGCCTGGAAGTACGGTGAGCGCGCGTACCGTTATTGCCAACACGATGCGGGGCACGCCCTTGCTACCCTGCGCATTGCGGCGGCGGCTCTTGGCTGGGGCTTGGTGCTCCTCGACGGGATCAGCGACAGCGCCATTGCGGGTCTCTTTGGGCTCAGCCGTAGTGGCGACTACGGAACGGCGGAGCGTGAGGAGCCTGAGTTTCTGGCCTTGGTCACGCCCGTTGTTCCATCAACGGCTCCGCATCGGCTGAACGGGCTGACGGCAGACAGCCTTGGCGCCCAATGGCGCGGCAGGGCCAACACGCTAAGCCCCGGACACAGCATCCAGTGGCCCGTGATCGACCAGGTTGCGCAGGCCGCGCGGCGATCAGCAAGCGCGCCGATCACTGAAGACTTCTCCCGGTTCCCCATGGAGGAGGAGCTATTTGGGATCCCCGTGCGCCACGGTCGGCTCACCGCCGAGCAGGTGATACTTGGCCGCCGAAGCGCGGTCGCGATGGATGGCTCGACAGCAGTCTCGCAGGAAGTGTTCTTTCGAATGCTCGCTCGCTTGATGCCGACGCGCGATCGGAGATCGATGCCCTGGGATGCGATCCCCTGGCGGCCCCGCATCCATCTCGGCCTGTTCGTGCACCGCGTCGATGGCGTCCCTCGGGGCCTCTACGCGCTCGCGCGAGATTCCGACAAGCTCGCGGTCCTGAAGGAAATGACGCGGCGGGAGTTTCGCTGGCAGCGCCTGCCCTCGTGCCCACCCGGGCTCCCACTGTACCTGCTCCAGGAAGGGGACTGTCGGGCGCTCGCGGCCACCGTCTCCTGCGGCCAGCACATCGCCGGCGACGGCGCGTTCAGCTTAGGGATGATCGCGGACTACGTGGACAGCCTGACCACGTACGGCGCGGCGTTTTACCGGAACCTGTTCTGGGAGGCCGGCATGGTGGGTCAAGTGCTATACCTCGAAGCCGAAGAGACGGGCATTCGCTCGACCGGCATCGGCTGCTACTTCGACGATCCGGTCCATGAGGCCTTCGGGATCACATCAAAGGCGTGGCAGAGCTTCTATCACTTCACCGTCGGTGGCCCAGTTGAGGACACACGGCTTACCACCATGCCAGCCTACCGCTCCGAAGAAGCGCGATGAGTGCAGCGTTCCGACCAAGTGCCGCAAGCAGAAGGTGAAGACCGGCGGGCCTCCTCGCGCGTTCTGGCTCGAGCCGATAGTCGCCTTAGCGGTGCGTCGATTCGTCGGCGCGCGAGGTGGTGCTGAATCGGGCTGCCTCCTCGGAGCCGCGGGTCGCATCGCCCGCGCTATAGGAATGGGCCCCCGCGCCGGCGAGCATTCCACTCTGCACAATCAGATATTCATCGCGAATCGGTCGGCCCTCGAACCAGCATTCGAGGATTTCGCGCACACCCGCGGCGTATCGGGCCTGCGCGGACAACGACGAGCCGGAGATATGCGGGGTCATGGCTTCGAAGGGCATGGTTCGCCACGAATGATCGCGCGGTGCAGGCTGCGGGAACCAGACGTCACCAGCATAACCGGCGAGCTGTCCACTCTTGAGCGCACGAACTACCGCATCGCGCTCGCAGATCTTGCCGCGGGCCGTGTTCACGAGGTAGGCGCCACGCTTCATCGTCGCGATCAGCGCATCATTGAACAGGCCCTCCGTTTCCGGGTGGAGCGGCGCGTTGATCGTGACCACGTCACACACCTTGACCAGCGACGCCGTTGTCGAGTGAAACGTCAGGTCGAGTTCTTGCTCGACCGAATCCGGTAGCCGGTGCCGATCGGTGTAATGTAACTTGACGTCGAAGGGTTTGAGACGCCGCAGCACCGCGGTGCCGATGCGGCCCGCCGCGACGGTGCCGACGTGCATGCCTTCTAGGTCGTACGAACGCGCGACACAGTCGGCGATGTTCCATCCGCCGTCGACCACCCACTGATGCGACGGCAGGTAGTTGCGCACCAGCGCGAGAATCATCATCACGACATGCTCGGACACGCTGATGCTGTTGCAGTAGGTGACCTCGGCGACGGTGATTCCCCGCGCCATAGCGGCCGCCAGGTCCACGTGATCCGAGCCGATGCCGGCCGTGATCGCGAGCTGCAACTTGTGGGCCTTGGCGAATCGCTCGGCGGTCAGGTAAGCCGGCCAGAACGGTTGTGATATGACGATATCGGCGTCGGCCAGTTCTTTTTCCAAGACGCTATTCGGACCGTCCTTGTCGGCCGTGACGACCAGGGTGTGACCGTGCGACTCGAGATACCGGCGCAAGCCGAGTTCGCCGGAGACGCTCCCGAGCAGCTGCCCCGGCCTGAAATCGATCGATGTCGGTGTTGGCGTCGTTTGACCGCCCGGGTAGCGCTCAATGGCCGGGATGTCGTCGCGCGCATAGCTACCGGGATACCCTGTCACGGGATCTTCGTAGAGCACACAAACGACCTTGGCCATGGCGGTTTCCCTCGGGCGACTGGATATGGGGGAGACCATCGAGCGTACGTATCAAAGACGGCGCTGTTTACATTATACGCTCTGCGGCACGCTCTCTGGCCGTTTGCGACAGCGAAGTACAAAGGGAAGTGTGGACTTGACCTGCTTCAGTGGACGGGTAGTCGTCACAGTCTATGCTGCTTTCTGGGTGAGCTGCCTCCTTTCGAAGTTGATGGGTGAGATGCGGCCGAGTGCGGAATGACGTCGATGCGGGTTGTACCAGCCTTCGAGCCATTCGAACACTGCCATTTTAGCTTCGGTCTGGGTCTTGAAGCGCCGCCGGTTCTCGCGCCGCAGTCGCACGAGTTCCTGCCGCTCCGCCGTCGCCTTTGCCAACATCACGCGCCGCTTGCTTGACCCACAGTGCGATCGTCCAGGCCGACGGACCAAACTCACGCGAGAGCTCGGCCGGGCTACGCCCGGTTCGCGCCAACTCGACCATCTGGCGCCGAAACTCCGACGCATTCCGCTGGTTGCTACTGGCAGAAGATGGCGCGGCGTTGGTTGCGCGAGATACATCCACCGTGGAGAGATGGGACGTCTCGGCCTCCGAGGCGATGCTGATGTGGACTGTGGAATTGTCTGGCTATCCCCTGCGTGCCCGAAGTGACCCGGCAGAGGCGGGCCGCTACCTGCTGGCACTTGGCTTCGCGGGAACGGCTCAATTGCCATAGGGCCGCTACTGAGCGGATTGCTGGATCGGCTGCGAGACCCCGGCCCGGCCGCCGGCGTTTCCCTTTCTGATGCTACCGCCGCCGCCTTGGCAGTCTTAGCAAGCAATGCCCAAAGCAGGCCCCCGCTACCAAAATGACAATAGCCGGTCCCAGCGGGACCGGCTTTTTCGTTTAGAAAATCTGTAGGACCCCGCCCCGGCGGGCGATGGTAGTCCAAGTACTGCCGAATCGCGCCGATGCATCGCATCGCAATCAGCGGCAAAAGCAACAGACGCCCGAAGCGCCGAAAGCGATATTCTGCCCCTGCAACCGTGCAAACGAAAACCGGCCTTGTGCCGGGTTTTTTGGTGCCCGTCCATACATAAATTCATGTCCGCTCAACGCGTGCCATTTAATCCGATCGAGCATAAAGAGCGCACAATTAGGCTGAATGAAGCTGCCACAGAAACCTGGGCAAGACCACATTCGGCGTGGAAGCAATCGCGGCAAAACCTTTGCAAATGCAGCTTATGTTGTAGTACTGGGGAACAGTCGCCGTCTCGCATGCGCGATGCACAAAAGCCTTGGCAGCAGCAATAAATCGGCGAGCAGCGCGACGAAAACGACAGACATGGTGATAATTCCGAAATGAACACCAGGAGCAAATCTGCCGAACGTCAAAACGACCATGCTACCGATAAGCACCAGGCTGGTTAAGGCAAGTTGCGGCGCAATTTCGGCGATGGCAGCCTGCAACGCCGAAGCAGCGTCGGGCGTATTCGCTAATTGCCGCTGCATGGCTACCAGCAGGTGCGTCGTGTCATCCACGACGATTCCAAGGGCAACCGCAGCCACCATTACTGAGCCTGGATTCAGGCTGATACCAAAAAGCGGCATCAGCCCAAGCCCCACGGCTACTGGCAGCAGATTTGGCAGCATGGCTATGCAAGCGACACGAGCAGATTTGATCATTGCTGCGAGTATTAGGAATACAACGACAAAGGCGATCGCTACCGTTTGCACTTGACTCTCCACGAGGTGACGCTCCATTTGCACCATGAGCACCCCATAGCCTGTGGGCTCGACGCGTAAGCCCGCGTCGGTAAATCGCGTCGCGATTTCACGCACAATCAAATCGAGTTGAAGGCCCAGATCGGCAGTTCGGCTAAGCGGCGTACGGCAAGATATGCGAGCGAATTCGAAGTCGGGCGCGATCCATTGGTCCAGCTCCCCTCGAGCGTCAAGCACATTCAGCATCCCTTCAACCAATATTGGTGTGCGCGGCAGGCGGGCGGTTCGGTACCCTTCATCCGACCCGACCCGGGTACCCTCCTTGAGCATGTCGACACCGGAGACGCAGACTGTAGCGAGCGTCGACATCTCCATCCAACGCTCGAATTCATCGATGCGTCGCAGTGCGTTGATGTCGCGGAGTCCCCCGCCTGGAGCGCGAACCAAGAACTCTATCGCGCCAGCCCCACCCAGCCTTTCATCGACGTACTCGGTTGCCAGGCGAAACGGATCATCCTGTCTGAACCATGATGTCGGATCCACGCCTACTTCGAGCCGTGTCGCCGACCAAACGCCGAGTAAGCCTACAATAAGACCGACAGGTACAACGGATCGAGTAACGAACCGTGGAGGTTTGGCGAGATGCGCGGCCAGTCGCCCAAAACGTGCATTGAGGCGGCCTGACAGCGATGTTTTCGTCACCTTGACGTGAGGCGCGGCCAGTTGCAGCAGTGCCGGCGCCAATGTCATGGAGAGCGCAAATGCCGCGAGGACGCCGATGGCGGCAATTACTCCGAACTCGCGCACTGGCTTGAGCGAACTGATCAGCAACGCCATGAGGCCCGCTGCCGTGGTCAGGCTGGTGAACAGGCAAGGCTTCCAGAGATGGCGCGCGGCTGCGACGGCCGGGTCTGGTACATCCAGTCGCCGCCGCCTGTCGTAGTCCACAAGCACGTGAATACTGTCTGCTACTCCAATGGCAAAAAGAAACGGTAGCATGGCCGACGTTAGCAAGGTGGCGTTCCAACCGAGGAGCGCCATAATGGCGAAAGCCCAGGCGGTGGCCGCCGCTACCACGAGCAGTGGTATCAGGGCCAGCAATGCACTGCCAAAGACAAGCCAGCAAATCAAAAAAATTAGCGGCGCGATGAAAGGGTAAACCGATGAATTATCGTAGTCGTTATAAACCAGCGAACGGTGATCCAGAACTGGTGTACCAGTCAGATAAATTTTGAGTCCAGACCGGGCCGACTCGCGAGCAACAATCCGATCCAAAGCGGCGACGAGGTCTCTTTTTCCTGTTACCGAGTTGGCGCTTCGCGCCGCCACTATCACCAAGCTGGCGGTGTATCCGTCGGCCGAAACGAATGTCGGTGTGACCAATTTGTTTTGTGAGGCATTTTGTCGCCGTGATTTCCAATCGGGTGGTAGTTCTGTCTCCCAGTCGTCAAGATCACGCACAGGGTCCAGATCAAAATCCAGTACGGAGAGCACTCGATGAACATGCGGTGCCTCGCGCACCTCTTCCGCCAGACGCTCGGCTGTCGCGTAGCCCAATTCAGAGAATACGTCAACGTCAAACGCCAGCACGATCGTCTCGTCGGCGGCAAAATGAGCGCCAAACTCATCATAGTTGCTTAATGCAGGGTCTTCCTCTACAAACCAGACTTCGATAGCGTTCTGAAATGTCACTTTACTCGCTAACATGGCCGCAAGGCCTGTGACTATAGTGATCAGTGTCAGCGTCACTCGGGGGTTTCCGTGGATTACAGTGAGTGCCCGCACGTTTCAGTCTACCTCCCCATTAGCGATGTCACTATGAAGTACGGGCAATGGGCAACATGCCTCGAATGCATTCAGCGTTCAGTTAGGTCAATCTCGTGAATCGCTTGTTGGAGTCTGGGAGATCGACGCCCATGGCCGCACCGCATACGAGGCCATAGATTGTGGCCGCGACCCACGTCGAGCCAGTGGCGCCGGTTCCGATGAGGGCAACAGTTGGACCCGGAATCATTGTCAATACGCTGCCCAAAACCAGGAATCCAATGCCAAGCCACTGGTAAATCTTAAGTCCAAGAATTACCGGTGTCTGGGGTTCCCCTCGATAGCTCTCCTCAACGAATCGAGCCACACTGGATAAGATCAAATAAAAGCCTGCAATGACGGATCCCGGAGTCCCAAGAGCTAGCAATCGAAAAACGACTAAGCCCACGAGAAGATTGCCGATGATCGAATATACGGGCGTTGGGTGAATCGGCGTGTCGCGGAGACTGGCCAAATGACAAACGCGGGAGTTGGGCTCGGTAACCCTTATTCCGACTCGTTCGGGAGCCGAAGCACCATGGCAGCATCCCTGAACCAGACAACGTAGCCGGCCAATCGCCTGAACAAACGGTGCGGCGACAGAAAATGCGCCCAGGGACGCGAAACTTGGAATGCCAAACCAATATTCGACAACAATCGCCCCGATAATCGATCCAAATACAGCGCCGTAATATCCGAATGGGCGGAGCAATCTATCGGAACCCTCAACGACCTGTGCCCATATCCCTGCAGTCGCAAGCAAAATGATACCCATTACTAGAGTTGGGACCAGGCTCGAGGGGCCAAGTATGCTGGCGATGATCAGAAAGCCGGTAAATCCGGCCAGCCCCGCGTAAAATCCGTGGTTGATAATGCGCAGTGGGCCAATGCGCCATTCGAGCCAGGAATTCGCTATTTTCTCACTGCAGCCGCGAATCCAATTCCAAACCCGGCCATAGGATGAGGCCAAAGCATAAACCAAGGCCCCTGCCGCGATATCGAGAATCGCGTGCATACCGCTCAGCCATGAAGAGACGGCCATAATCCACGCCGCAGCCCAAATGACTGCACTGGCCCTCGCAAAGCGGTGGGCAATCAACCTGGCGGCCAAGAAAGTCCATATAACGTGAAATGCTGGGAGTGCCGTCGCCGGGTTGTCAAAGGATTGTTGATAAACGATCAGTTGCCCCCAAATTGTCGCTGGCTCGAACGGTCTGAATGCGGCTACAACGGGCAGCGTCAGGTAGAAAGGAATTACCAACGCTGTCGTTAAGAGCCCACCGACCGAAAACTCGCGCAAACTCTGCTTTGTGCGCGCAACAAATGGTGCTAACGCGACAAAGGGATAGGTCAGGACATAGGGGAGTCCGGCTAGCTCAAAAACAGCTAAATCCTCTTCGAACGGTAGGGTCGAGTTCCATACCGGATCGATCACGCCGATATAACTTGCAACACCCTGATAAAGCACTAACCAGGGCAGGAAAACCAACCCGATTACAGAGACATAGTCACGAAAACCTGGTGTATCAGAACTTGCAATCGGCAGGCGAAACCAATGGTCGAAATAGACAACGCCGAATCGGTCGATAAGATCTGCCCGCTCATAACCCCAAACCAGTGCCGCGCTGCAAAGCGAGACAACCGGCGTAATTACCCACAAACCCGCGATTGATTGGAACAGGATAGATATCCCCGCACACGCGATGCAAAAACCGAAATAGATGGGGTGTGAAAACCAGTAATAGATTCCGCTCCGAACGTATCGTGTCGGAGGATAGGCATTCATTGGCAAGCCGTTTCCCCGGCTCGTGATCGACCAAATGCCCACGACCAGGGGCACCACCCCTAACGCAACTAGTGCTTGACCGAGCCCTGGCACATTTGGCACGGGCGGCAATGCAAGGTGATCCAGGCTGCGCGCCCACACAACCAGATAGGCAGGAACAAGACCAACAAAAGTCAGGCCATACAAAAAGCTGCCAACGCTAATTCGAGTTTTTTGACCAACTGACTCGTTCATGAATGACCCATCCCGTACTCTGTGATCCATCCTCAAACTGCAAATTGCCGCGGCTAAGAAATTTTTGCTCACGACCACCAAGAAACTCGATACGAGTATCTTTTATAGCAGCAGGGATTTTTGATATGAAAGTTTCGCCCAGCGATCCTAGTCGGATAGTTGCTTCATGCTCAAAGATCAGTACAAAATCGTCGCACTTGACCGTGTCGTCACAGATTTGGGCGTCAGCCATGCTTTGGCCATTGCAGATCAACTTTGTGAACGGGTGCTCGCCCTGCCACTCGATCCAAACGACAGAATGTGTGTCGGAGACGAAACGTCCCCAGAAAAGATTCAGGAGACCCAGTTGCCAGGGTGGAATTGTGAGGTTCAGGAATTCAGCGTAGCCGAGCCCATCATATTGTTTCCCCGACCGTGTTCGTAAACGAACTCTTGCTGCTTGCTGCTGGCAGATCCACTCGACGAGACCTTTGCTTGTCTTGTGTAGCACAAGTTTCACGGCCGGGGTAAGTGGTCGCCATCGGCCATCAAACCCCAAAACCGGGTTGCTCCAGGTCAACCCTGAATCGTCGGCGATTGGCATGTCATGGGAAGCCAGCACCGGACCGGAGCTAATACTCGTCATTGCAGGATGGTACAGCGTAGCGGCGTAACTCAGCTTGATCCTGCCTAGACGCAATCGGGCTGAATAGCCGATAAAATACAGACCATCCGCAGTTACCATATCGGCGTAGTATTTTTCCAGCGAAAAGGGGACCTTGGACTTAGAATTCGCACGCTTGCGCTGAAAGTTGGCCCAGCGGTCACTTAGGGTGGCACCAATTTTGGATCGAATCTGCATTTCCCCGTACCTGGCTAGAGGATACGCCACGGAACACAGTTTACGGCCTGGAAGCACAATACCATGTGGTATTGCCTGAACTGATCTGTCCCGCGTGGGTTTGTTGTTGCCGGGCAGAAAGTGCATTTAGACCACCGCGGAACACAGACATTGACGGCGTAGGGCGCCTAGCGTTAGTCGGCTGTCGCCGGCACGCTCAGTACGGCGAGGCGCTCAGGGGACCTTTCTAACGTGCAAAGCGAGCCCCCGCCACCGGCTTTCCTGACTTGCAGTGTCTCCATGATTTCATGGGTAACCGTCGTCAATTCGGTCGCGAGTATCCCGACCGGCATGCGCGTAGTATCATTTTCCTCCACAACAACAAAATATCGGCAGCTAGCCAGCTGACAGGGGCAAGTAATGTTGCAGTACCATTCCCGCCGACATCGGCGGTTGATGGATGAATCGGAACAAGCCCTGGTTGATTCAAGTCAATCCGAGTCGGTGCACGAGTCCAGAATATCCAGCCAGATCCTCGCAGACGGCAAGATTCACGGCATTTGGGAAGCGCGCCACGCCAGAATGCTCCTGCCGTTAGCCGAGCACCGCAAGACAACGCATCAGATCATCCAGCTCCGAATCATGTCGACCACCCTGGTGCATGGTCGAGCGTTGATCGAATACATCCGGGATAAAGAGATTCGCGGCGACGAACGTCAGCGATTTTTTGCATGCTATTACAGACTGACGGACTACCAGAATGCCGTGCTCGCCGCTCACCGTGACTACATGTTATCGGTGTCGAGCAAGGTGTCGACCGACCATCTTATTGATCTGATGTACGACCCGGCCAGCCACCGCCTGTTGCAGCAGTACAGCAAGCTCTACAGG
>Ga0302046_10004609_pt1 | contig 12255 bp, 10 predicted proteins | sample RVTome_11_FD_200261 | JGI IMG/M metagenome (GOLD analysis project Ga0302046, IMG submission 200261) | Soil microbial communities from uranium-contaminated site in the Upper Colorado River Basin, Wyoming, United States - RVT147D111 (version 2) ... | reverse complement strand
GGACCCTGGTGGCTCGAGGTCCGCTCCGAGGAGCTGCAACCCGGGAGCAGGAGCATCTCCAGCGGGCGAGGCACAGGCCAGGCGACGCGCGGACGTGAGCCGACCTGCGAAGTGTTCGAGGGCGAGACGACCTGGCACGACCTGGAGCTCGGCGGTCCGTCCGCCTGTGCGCTCGAGGGGCGTCTGCGAATCGACGGCGCGCCGGCGCCGGCCTGGAACGCTCGCCTCGTGCCGCACGATCGGGCGTTCTTCTCCGACGAGGAGGACGACGTCGCGATCGACGTCGAGGGTCGCTTCCGGATCGAGGCCGACCGGCCGGGCCAGTACTGGCTCGTTCTTTCCGGTGCCTTCGAGGAGCACGGCGAGCAGTTCGTCGTCGACGTCGTGGAGCTCGCACGAGGAGTTGCGCACTGGGAGCACGAGCTCACCACCGGCGCGCTCGTGGTCGAAGGGGCGACGGCGTGGACCGGCGAAGACCTACCCGGCTGCGTGCACATCTGGAAGGGTCCGGACGAGCTCTTCGCCCTGACCGTCATCTCCGGGAACGAAGATGGCGTCGCTCGCGTGCCCTCCCTTCCGGCAGGCCCCGGTCGCCTGGTGCGCCCCGATCCGACCCACTTCGACTTCTCGTCCTGGCCCACTCTGCTCGAGGTCCAGGTGCCCGCGGGCGGCGAAGCCCGCGTGCGCATGCCTTAGTCAGGGCTCGTCAGACCCGCTCCACCTGCACGCGCGCGTCGTTGAAGCAGGCGCCGTTCCCGAGGTCGGCCTGCGTCGAGGGGCAGAGCGTGTTCGACGTCTTGCCGTTCTCGGTGTTGTGATCCCAGATGCCCTTGGAGAGGCAAGCGACGCCCGGGCGCTGGTCGCCGTCGACGTGCGCGCGCGTGACGACCTCGCCCAGCGCGTTGAAGACGCGGACGCGGTCGCCCTCCGCGATGCCGCGTGCCTCCGCGTCCGCGGCGCACAGGCTGACGGGGAAGAGCTGCCGGTGGAGCTGCCCCAGCGTCGAGCTGATCGTGCGCTCCGTCGCCGGCGAGATCAGGGCCAGCGGGTACGCGTCCGATGCCGGGTCCGCGCGGAACGCGTACAGCCCCTCGGGCGCCTGCTCGTCGAGCTCGGACGGTACGAGATGGATCTTGCCGTCGGTGGTGTTGGGGAAGACGTCGACGAACTGGACCGGATGCGTGCCGCCGGACGGCTCCGCGATCCCATCGCGGTTCAGCGCTGCGATCATGTCGGGCTCGAGCGCGCGCTCGACCATCTCGGTCGGCGAGTCCGTGTCGCCCCCGCGCCACAGCCCGAGCCGCCGAGCGAGGTCGGCGAACACCGCGTAGTTCGGCCGAGCCTCCCCCACCGGGTCGATCACCGGCGGTGCGTACTGCATCGAGAGCGCGCCGTAGCCGCTGCGGAGCTCGTGGTGCTCGAGGAACGTCGTCGCCGGCAGCACGACGTCGGCGTACCGCGCCGTGTCGGTCAGGACCGCGTCGAAGACGACCGTGAAGAGGTCCGCGCGCAAGAGACCGCGGCGGACGCGTTCCTGCTCGGTGACCGTGGTCAAGGGGTTCGCGTTGTAGACGAACAGCACCTCGACCGGCGGGTCGGTCAGCTCCTCCAGCGCCCAGCCGAGCCGGTTCATGTCGATCGTGCGCGCCGAGCTGCCGGGCGCGTCCGCCAAGTCCACGCGCGGCTTGAACAGGAACGCGCGCGAGTTGCTCATGGTGTAGCCGCCGCCGAGCTGGCCGAACTTGCCCGCCACCGCGGGCAGCGCGAGCACCGCCGCGACGGCCGAGCCTCCGTTGCGGTTGCGCTCGAGCCCCCAGCCGCAGCGCACGAGCGCCGGGTCGGCGTCGGCGTACATCCGCGCCAATCGCTCGACGTCGCGGGCGGACACGCCGCACACCTCGGCGGCGCGCTCGAGCGACCACGCGCCGGCGCGTCGGCGGAACTCGTCGACGCCCGTGGCGTGCGCGGCGAGGAACTCGAGGTCGGCACGGCCGTTCTCGAACAGCCAGTTCGCGACGGCGAGCGCCAGCGCCACGTCCGTCCCCGGCCGGAGCGCGAGGTGCAGGTCGGCCGCCTTGGCCGCCTTCGTGCGTCGCGGGTCGACGACGACGAGCTTCGCGCCGCGCCCCTGGGCGTCCTTGAGGTAGGGCGCGAGGTGGATGTTGCTCGCGTGCGGGTTCGCGCCCCACACGACGATCAGCTCGGCGTGCACGTAGTCGTCGAAGGCGGTGCCGAGCATCTTCCCGTAGAGGCCCGTCGCCGCGACGCCGGTCGGCATGGCGCACAGGGTGAACTCGAGGTTCGAGGCGCCCAGCCGCGAGAACAGGAGAGCGTCGGTCGAGTCGTGCGTGAGGACTCCGTTCGATCCGCCGTAGTGATAAGGGAGGATCGATTCGGCACCCGACCGCTCGCAGGCGGCGCGCATCCGCGCGGCGACGAGGTCGAGCGCTTCGTCCCAGCCCGCCGCGCGGAAGGCCGGCTCGCCCTTGGTCGAGCCCTGCTCGCGGATCAGCGGCGTCTTGACGCGCTGGTCGCAGTAGACGTGGTCGGCGAAGTGCCGCACCTTGCTGCAGACGAAGCCGGCCGTGATCGGGTTGCGCCGCGAGCCCGACACGCGCGTGACGCGGCCGTCCTCGACGTCGACCTCCAGGCTGCAGTTGTCGGGGCAATCGAGCGGGCAGGCGGACTCCAGGGTCTGCTTCATGTCAGTCCTCGAGGTAGGGCACGGGCGGCGGTCCGAGGAGCTCGGCGGAAAGACGCGTGGCGGACAGCGTGTCGAGGAACGAGATCAGGTCCGCCTTCTCTCCGTCGTCGAGGTGGATGGGGACGAGCAGCTTCTCCTGCGACTTGCGCGGATCCGCGTCCTCCAGCGTGTCGTAGAAGCCGATCACCTCTTCCAGCGTGTCGAACCGACCGTCGTGCATGTAGGGCGCCGTGAAGCGCACGTTGCGCAGCGAGGGCGTCTTGAACTCGCGCGCCGCGTGCGCGTTCAGGAGCAGGTAGCCGACCTTCACCTCCGCCGCCACCGGGTCGTCCGAGTAGCGGCCGATCCCGTTGAATGGATCGACGGTGACCGCCTGGATGCCCATGTAGCGACCCAGGTCCGGGCCGTCGGACGGCTCGCCCGCCAGGCGCGTGTCGTGGAACTCGCGATCGGTGAAGTTCGAACCGAAGTGGCACAGGTGGCAGCGCGCCTTGCCGGCGAAGAGCCGCAGCCCGCGCTTCGCCGCGTCGGTGATCGCGCGCTGGGAGTAGGGATCCGACTCGCGCAGCCCACGCACGTAGACGTCGAAGGGAGCCTCGGGAGTGACGAGCTCGCGCTCGAAGGCCGCGATCGCCTTCCCGGCTCGGACGAAGACCTGGTTCACGGTCTCGCGGTCCTCCTCGCGCATGCCGCGCCAGGCCTGCCCCTTGGCGCTCGAGGCGTCGTAGACCGGCATCGCGGCCGCGGGGAAGCGGGCGGGGTCGGAGAGGTCCGGGAGCTCGCCGAAGACCTCCCCGTAGGCGCGCCGGTAGGCCGGATCGCCGGCCAGGAGGTGCGCGACCTCCAGGCGGCTGGAGCCGTGCTCCTTGGGATCCTCAAGCGGCGTGAGCGCCTGGGCCCACAGCGTGTCGCGGCGTCCGTCCCAGAAGAACCAGCGGTTGTGAGCGACGTTCCACAGGCTAGGCGTGTTGCGCCGGACGGTCTCGAGCCCCACGCCGCGCTTCTTGCCGTCGGTCCAGCTCCGCTCCGGGACGTGACAGGTCGCGCACGAGAGGTCGCCCGTCGCCGAGAGGCGCCGGTCGTAGAAGAGGGCCTGCCCGAGCCGCGCGGCGCCCTCGTCCTCGTACCACGCGTTGGTCGGATCAGGCGGCGGAGGGGGAAGCGGCGAGAGCTCGAGGATCGCCTCGACCTCGGCGGAGGTGAAGTCCACCGAGCCGACGATCACGCGCGGATCGCGCTCGCCGTCCGCGCCGGGCGCGCCGGGCACGACGGGCGCCGTGGTCTGGAGCAGGAACCCCAACGCACATGCTCCGGCCGTCGTCCCCATCCGGCCAAGTCTACCCGGCGACGGATGGCCGGCCGCGACCCCTGGCTGTACGCATACATGCGCATGCTTGGCCTCGCCGCGCTTCGCCGGTGCATCGGGCTCGCCGCGACGCCCGGCGCTACAGCTCCAGCTCGAACTGCGCGCGCTCGGACACGTCGTCCACGATCAGGTCGAGGAAGAGCTCCCAGAAGCCGCCCATGTGCAGGAGCATCCCCGCCACGCGGTAGCTCCCGTCGCCGTTGTCCGTCGAGCGCGGGCTGCGGATCATCCCGTGTCCGTGATCGGGCATCCAGCCGGAGACGAGCACGATCGCTCCGGGGACGGGGACCGGCGGCTCGCCCTCGGCGCCGTTGCGGAAGACCCACACGTCGAGCTCGAAGGGCTCGTTCTTCGGGACCACGCCGCCGCTCGGACGCCAGCGGACGGTGTAGGTCCCGGCGAGGCTGACCGCGCTGCGCACGTCGTCGAACTCCCACGGCGGGACGGTCGTGGGAGTGGATGCCGGCGCTGGCTCGGGGACGTCCGCGACCTCCGGTCCCGTCCGGTCGAGCTCGCCGGGCGCGCCACAGGCGAGCAGGCTCGTGGAGAGCAGGAGGAGCGCGGGTCGAGTCACGCGCGGGATCATAGCGCTGCGGCACCTCCCTGCACTTTCCTCGAGGAAACGCGCCCCGCTCCGGAAACCGCTCCCTACTCTCGAGGTCCCCCTGCGGAGCCTCGGTCGCCCTCGGCGGCCCGGGCTCACGGGCTTCCCTATCACCCCTACCTTCCAAGGAGGCCTCAGGTATGAAGTTCGGAAGACTCGTCTTGTGTTCGGGCGCGGCCGCGCTCGGCTTCGTCCTCACCACCGCCGGCATCGCGTCGGCGAGCAACCAATGGTCTTGCTGGCACTGGGAGAAGAGCACGATCGGCACGCAGACCGCCGCCGGCGGCTACTGGGGCACGATCATCGGCTCCGAGTTCAGCCAGTGGGAGTCGGGCACCTGCGTCAACTTCAGCGGCGGTAGCGAGATCGTCGGCGACGCGGGCTTCTACGGCGCGACCGGCTGGCTCGGCATCGCGCGCATCCTCGACTACGACGCCGGCGCCTGCGCGATCCTCAAGGCGGACGCGCTGATGAACCAGAGCTACCTCGACGGCGGCTCGTACTCCGAGACGGCCGACCGTCACGTCGCCTGCCAGGAGATCGGGCACACGATCGGCCTCGATCACCGAAAGGGGCCGAAGAACCAGACCTGCATGAACGACCAGACGCTCGGCTTCCCGAACTTCGACGCGCACGACGCGGACACGGTCGCCGCGATCACGGTCGGCTGCAACGGCGGCGGCAACGGCGGCTGCGACAACGGCGGCGAGAGGGGCCGCCGCAAGTGCAACGATGGCTTCGACAACGACGGCGATGGTTGCATCGACGGCGCCGACCCCGACTGCCAGTAAGGAGCAACGACCATGAAAGCCATCACCAACCTCACTCTCGCTGGTCTCTCCCTGGCCGCCGGCGTCGCCGGTGCCGTCGTCGCCGCGCCGCTGTTCCACCACCACCAGGAGCCGGCCGGCCGCCTGACCGCCATGTGGGCGAACGACTACGCCACGTTGTCCGAGATGACGAACGACGCCGACGCCGTCGTCCTCGGTCGCGTGACGCAGACGGTCCCGGGCCGCACGGTCGAGTTCGCCGACGGTCGGCCCGCGCTGCCCTTCACCTTCGTCGACGTGGAGGTCACCCAGGTCTTGAGCGGCGAGGCGCCCGCCTTCGTCACGATCGAGCAGACCGGCGGGTCCTTCCTCGGCAAGGAGATCTTCTTCGAGGACGACGGCGGCGCCTACCAGGCCGGCGACGAAGTCCTCCTGTTCCTCCAGGAGCAGGAAGGGACGGGGCTGTATCTCGTTCCGCACCCGGCCGGTCGCTTCTCCGTCGAGAGCGGGCGCTTGCTGGCCGCGCTGCCGGACCACCCCGCGGCCCAGGCCCTCGACTACCGCTCGGTCAAGCTGGCCCGGTCGCTGATCGGCCGCTAGCGGGAGTGCGACGGATCCGAGGGGGAGCTCCGCAGCGGCGGCAGCTCCCCCTTGTGCTTCACCAGGGCTGCCCGAGCGTGGAACGCGCTCGCCGCAGCGCATTCGCGCGCAGCCGCCAGAAGCCCGCGAGAGTCCGAACGGAGCCGTCCACCGGCCGCCGGTCGAGGAAGACCGTGGGCGTCGCCTCCACGCCGATCGACCGACCCAGAGCCTCGTCCTCGTCCACGCGCCGCGCGACCTCCCCGGAGCCCAGATCCTCGCGGAAGCGACGCGCCTCGCAGCCGGCCTCGACGGCGAGGGCCGTCCAGTCGGCCTCCCCCAGCCGGTCGTGCCGGTCGATCAAGAGCGCGTGCAGTTCCCAGAAGCGACCCTGCAGGCGCGCGGCCTCCAAGGCACGGGCCGCCGGCAGGGCGGCCTCGTGCAGATCCTCGAGCGGGAAGTGCTTGAACACCACGCGCAAGTGTCCGCCGAACATCGGCAGGAGCTCCTCGCGCAGGAACAGCTCGAAGCGATGGCAGTTGGGGCACTCGAGGTCGCTGAAGTACACCAGCGTCCCGTAGGCGCCTTCCTCGGGCAGGATCTCCGGGTCGTCCGGCCGGAGCACGGCGTCGAAGCGCGCGCGGGCCTCGTCGTCGGCGGTGAAGGTGCGGTCGGCGAGGTGCGCGAGCTCCACCAGCTCGCCCTGCGTCTCGATCACCGCCATGCGGTCGGACAGTTCGTCGCGCTCGTGCAGCACGCGCAGGCCGAGGGCTCCGAGCAGCACGCAGACCGCCCCCAGCAGCGAGAGCACCGCCGCCGTGACGACGTGCCGGCGCGAGGCCTGCTCGACGGCCGGGTCGCCCGCGCGCGGCCGCGCCAGGAGCAAGAGGCCGAGCAGCGCGAAGTTCGCCACGTGCGCGGTTGTGCACAGCGGACAGAACGCTCCGATCCGAAACGCCATGACCGCCAGGTAGCCGGCGGACGCCACGCACCCGAGCAGCACACCGACGTAGAGCGGTAGGAACAGCCGCGGCAGCCGCAGGGCCGCGCCGAGGCTCGCGAGCCACAGGACGACCGCCGTGAAGTAGGCCGCGCCGAGGGCCGCGGCGGGGACGTGCCCGCGCGTGCGCGCGGGGACGAGCTCCTCCTGGTCCAGGATCGGCGGCACGTAGGCCCAGCCGCTCGCGAGCACGGCGTCGCAACCGCCGCCCGCGCCGCCGCAGGCGCGCGCGAGGAGACCGCGGGCCAGGTCGAGGTGCGCCGCGACGAGCAGCAGGGCGGCGGCAAGACCCGCGACCGCCGCCGCGAACGCGAGGAGGAGAGCGCGCCTGCGGGGATCGGCGGACATCGCGCGCCATTGAAACACAGAGTCGGCCCGAGGCTCCCCGCTGCCGCGCCGGCGGATTGCCGGTATCCTGCACGCACGAGCCGCGATGGTCGCGGCTCGACCAAGTGCAAGGAGGTGCGCAGATGAGAACGACGATGTCCGCCGTTGCCGATCGCGCACCCGTCTTCGCCTAGCGTCGACCTTCTTGTCGGCCGAGCGGGGTCGGGGTGCGCTCCCGATCGATGCCGTGTGGGACCCGTGGGCCGAGGTGGCCGGCGGGTGCTCGCCGGCCCGCTGGCCGTTTCGCGAGTCCATCGCGCGGCGGCCCCGCCTCGGGTTCGACTCCATCCACAGGTCATGACGCAACGCAACCAACGCAACGGCACGAACAAGGACGAACAGGTACGGCGCTACCTGAAGGGCGGCGCACGACAGGAGAAACGCAAGCGCAACCTCGCGCGCGGCAAGGACTCGCGCGGCGGACTGCGCGAGGACCTCGAGGACGGCTTCGAGGACGACGAGCCCGCCGCGCACCGGTCGCGATCGGGACGCGCGGAGCACCGGAGCCGCGACACGGTCCGCGCGACCGTGCTCTCGCTCGCGCGCGGATCGGTCCGGATCCGAATGGACGAGGTGGAGCTCGACGCTCCGCTCTCGGGTGCGCTGCGCGGCACCGCGCTCGCCGTCGGGGACGAGCTGGAGGTGGAGCCGCGCGTCGGAGGGCCTCCGCTCCTGCGCGCGCTCCGGGCACGGCGCACGCTCCTGACGCGGCCCGATCCGGGCAACCGCCACCGCCGGCTCCTGGTCGCGGCGAACGTCGACCTGGGCGTCGTGGTGTGCGCGGCCAAGGCGCCGCCCTTCCGGCCGGGGCTGATCGATCGCTACCTGCTCGCGCTCGAGCACGGCGGCGTCGAGGCGCTCCTGTGCGTGAACAAGGTCGACCTCCCGGCGGCGCAGGAGCGAAACGCGCTCGCGGGAGCGCTCGAGCCCTATCGCGAGCTCGGCCTTCGGATCCTGCTCGTCTCCGCCGCCCGCGGCGACGGCGTGGACGACCTGCGCGCCGCGCTCGCCGATCGCACGGCGGTCCTGGTGGGGCACAGCGGCGTCGGGAAGTCGTCCCTGCTCAACGCGTTGGCGGGCGCGGAGCTGGCGGACGAGGGCGACGTGCGCGCCTTCGACGGGAAGGGGCGGCACACGACCACGTCCTCCACGCTGGTCGAGCTCGAGGGTGGTGGACGCCTGATCGACACGCCCGGGATCCGCGCCTTCGGCGTCGCCGGCGTCGGCCTCGAGGAGCTGCGGACCGGCTTCCCCGGCTTCGCGCCGTTCCTCGGCGGTTGCCGCTTCGGCGACTGCGCGCACGCCGAGGAGCCCGACTGCGGCGTGCGCGGGGCGGTGGAGGCGGGACGGCTCTCGGAGGCGCGCTACCGCGTCTACCTGCGGTTGCGCGAGGACCTGGGAACGCAGGAGTAGGCCCCCCCGGCGCGAAGGGCTCCGGCCCCGTAGGATCTCTGGGATGCGTAGCGGCGTCTGGCCTGGTCTCGCGATCCTCCTGCTCGCGACGGCGTCGCCGGGTTCGGGAATCCGGGACGACGTCGAAGACCAGCTCGACGTCTTGATCGAGAAGACCAACGCGCTCGACTCCTTCCGCGCCCGGTTCGCGATGGTGCTGCGTGAGGAAGACGAGGAGCCGATGGAACAGGTCGTCGACCTCGCGTACCAGGCACCCGACCAGGGCTACCTGGGCACCTCGGGGAACGGGATGGTCTTCCGGATGTGGCAGACGGGGCCGCGCGTCACGCTGCACCGGCCCACTCTTCCCGCAGAGCAGCAATGGGCCACGGCCGAGCTACCGGAGAGGACGGCGGCTTCGCTGCTCTACGAGGAGCTGTTCCCCTCCGAGGTGAAGGAGCTCGATCCGGGACCGCGGTTCGTCGTTCGACCGAAGCAGGATCCCGACGGCCAAGACTCGATCTCCGTCTCCGTCTCCTTCAGCCTGGGTCGTCGCAGCCATGTCCTCGACTGGCTGGCCTGGATGAAGAGCGAGAGCATCGACGTCTCGATCGAAGGAGACCAGCTCGTTCTCGACCAGGAAGGCTTGCGCCTCGCCCTCTCGCGCACGACCGGCTTCCCTGAGTCGATCGAGATGAAGAGTGAGATGGGACGAGTCTCCTTGATCCTGGAGGAGCTGGAACTCGACCAGGACGTCGACGAGTGGGTCGAGCTGCCCGAGGAAGCGACCACGGCGAAGGAAGACGAGGACCTTGCTCGTTCCCTGCGCGACCTGGAGAGCCCGTGGCGACTTCGCTACAAATTCCTGGACGTCGAGCAACGGCTCGAGCGAGGCGACCTGGAATGGGACGAAGGAACACGGGACCGTTGGGCCCAGTTCCTGACCGTCCTCCACCGCGACCTCATCCTCGAGAGCCTCGGGACGTGGAAGGAGCAGAACGAGTCCTGGATCGACTCCATCGCCCTCTACGTGCGCACGATCCTCGAGGACGAACTGGGCGACCGGGAAGTACTTGGCGAAGAAGTCGCGGAGAGTCGACGGGAGCTCGAACAGGTCCTGGACCAAACCCTGGACTCGTACCTCGGGCGACTTCCGGAGTTGGGGTCCGAGGGCGTCGTACCTCGCCCCGAGCTGTTCGAGACCGAGGAAGAAGTGATCGGCCAGGTGTTCGACGAGGTGCTGCGCAAGCCGCTCCTGCTCTCGTTCGAGGAGGTCGAGGCGCTCCTCGACCTGTGAGGTCGACGGGCTAGACTCTCGGCGTCGCCCCTCCATCGCTCCCCCCATGGCCTCGCACACGCCCGAGAAGTACGCGCCCGTGCTGACGCTCGACGAGTTCCGCGCGCTGCGCGACGAGCGCGGCGACTCCATGGGCGTCGTCGTGGCGACCTCCGGCGGCTACGACCCGATCCACCCCGGCCACGTCACCTGCATCGTCGAGTCGCAGCAGTACGGCGACACCCTGGTCGTGATCGTGAACGGCGACGAGTTCCTGCGCGAGAAGAAGGGCAAGCCCTTCCAGGACCTCGAGACGCGCGCGGCGATCGTGTCGGCGATCCGCGGAGTGGACTACGTCGTCAAGTTCGAGAACCCGGGCGACTCCACCGTGACCGAGGCCCTGCGCGCGATCCGGCCCAAGTTCTTCACGAAGGGCGGCGACCGCGTGAAGGGCAAGTCGCTCCCGCCTTCGGAGGAGGCCGTGTGCGCCGAGTTCGAGATCGAGATCATCGACGGCGTCGGCCGCGAGAAGGTCTGGTCGAGCACGGACTTCCTCACCGAGTGGGGCGAGTTCTGGGCGGCTAGCAGGCTGTCGGAGTAATCCTGGGGCAGACTTTGTCGATCGCAGCCGATGAACCTTCCATGGGCACGATCAAGACGTTCAAGGCGTGGGAGGTCGACCAGGCCAGTCTCTTCCCTCCGTCGGTGAGGGACTTCGTCCCGGCGGACCACCCCGCGTTCGTGGTGCGCGAGCTGGTGCGGAACGAGCTGGACCTGTCAGCGATCCACGACAGGTACACGGAGCTGCGTGGCTTCCCGCCGTACCACCCGACGATGATGACTGCACTGCTCTTGTACGCGCTGTGCCGGGGCGTGTACTCGTCGCGGCGGATCGAAGCCAGCTGCGAGGAGCGGGTGGACTTCATGGCGGTGACGGGCAAGGCCACGCCCGATCACTCGACGATCTGCAAGTTCCGCAACGACCACCGGGAGGCCCTTTCGGGGCTGTTCGTTCAGGTGCTGAGCCTGTGCAGGGACGCCGGCATCGTGAAGCTCGGACACGTGGCGCTCGACGGCACGAAGGTGCAGGCCAACGCGTCGAGGCACTCCGCTATGAGCTACAAGCGGATGAAGGAGGCCGAGCCGGAGCTGGCGGCGAAGGTCGAGGAATGGATGAAGCAGGCCCAGGCGATCGACGAAGCGGAGGACGCCGAGCACGGTCCTGGGAACAGGGGAGACACGATTCCCTCCCACGTGCAGGCCAAGATCCGCAAGCTCGCCAAGATCCGTGCGGCCAAGGCGCGCTTGGAACAGCAAGCGGCGGAGAAGGCGGCGAGGGTCGCGCAAGAGCGCGAGGAGCGCGAGCAAGAGACCGGACGCCCGATTCCTGGACGAGCGCCGAAGGCACTCGCTGGGGTGCCGGAGGACAAGGCTCAGAGCAACTTCACGGACCCCGACAGCCGCATCATGAAGACGGCCAAGGGCTTCGAGCAGTGCTACAACGCCGGCGCGGCGGTGGACGCAGCGCGGCAAGTGATCGTCGCCACGACCCTGAGCAACAAGCAGAACGACCACGACGATCTTGCCGTCCTGGTCGACCAGGTGATCAGCAACACCGGCGAGACACCGCGCCAGGTCTCCGCGGACGCCGGGTACTGCTCCGAAGGGAATCTCGAAGCGCTGGAGAAACGCGGGATCGAAGGCTTCGTGGCCACCGGTCGCCAGAAGCACGGAACGGCGAGTCCCACGAAGTCAGCCACACCGAAGGGCCCGCGAACCCAGGCGATGGCGAAGAAGCTCAAGGAGCAAGGTTTCGACTCTTCATACCGGCTGAGAAAGCAGACGGTCGAACCGGTCTTCGGACAGATCAAGGAGTGCCGGGGCTTCCGGAGATTCCTCCACCGCGGCATCGAGAAGGTGAGAGCGGAGTGGACGCTGCTCTGCACCGCGCACAACCTGCTCAAGCTCGTCGGAGCCAGGGGCTGAGGGGGGCCGGGCAGGCCAACTGCGTCCTTGGTGGCTCCCGAGGGGCCACCTGGCGACCTGCTCGCGAAGCACTGACCGGCCACTTCAACCCGAGCGGCGAAGCGCGCGCTCGGCACGCCGCGTCCTGGACCGCATGAGGGTCTTCCCGGCGGTCATGCCGGGCGGGCGGGGATACTCCGACAGCCTGCTAG